>OBLW0100000388.1_pt1 | contig 37934 bp, 27 predicted proteins | sample 1520161 | NCBI WGS metagenome assembly OBLW01 (sample SAMEA3539309, study PRJEB22396) | soil metagenome | biome: tundra; feature: field; material: soil | place: USA | collected 2010-05 | depth 0.15 m
GCTATTAGTTGGCCACGTCAATGGCACTGCCTGAAACAAACTGCCGAAATGTGAGTGGACACGCCGGATGGCTGCAGTGACAGGCGATTTCCGCATAGTCGTTGCCCGCGTCACGACACGTTTCTCCGCAGTATTCGTCTCCACTTCGCGCATCACAGAGACAAGGTAAGTGCGCGCACTTGGGTGTCTTTTGATTCGCCATTACATTCCGTCCTTTCGAGCTCCGCGCCTTTTCGTCACGAATAGGGCGACGCATGACGTACCGCCGTTCCCTGCCCGACCGAGGCACCTTGAGGGAATCCTCCGGACGTGCAGTCTCGGCGGCTACGTCACTCGGGTAATTGCATGCAGCTCTCCAAACCTCGCTTCGTCGCTAAGTCGAGACCTCTCAAGGTCTTGTCGGTTATCTAGCGAAGAGAACTGACGGCTCCGAGTGTCGACAAGCTGATATTGCTGTCGGTATTTGGACGGCACGAATGTTGTCATCTTCGAGTCTGAAAATCGATTAGCCAGCGAAACATGCCTGCGGTTGTGAGCGAAATGAATCACGCGATGGATCGTACGATCGAAAAACTCCTGTCATCCATTCCCAAGTCGATCATTGGAGCCAAGCCGATATGTATCATTGAATGGCTGCTTTTCAACGATTCACAAGAATTTAGATTCGTACGGGATAAGCCGAAGATTTCCTATCGTGGGTATTATGAGCAATAAACATCTGAAACTGGAGCCTTACCGATGAGCTTTGAACCAATTGAAAACTACGGCGTGATTGGCAATATGCGCTCGATTGCGCTCGTGGGTGTAAACGGTTCAATCGACTTTCTCTGCTACCCGAATTTCGATTCTTCCACCGTGTTTGCGGCGATACTCGATGATGAGAAAGGTGGCTGTTTTCAGATTCAGCCGCAATTCAAGGAAAAGCGGGTACGGCAGCTGTACTTGCCAGACACAAACATTCTGCTCACGCGCTTTCTTGCAGAGGAGGGTGTGGCCGAACTCACTGACTTCATGCCCATCGGGTCCGACGGGGAGGAACCGAATGAGATTATCCGCACCCTGACCGTTATCCGAGGCGAGGTTGATTTCAAGATGCGATGCCATCCCCGATTTAGCTATGCGATGTGTGAGCACACTGTGAATGTCGGCGAGCGATGCGCGATTTTCTCGCCGGCGAGCGATGCCTGTCCACCAATGGCGCTGTACTCCACCACTCCCCTGCGACAACAGTCCCTGGATGTAATCTCCGAGTTCAGGCTTCGAGCCGGCGAGAGCGCGACATTCGTCTTTGGTGGAGTTCGCCCCCAAGGACAGCCGCCCGAGATGGAGTTCGTCGACCAGCGCTTCCACGAGACAGCGCGGTTTTGGAAGGGGTGGATTGCGAAATCAAAATACAAGGGCCGGTGGCGCGAAATGGTCAACCGTTCGGCACTGATGTTGAAGCTGCTCACGAGCCGCGAGCATGGATCGTTGATTGCAGCGCCGACATTTTCTCTGCCAGAACAAATTGGGGGACCGCGCAATTGGGATTATCGCTTCACATGGCTGCGAGATGCGACATTCACGCTTTATGCGCTAATCCGACTGGGTTTCGTCGAGGAGACTGAGGCGTTTATCGGCTGGCTGAAGGGGCGGCTCGGTGACGATGCGGAACGGGGACCGTTGCAGGTAATGTACGGGATCGATGGCAGACAGAAGCTCGATGAGGTGGAGCTGAACCACCTGCAAGGCTATGAACATTCGCAGCCCGTGCGTATCGGAAACGCAGCTTATCAGCAGTTGCAGCTGGATATTTATGGCGAAATGATGGATTCCATCTATCTCGCAAACAAGTACGGGGACGCAATCTCCTATGCCGGATGGCAGGAAGTTCAGCGAATCTTGGAGTGGCTGGGCAAGAACTGGCAACGGCCCGATGAGGGCATATGGGAGGTGCGTGGCGGAGCGCGAGAATTCCTGCACTCGCGACTGATGTGCTGGGTGGCTTTCGATCGAGCCCTGCGACTTGCGCAGAAACGCTCGCTTTCGGCGCCATTCGGCGCTTGGCTGCGAACGCGCGACGCGATCCGCGCGGACATCTTTACGAATTTCTGGGATGATGAACTGCAATCGTTTGTGCAATCGAAAGGGACGAAGAACCTCGATGCGTCGGTCCTGCTGATGCCACTCATGCGCTTCATCAGCCCGGTCGATCCGATGTGGCGTTCGACGATGAAAGCGATTGAGGCACGATTAGTCGAGGATACTCTGGTCCGGCGCTACGAGGCGGAACGCACCCATGTGGACGGGATTCCCGGCGGAGAGGGTAGCTTCACGGCATGCTCGTTCTGGTACATCGAATGCTTGGCGCGCGCTGGCGAATTGGAAAAGGCACAATTATTGTTTGAGAAACTCTTGGGATATGCCAATCATCTTGGCCTCTACTCGGAGCAAATTGGTCCCAGCGGGCAACATCTGGGAAACTTCCCGCAGGCATTCACGCATCTGGCGCTGATCAGCACCGCAACATATCTCGACAGAGTCCTTTCCGGTAAGGATGATTCAGTGTGGCGCTAGCATGTTGGAGAAATGGCCTCGTCGATGCATGGACGGTTCTTGACATTTATGAAAACGCGATCTCTAAGGGTCTTCCTCGGCCTGAACGGCTCTATCGAATCTTCCACGGCGACCACTCCGGCCAGTGGCTCATCGCCTCCTCGGCCCACGCCGTCGATTTCTCCGCGTGGCAGGTTGTACATGGATTGGGAATCTTGAATTGATCTGTCATCGCGGGCGTGATGAAGCGGAACGTATGCGCATGCACGTAGGCGCCGGGAACGCCTTCGGTTTCGATCTTCGGCATATGACAAGCCGCGCACTCGCTTCCCGGACTGCCCACTCGATGATGTGTGTGCTCTTCTACCGTTGCTGTGTGGGGGCCGTTTGGCGATGTTGGACCGTGACATTCCATGCAGAGCTGGTTTCCCGGCGCCCGCAGCTGCGCGCGGTTCTCCGTGCCGTGTACATCGTGACAGGACGAACACATGATTCCGTGCTCGTACATCACACTCTGGGCAAAGTCATTGCCTTGCATGCGATTCTTGTGCGCTGTGCAGTCGGGGAAATAATAGAAAGCGGTTTGCCCCGGCGCGCAGTCTTCAAGCTTCCAGAAATCCTGCAACCGCAGGCCGACACGGTAACCCACCGGCCAATCGTAGTACCGACCTTCAATTGGACTGGCAACCGGCCGCCCTTGCGAATGGCAACGGATGCACGTGTCATTTCCCGCTATTGAATCCATTCGTCCCGGGTTCAGAATATTGCCGCGCGTCGGATGCGCAACGTGCTCACTCCCCGGACCGTGGCAAGCTTCACAGCCAACATTCCACTCCGCGATCTGCTTGCTGTGAATGTTGTAGTCGACCGAATGGCAACCGTCGCACGTGGGTCCCGTCGGCCGTTGCATGTTGTCCGGCGGATAGAACTCTCCCCACCAGTCCGCTCCATGCGACGGCACCATGTAGGGCAGCCACTTCTGCGTGCCCACGTCCCACTGCACCGGCAGGGGAAAATAGTCGTCTCCGACTTTCGTGAAATAGCGTTGCTTCCAGATGCTCCCATACACGAAGGCCACTTGCTCTTTCGAAAACTTCGCCACCGTGTTGGTCTCAAGCTTGGGGATGATGGCCTCAGGATGCGTGCGCGGATCTCGGACCACATTGGCCATCGGTGTACGCTTCCAACGGTCATAGATCTGCGCGTGGCACTTCTCGCAGGCTTGTGATCCCGCGTAATCTGCGCTCGAGCCGGTACTCGCCTGCTGGGCGAATTCTATCCGCGTCAGCGGACGCAGGCTGCGAATGAAGACGACCAGATTCCAGATGGCGCCCGACGATTCCCGCTGTGCATTGCGCCACGCCGGCATTCCGGTAAGCGAAACCCCGTTTTCAATGATGTAGTGCAGCTCCCCATCGCTCAGCCTTTGGGTGGCGGGGGCGCGCAGGTTTGGTACTCGCGGGTAGAGGTTCAACCCCATTTCCGTCTTCCCACTCCCATCAACGCCATGGCAAACCGAACACCGCGCCAGGAATTCCTCTCGCCCCTTCCGCAAGGACTCGGAACTTTCTGTAACTGGGCTCTTTGCGATCCGCTCGCGCAGCGGAATTGCAAAATTTCGCACCCTCCGGGCAAGCACGCGCTCGAAGAAGGTCGGCGTCGACGTAGCCCGAAACCCTCGTCCAATCAAAAGCGCCAAGCCTAGAATCGACAGGCCCGCGATTCCGCAACAGGCAAGAAGAATTGCCTTCCAGATCTTCATTCCCCTGATTTCCCCAAAATACTGCGCGAAACACATCCATGATGCCGCTCGTCCGACTCGCCGCCAGTTGCCGATCGATAATGATAGTAATCAAAGCGTCTGCAGCTTTTGTCAAAATCAGGTCACCTTGGAGTATGAGGGATATGCGCGGCACGCGAAGCGGACCTAGGATGGCTTGCTAGGTCAAAAGGCAGCGCCGACAAATTCCGACGAAGCTGGTGGGACGGCCTGCCGTATCGGATAGTCAGGATCGCGGGCTCGAAACTCAATCGCCCCATTAACGCTGCAACTGGATGTAGTGCTCATAGCCTTCCGTCGCAAAGCACAAAGCGCGATCAAAAAATCGGTCGAGAAGGCGCAACCGTTCCATCTCGCCGTAAATTTCAACGGAGCCCCGCCTGAAGCCCTGTCGCTGCAGGAATTCCCAGAGAGCTGTGTTTTGGTCACGGCAATCGCCCAGCAGAAGTCGGAAGCGCGACGCTCACCGATCTCGGGCTCAAGTGCCGGAAGATTTCTTCGATTCGTCGCCGCAATTCCTCGACCAGGACTTTCCGCATATCGGCGAGGAGCGGGGAGGCTCCGAGTTTCGTGACCAACTCGACCGCAAGTTCGTTGGAATGACGTTCAATCGAACCAAGCTTAACGCGATCATGCCAGCCTCTTGACTTGATCCGATCCGGATTCTGGAGGGTCCGACGAAAGCAAAAGTCGCGTGATTCTTTGTACGGGATGGGCGCGGATTGTTGATGACGCTGAGGATATGGTCGATAGTCGCGCCGTCGTAGAGAAGCAGCGGCCAATTGGGGGCGAGGCGGTCGAGCAGTTCGTGGAATGCGGGTTTAGCGGGTACCTTGGGACTTGTCATCAATAAGCCTTAGAGACCAGTCGACTTCCTTTTGGATCGAGGTTTCGATTCGAGGTGAAGACTTTCTTATCTGGCTGCACCTCAAGTAGTGGCAGTTTCATTTTGCATTGCACTTACTTTCCGGCGCCTCTTGTGGTCAGAGTTTTTTGGTGGGGCGTGCGATGCACATGGCCATCCGTGAATGAGGAAGGGCTATGGCCAAAGCACACCGCAATTCGCGCCCCACAATCAAGGTTTCCGCAACCCGCCCCATAACAGCATCGCGAGTGCCGCGGTCATAACCATGAGATCTATCCGCGCGTTATCCAGGCTGAAGTCCACGACGGAGAGAAAGAACAGCGCAAGCAATGGAATTCGCGTTACTCTGGTCATCGTTGTTATCAACTCAAGTCTCCGGCCGAAGCCTAGGTCAATCCCGACCGCGTCTTACTGTTGCTAACCGCCTCCCCAGTTTTGATAGATCTGCACCAGGGCTACAAGCTCATTCGACTGTGCCTGTGCGACTCCTAGTGCGGCATTAAAGTAATTCGTTTCGTTGCTCAGCACTTCCAGATAACTGGCGACTCCGCCTCGATGACGTGTCTCAGAGAGTTGTGTCGTATCTTGAGCCGAGAACGCCAGTTACCGCTGGCACTCCCGGAACTCGCGGTCCTTGTGATGCTCAACCAGCGCGTCTCCCTCCCATGGCCGCGGCTTCGGGACGACAACCGCGCGCCTGTGCGCTTCGCCGCTGCGACGATCCCGGCTTCTCTGAGCCGACACTCACCTGCCGCATAGAGTCGGATCCCATCGCACTTCCGATTTGCCGCAACGCGCGAATTCGCGCGGCAACCACTTCGCGCCGTGAGCAGCCCAGGAGAATGGAGCACTCGTGCTCGGAATAATGTTCGAGGACCGACATCACAAAAACGAAGCGCTCGAACGGCGGGAGATCGAGAACCGCAGCAATTTCGGGTTGCCCTTTTGCCAGGGTTCTCCCATCGGCGTTGGAGTCCGAAGGAGCGTTTTCCTCCGTTGGCCACGGGTTGATGATTCGCACGGCGTTCTGAATGATTGCCCGCCGAGCCCACGAGCGTGCCCAGTCCTTGAAAACCGGGTTCCCATTCACCGAATTCTCCAGTCCGGAGACAAAGCACTGTTGGGCCTTCTCACTATCCGCAGTCAGCAGAAAAGACAGCCGGTACAGGCTATCGGTCTCTTCGTAGAAAACCGGCAGAAATCACCGCGGCTTGCGTATTGCGTGGGGCTCGTGAGGTACTATGCCTCCGGCATGTTCACCTCCGTAGTGATTCCTGCTGTTGCCTGCGCGCAAGTTGTTTCAGCACGTGCTTGATGAGAACACCACCGTGGGAAAACTTGGCCCCCCTCTTCATCAGATCGAAGATCGCGTCTTCCCCCTCGTGGCTAATGACGGTCAAGTTGCTCAGGTCGATGACCAATTTGCGTCCGTCAAGCTCCTGGCCTGCATTTCTCCAGGTTGTACGAAGCTCAGGAACCCAGGGCCCGACGAGAGTTCCTTCGACAATCAAAGTGCGTTGTGACGGTGTATCGGCAATGGAAATCTTGAACATGTAGCGGTTGTAACGAACGTGGATATCGCAACATGATTGCCAAAGCAAGATTGCCTGGCACCCCAAGCAAACCATTGAATCCATTGGGGAGCAGGAGGCGGGTGACCGGATGTGTCGGAAAATGTCGAAATCAGAATCGACAATCGTCGAGAATGGAGACAGCCAAAGGGCACTACAGTGGAGGTCTACTGGCCGTTCGCAGTCTCGGAATATTACGCCGCACGGTCCATGTGCGGCGAGCGACGCTCGATCGGGACGGGTGTGACACTGGATCTCTCGTCTTTGTTAATGAATCGGATACGGTGGCTTCTTGCCTCGCTAATGAGAGCATAGAGAACTGTCAGCATGAAGAGAATCGCAGCGCTGCAAATGCTCGTGAATACAATCGATCCGATCATATTAAGCACGACATTTGGGCGTCGTATTGCATTTCATAAGAGCAACACCCGTCGGGGGTTTTCTTCTACCATAATGAGCGGCAGAGCTTATGCGTGTCGCTTACTAAGAAGGTACCGTTTGCGTTCCTTATCTCAGTTTCTTATCCTGGGCGGGTTCGTCTGAGAGCTGCGGACGATCGCGGGTCGGAAAAGCTACTCGCTACCCACAGCACGGTTCGACTCCGTTGTTTCGAGGAGCCACCCAAGGACCCCGCCAGCCGGTTGGGCCGGGGCTGACTTCCTTGCCCCCGAACAAAACTCGATAACCTTTCCCAGTTTTGGCGGAGAAACACGAACAAAAGAATTGCGAAGGTTCTCTGGTACGTAAAACTCAATCACCTTTGCCATGACAGTCTCCTTAATGTGTGGGTCTCGGGTTGTGGACTGCAATCAATTTTCCGATTCTGATCGCCCTACCAAAACCCGTCGGCAGTTACAGCCACTTGGAATCACGCAATGGATGTTTGCGCAAAGTGCTTTAAAAAAGCGCATGATCCCATCCGTGCCGTTGTCGCTCCCAAGTCACCTGCTGCAAACTATATGAAGGCAACCGACGGACCAAACTGAAGCGCTCGGGACGTTTTCTAGATCGCTGAATTTAATAGAGAAGAAAAAAGTAAGCTGAGGACGCTGTCGAGATGAGGACGGTGTCGAGAAATGTCGAAGACAATCTCGACACCTCTCGGCGATTGGTGACGGAGGTAGTGAGTCTAAGAGCAGCAGAATCGGAGCCCAGCCGGGACGTTATCCAGAAGGGCTGTGTGATGAGGATCACGAAACTTTTCGCGGGTCGATGCCCAGCTTCTTCATACGGGAGATCAGCGTCGTGCGCTTAATGTCCATGCGTGCCGCGGCACCGTCAGGGCCTGCTACTCGCCCGCTTGTAACTTTCAGGATGCGAAGGATCTCATTGCGTTCATCGGCTTCGCGCGTGCCTACCACCGGAGAGTTCTTGCCGTTGTTCCCCAGTTCAGCGATCGGAGCTTGCAATGCGGGCCCGTGGGAAAGGATCACGGAACGCTCGATGAAATTCTCGAGTTCACGAATATTCCCCGGCCAATGCCAACTCGAGAGCTTCCTCTGGGCTGCAGCGGGAATCGATTCGATCTGCTTCTTCATGCGGCGACCGTACTTCTGCGTGAAGTAGCGGACCAGCAGCGGAATATCCTCCGGGCGTTCACGCAACGGCGGGATGCGGATCGGAAAAACGTTCAAGCGATAATACAGGTCGCTGCGGAACTGGCGATCCTCCATCATTTTTTCGAGGTTGCGGTTGGTCGCCGCCACCAGTCGCACATCGACCTTCTTGGTTCGGTTGCTACCCAGCCTTTCAAATTCGCGTTCCTGCAAAGCGCGCAAGAGCTTCGGCTGGATCTCGATCGGAATATCTCCCACCTCGTCGAGAAACAGCGTGCCTTGATCTGCGAGCTCAAGCCGGCCGTTCTTCTGCGCAATCGCGCCGGTGAAGGCGCCACGTTCATGTCCAAAAAGTTCACTCTCCAGCAATCCGCTCGGAATCGCGGCACAGTTGAGCTTTACGAAGGTGCGCTCCTTCCGTCCGCTGCGTTCATGCACGGCGCGCGCGATCAATTCCTTTCCCGTGCCGGTTTCGCCCAGAAGCAACACGGTCGAGTTACTGGGAGCCACGGTTTCCACCAGATTCAAAACATGGCGGAGTCCCGAACTCTGCCCCACAATTCCTTCAAAGTCCATCTCGCCGCGGATTTCATCTTCCAAATACAGTTTTTCCTGCGCGAGCTTGTTTTTTAATTCGGCGATCTCTCGATAGGCCAAGCCATTCTCTATGGCGATTGCCACTTGCCCCGCAGCTTGTAATAGGAAAGCAACGTCTTCGGGACTGAACGAGTTCTCGACCCGGCTGGCAAGTGTCAGAACGCCGAGCGTCCGGCCACGACTGATTAGAGGCAGCGCGCAGCCGGACTCGATGGCTTCAGCATGAATTTCAGGAGCTACCTCGGCACTCAACTCCTCACTCATCACATCCAAAACGAGAGCCTTGCGGGTCTTGAAAACGTTACCTATCACAGAGCCCTCGATCGGGTGCAGCGAACCTTCCCTGACGAATCCCCTGCCTTCGGGAAAGTCCATCGCGAGTTGGCGTAGATGGAACTCGTCCGCGTCCGGCACCCACACCCCGACGGCGTCGCAGCCCATGACTTGGCGAATGCTTGCCGAAATCGTGCGAAGGAGATCGCGACACTCTAAGTTCGACACCAGCGTGTTCGTCATGTCCAGGAGTAACTTGAGTCGATCGTTTTCGCGTTGCAGGTCTGGCCTCAGAGTCGGCGAACCTTGCGGGCTGACTAAATTATCTGGCATCAGCAACGAGTTCATCATTAACCTCCGGGTCAGCGTCGCAATCGCTGCACGTAGCAATCGTATTGGCCACGCGAAACACTGCTCCATGGACCGCGCTTACAACTCCGAGATCGTGCGACGGAACGACGAGTCCCTGCTCCGTAATATGTTTGATCTGATGTAACGAAGAAGCAAAAGGCTTCGGGGAAAAATGTCGTAATCTTCGCCACCTGACGAATCAAGTGTCGATTCGTTCGACAATCCATCCGCCCGGTTTCCTGCATCCGTTGCGTAACCGCCAAGTGCTCAAGTATTTGACGCGTGGGTTAGCACAAACGCAATTTTGGCAACGCACATGCCCGTATTGATGTGCGAAGCGGTTCGCGCAGCGCGAGCATCGCGACCGGGAATCGTAAGCACAGATTCAAGTACGGAGGAATTTACATCATGCGACGAACTGCAATTATGCTTGCAGGTTTTGTCATTCTTTTAACTCTCGGCGCTTCGGCCCAGGAAGACCGCTCGGAGATCAGTCTCGAAGGCACAGGCTTTTTTACAAGGGATGCTAGCGGCCAGGGAGTCTCGAGGACCACCTCAGACACCGGCGGATTCCTGTTGGGATACCGTTATCATATCAACCGTTGGATAGCCGCCGAAGGGGACTATGGTTTCGACCGAAACACTCAAAAATATTTCGGTAGTCTCGGAGAATCGAGAGTCCAGGCTAACGTGCACGCAGTAACTGGGGATGTAGTGGTTAACCTTCCGCTGCCGATTAGAAAGGTCAGTGCTTACGCGCTCGCTGGAGGTGGCAGTCTGATTTTTGATCCCACTGGCAACAATGGCGGATTCGTTCCCGGCGCGGGCACTCAGGCGAGGGGAGCCTTCCTGTACGGAGCAGGTGCTGATTATGCCTTGACCCGACACTTCTCTTTGCGCGCTGAATATAGAGGTTATCTGTACAAGGATCCGGACTTCGGACTTCGGCCCTTGAACACCGACAGCTGGACGCACACCGCGCAACCATCCGCTGGAATCGTCTTTCATTTCTAGAACCGCTTGGGCAGTCGGGTGATCAATCCCCCCTCCATCTTTCCCCGGCTGCCCAATGATTCGGGTGACTCGAGTCACGAGACGTCAGTTTTCTCGAGAATCATTCGAAGGGGGAGCTGGACGCCTGCTGGGTTGAGGGAGCGGAGTGAATACCTTCTCGAGCTCCCTAGCGCACCCCCAGCCAAGCCGTAATCATTGCGCCTGTTGAACCTCTCCGCCCTAAAGGGCGAAGATTCTCAGGCTACGCTTAGGATTACAACCCTTACGTTAGCGCCTGAAGGGTCGCACCGACCCCACGCGTCTGGTTTTTAGACGGGGACTAACCCCATCACAGCAGCCCTTTATGGCTTAGGCTTCAGGTCCAGTTAAATTACGAATAGCAAATCTGCCGGGAAGTTGTCTAGCCGGTAGCGTACCAAGAGGATCACTATATACGGCTTATATCTTCGCTCTGAAGGGCGGAGTTTTACGCCGCTAGGCGGATAATACAAGCATTAGAATGACACTCCGGTGCGACCGGAATTGTCCAATGCTGGCGATTCCGAAGAACCGCGAGCGCTGATTTTCGGCAGTGCTCCAGAGTCGTTTAAGATAAGATTGCATTGACGCCGAGACCCGCGCACCCCCAGCGGTCTAGGCAACTATCTCCATGCTTTGCCCAGCCTGCAAAACGCCAGTCCCTCTGTCGGAGTCTCAGTGCCCGGCTTGCGGTACAGCCACGCCCGTGGATGCGGCTGAAACACAGATCGACGTTGAGGGCAGAAACGACGATCTGACCCTTGATGACATTCCGGCAGGGGGCTGGTCGAAGCCTTTCACGACCTCCGATGCCAATTCGTACCGACGTGTCTCGCTGATCCCCGGCTCTATCCTGGGCGGCCGCTACAAAATTTTGAAAATGCTGGGCGAAGGCGGGATGGGCTCCGTCTTTAAAGCTCACGATGAAGAGGTTGACCGGATTGTGGCGCTGAAAGTGATTCGCCCCGAACTGGCCAGCAGCATGGACATTCTGCAGCGCTTCCGACAGGAGTTGGTGCTCGCGCGGCAGATTACGCATCGTAACGTCGTCCGAATTTATGATCTCGCCATTACTGACGGAGTGCGCTTCATCAGTATGGAATACATCGAGGGGGAGGAACTCGGTGAGATTCTAAGAAATCACGGCAAGCTGCCTGCCAAGGAAGCCGCGGAAATCATGCTGCAAGTCTGCTACGGTTTGGCGGCTGCTCACGGGGCGGGTGTTGTTCATCGCGACCTGAAGCCGCAGAACATTATGATCGATAAACAAGGCCGCGCGGCGGTGATGGATTTCGGCATCGCCAGCTCCTTGGAAACCGTGGCGCTTCTGGCGCAAGCTTCGCCGGCCTCCATTGAAGGACCCGCCAATCTTACGCGAATCGGTTCGTTGCTCGGCACGCCGCGATATATGTCACCGGAGCAGGCGCGAGCCGAAAAACTTGGCGTCCGATCGGATTTGTTTACGGTCGGACTGATTCTGTACGAACTCACGACTGGCCATCTACCGCCCCGCCCCGCGGGGTTGAAAGATATGCTGGCGGAGCGCGGCATCAAACAAATCCCGCCCCCAATCGAAGCCGATCCGCAGATGCCCGGCGCTCTGAACGACATTATTACCCGCTGCATTCAACTGGATCCAGCCGAGCGGTATCAGTCGACGGAAGCGCTGATCCAAGATTTGGAAACCTGGCTGGGGATCAGGAAGTCTCATGCCAGCAATTGGAAGATGCTTTCTGCTCTGGCGGCATTGATCGTGCTGTTAGCTGGATCGCTGCTTTACAGTCTGCGCCCTAGAACATCTGCGGGGACGCACGCCCCGGTGAAGATTCTGGTTGCCGATTTCAGCAACCAGACTGGCAACCCGGTACTCGATGGCACGCTCGAACCGATGTTGAGCACCGCGCTGGAAGGCGCGTCCTTTATTACTACGTACAAGCGCGGCGACGCACGCAAAACGCTTTCGAAGCTCTCGGGTTCCACGAAACTTGACGAGAATTCGGCGCGCCTGATCGCGCAACGCGAAGGCTTGGGAGTGGTGGTGGCGGGTTCGATCAAGCGGGATGGAAGCAAGTACGCGGTTTCGGCCCGAGTTATCGATGCCAGAACCAACAAGGTGATTGACGGCGAAAGCGCTACCGCGTCCACGCCGGAGGAACTGAATCGCGCAGTTGCCCGTATTGCCGCTGGTTTCCGGAAGGCGCTAGGCGATGCCACGCCGAAATCCGCGCAGCTCGCCGCCGCTGAGACGTTTTCGTCGCAATCGCTCGAGGCTTCTCAGCAATACGCGCTCGCGCAGGAACTGCAATGGCAGGGCAAGTGGGATGCGGCGCTGCAAGCCTACCGACGCAGCACCGAATTGGATCCCGGGCTAGGACGGGCCTACGCGGGAATGGCCGTGATACTCGCCAACACCGGCCGGAAACAAGACGCGGAAAATAACTTTAAGCTGGCGATGTCAAAGATCGACCGCATGACGGACCGCGAGAAGTACCGTACCCGCGGCGCTTACTACTTGATGGAACGCGACTATGAGAAGGCTATCGAGCAGTTCAAAGCGCTGGAGAAGCAGTTTCCTGCGGATTCCGCCGGCATCGGCAACCTGGCGCTGGCCGATTTCTATGCCAGAAATATGAGTGGAGCGGTGGACGAGGAGCGCCGGGTGGTCGCCCTCTATCCGGACAACGTCCTTTATCTGAATAACTACGGATTGTTCGCGATGTATGCCGGAGATTTTGACACCGCTATACACGAATCTGAGCGGCTGCTTAAGCTAAATCCCGGTTTCGAAAAGGCATACATCTGCCTGGGAATTTCACAGCTTGCTCAGGGCGACGAGACAGCTGCGGCTGAGACCTATAGTAAGGTGGCGCCGCTCAGCGCGTGGGGCGCCTCCGACTCCGCGGTTGGCCTGGCGGATATGGCCTTGTACCAGGGGCGTCCCGCGGATGCGCTTTCGATTCTCGAAGCAGCCGCGCGCGCCGACCTCGGTGCTAACGATGCTTCGAGAGCCGCCGCCAAGTACGTGATGCAGGCTCAGGCGTGGCTCATGAAAGGCCAGAGCACCAAGGCAGTCGCCGCCGCGGAGCGCGCCTCGAGCGGGAGTACGGATGAAAGTCTTCTCTATCCAGCGGCCATGATTTTTCTCGAGGCTGGAAACAGCGACAAGGCTTTGGAGCTGAGCCAGAAGTTGAGCCAGCGTCTTGAGCCCGATCCCGGGGCTTACGCCAAGCTCATCGAGGCCGAAGTCCAGATGACGCGCAAGGATTATCGCGGCGCCGTGCGAACTTTTCAGGATGCGCAAAAGATCGCCGATACCTGGCTCGGCCATTTCGGCTTGGGTCGCGCGTACTTGCAGGCTGGCGCGTTCACTGAAGCGGATACGGAATTCGACGCTTGCGTGAAACGGCGGGGTGAAGCGACGGCAGTCTTTCTGGATGACGAGCCCAGCTGGCGTTATTTTGCGCCCGTTAACTATTACTTGGGTCGTGCGCGGGAAGGCTTGCGCAGCCTAGGCGCAGCGGAGGCATACCAGTCCTATTTGAAGATTCGCGAAAAGAGCGCGAACGATCCCCTGGCTACTGACGCGAAAAAACGCCTCCGCTCGCTAGAAGCAAGCGGAAGCGCAGTTCGCTAGGCTCTTCGGCACACCCGCACTACCAGACGTCGATCACTCCGATATATTGCGTGGCGGTCGGCTGCCCGTTCGCCCAATATGCCGCGGAATACAGGAACCCGTAATCCTCGCTGAAATCGATCGCGATATAGTATCGGCCCGGCGTGTTGGGCACGTTGATGTTGACGCTGGCGCTACCTGAAGCAAAAGATCCACCGTTGTATGCGTAAGTTTGTGGGCTCGGGTCCGTGTTCAAACCGACCTGAAGCTGATCGATGCAACCTGGACAACCGGTGTTGTTAATTACGTAGTTAAATGCAACGGCCACTGGATTCGGGTTAGTGCCGCCGGCTTCGATCTCGAGCACGTTGCTGGCAGCCGCGAACGCGTTCGAATTGCCCGACGACAGCACCACCCCTGAGATAGTGGTGGCCCCGCCAAAGAACGTTGGGCTGGGCAGTGTATCCACCGACTCGAACACGATCGGGGCCGGGCTGGTTGGAAAAGCAGGAATCGGCGCGCAGCCTTGGGTTGTGCCGTCGATGGCGATATCGTAGCGACCCGCTTGTGATGCGGTCAGCGAATTCGGGAGATTCCCAAAAGTGCCGCAGAGCTGCGGAGCGGTACCAATAAATCCGACCAGCGCATTCCCGCTGAAACCGGAATCGGCGGCATAATTTCCGGGAAGGAAGGCGAAGCTCTGCCCGGTCGTAACCACACCTTGTTGATAGCCGCTTGGCGGAAGGTTCCCAACGCCGCCGGAGTTGACGTTGACTGTGCCGTTATCCTGGGTGTCCTGAGCTACGACCTGTAACGGCAGGGTGAACGCGGATGTCCCCGCGGTGAGCTGAAGCTGGTGTGAACCGCTGGAAGGAACTCCGCTCAAGCAGCCCGTTAACAGGTTGCCGCCAGCCGGAAGAGTGTAGGAGTAGGGAACATCGGTTTGCACGCCGGCCGATTGCGCCAGGGTCAGGGTGGTTGCCGAATTGATAGAGGCTACGGGGTAGGCGACGTTGTTAATCGTGATGGATGAGGGGGTAGGAGACAGGTAGAACTGGTCGTTTTGGCCTCCTTGGTTGCTGTACCAGGTAACAGTCGTGCCGTTGGTACTGACCATGCCAGCCACTGTGACAGTGACCGCGGGGAGGAATGTCATCTGCCCGGCCAAGGCCGCAGGGGCAGTCACGCTCCATGGTCCAGTTGTGCCATTACTTAAGTAATACATAGGCGTGGTTGGATAGGGCATGTAGCAATTGTTATTACCGGCGTAACCCGTTGCCAAACCGACGGTGAGAGACAGAGTTGTGTTTGCGGTCAACGAATTCGTATCCGTCACCATGATCGCTACAGACCACATGCCCGCCTGGGCAGGTGTTCCCGAGATGCTGCCCGACGGACTTAGAATCATGCCCGCGGGCAAAACACCATTAGGTCCAAGCGACCATGTATAGGGCGCGGTGCCGGAGGTTGCCGACAGGGTCAATGGCGTGTAAGACGCGTTGTACTGGCCATTGGGCAAGGATGATGTGCCGATCGCCGGACCGGCGGCAATCACCGTAATGGAGTATGTCTGCGTCGCGGTTGCGCCGAGTGAGTCGCTAACGCTAACGGTAAATGAGAACGTCCCTGGGGTGGTTGGCGCGCCGGTGATGATTCCCGACACCATGTTGAGAGACAAGCCGGATGGCAGCGGCGTGCCCGGCACTGGAACCCACGTCCAATTGCTGTATGGCGGCACACCATTACTGGCCATCAATTGCTGTTGCGGATAAGGCACATTCTGATTTCCCGCAGGCAAGGAAGCTGCATTCAATGCAAGCGGCGCATTGACCGTCAGAGTGAGTGGCTTGGAGGCGGTGACGCCGAGAGCGTCCGTGACGGTCGCGGTGAACGGGAAGGAACCGGGCGCACTCGGAACCCCTATGAAGCTGCCCGAAGAAGCGAGAACCAGGCCGTCAACATTCTGGGTGGGGAACGAAAGCGTCCCAGTTCCTCCAGTGGCAGCGATGGTTTGTGAATAGGGGCGCCCCTGCTCGCCAGTCGGCAAGGACGTTGTGGTGATCATGGGCAGCGGATTGACCGTGATCGAAAGCGGCTGCGTGGCCGATACGCCATTGGCGTCGGTGATCTTTACTGTAAAAGTAGACGTTGTCGCAGTGGGCGCGAGCGTGCCGCTGATGGTTGACCCATTCAACGCCAAGCCGGAGGGGAGTGATCCAGCGGAAATCCTAAAGGCGCTGAGGGGCGACGTGCCTCCGGTTGCCGATAGTGGCTGAGAATATGCTGATCCCTGATCGCCAGGACTCAAGCTGGTGGTGGTGATCGCGGGCACTGGATTCACAACCAGCATGAACGGCTGCTGCGCGATATCGCCCTTGGCATCCTTAACTTCTACCGTAAATGAAGACGTCCCGGCAGTTCCGGTAGGTGTCCCGGAGAGCACTCCCCCAGCGCTCAGAGCGATGCCTGTGGGCAAGGTGCCGGCGATGGTTGACCATGTGTAAGCGCCGGAACCTCCTGTCGCTTGTAGTGTCAGCGGCGGATAGAATCCGGTCAGCGTTGCCTGCGGCAAGGCCTTGGTCAGAATCGTCAGCGTGACTGGAGGTTGCGTGTTGCCGGTATTGGCACCCTGTGCTACGACGATCGGGCTTGTTTGTGTGATGGGGTTGTAATCGAGTAAAGCTTGTGCGGGATTATTCGTTGTACTGTCAATGACGCGCAGCGTGATGTATGCGGTCTGGCCGGGAGCTAGAGCCAAGCCGGGAATAGTCGGATTGTTAGCTGCTGGTTGCAAAAGCTGGGACAGCGTAGCGAATGTGACGTTGGTGATATTTGCCACCGGAACGAAGTGCGATTGCGTGCTCAGGGTGCATCCCTGCGCGAGAGGGGTTGTGTAGTTCTGGTAGACGATCAACTGCAGGGCCACGCCCGGGGGCGGATTCTGGCCGGCCAGATTCACGGCGTACGCGCTGGAGGTGTTGCCCGTGTTCGTGACCGCCCAGGTGCCGTCTGTGATGGTGCCGTCCGAGAGATCTGTGTTGGCGATGTTGGGATTCGCGATGTTGGGGTTGGCGATATTCGGATTCGCAATGTTGGGATTCGCAATATTCGGGTTGGCAATGTTGGGATTTGCGATATTGGGATTCGCAATATTCGGGTTCGCGATATTCGGATTCGCAATATTCGGATTCGCTATATTCGGGTTGGCGATGTTCGGAGTTGCGATGGTGGGAGTATAGGTCTCCATGGTTGAGATGTTCGTGTCAGCGCTCGGTGGATTATTGGGGTCGCCATTGATCGTGACTGCCCCTGTCTCTCCGTTGGATACGAGAGTACCGTTCAGGGCCGTCAGTTCCGCCACGCTTACGGTCACGGTCGCGTGCGCATTGGTGGACGAGACGAAGAGGCCTCGGGACGTGCTCGATAGCGCCGGAACCTGCACCTCGATTTGAGTCAGCGGATAGTTTTGGCCGGCAACAGGAAATTGGAGAAAGGACGCCGGGCCCCCGCTTGGCTGGCCGTCGACCGTGACCTGGTAGTAGCGGGTCTGGTTCGTCGTGTTTGCGACAACAATCGCGAACTGGCGCTGGATCAGCTGGCCATTCGTGCCTGTTCCAAACTGTTTTGCATTCCCCGGCGCGCTGACTACCACACCCGGAGCAAGCTGTGCGGTATAGATGTTCTGGTTCCGGTCGCCGGTGTTGCCAGTCGTTGACTGGGTGCAAGCCGGACGCTGTTGCGTTGGATCGAAGATGCTGGTTGAGGATGTGCCGTAAGTGGGCGGCGTGTAGTTGGCCCAGTTCCCGTCGGCGGGTGGAACCACGTCGCGATTATCGGCCCATACTACGTGCGTGAAATCGGGATCGCTCGCCTCGTTATTAAATCGCCAGGTACCGTCCGAATTCGCGATGAACGTTGGCCCGGCAACGTCGATGTAATCCCCGAAAAACGGAAGCGTTCCGCTCTGGAACATGGGCAGGTTGGGAGGATCAACCTGTAGCTGCTGAATCTCCGGACTTGCTGGCACCGAGCCATAGGGGTAATCGGATACCTGTACGGAAGGAAAGAACGTTGGTGGATTGCCGGGCATTGCCTGCGCCGAGCGCACGTCGAGCGTTTGCCTGCGCGCATCCGATGAGTAAGGAGCGGTAGGATCCTGGATGTAGTTCCCGAATGCCGGAAAATCCGAACCTCCGCCATCGTTTTCAAGTGTCTGGGAATATTGCCCGGAGACGCCCAGCGGCGTGTACATCGCGACCAGATCGTCATTGCGGAGGTCGTACCAGGCAACCGTCAGCTTGCCGGCAGAAAAGGCTATGGCAGGAATGATCTGGTGTCCGCGATTGGACCACGGATCCACCGCCTGCGGCGCACTCCATTGCAGCGGCACATTCTTCGGATTCGATGTTGGCATGCCCGTCGCCACGATGACGCGAGCATCACCTCCGGTGGTGCTGACGTTACCCACATCACGCTGCGACCACGCGACATAAACGTGGCTGGCCGCGTCCACCGCTATCGCAGGATAGTCGTTGGTGCGAAAAGAAACGGAAGTCTCGCCTTGATCGAACGGGTTGATATTTGCCACTAGCGTCGGCTTTGTGAAAGTGCTTCCTCCATCGAAGGAGGCGGCGTACATGATGGCGTCGGTCTGCGTCGGGTTCGTGGAAGCGAAGACGCGCCACGTGATGTACAGCGCGCCGGTGTTGGGATCGATGGCGAGCGCTGCTCCCTGGTTGGTCTTGGCCGTGCCGCTGATTTGCACGGGCCGCCTCCAGGTGAGGCCACAGTCGATGGAACGGGAGTACTGGATCGCCGCATTGCCGTTGCTCTCATCGCCAGTAAACTGCGTCCACGCGGCATACACCGTCCCCGCACGAAAGATCTGGGTATTTCTCAGTGGCAAGGTGGGGATGATGCAAGCTCCGGACCATGACCGTGGAATATCGACTGCAATCGAAGGCTTGTCTTCGAAAAGATTCGACGTTCCGGTATCCACAACAGTGGTCCAGAGATACCGAATGGAATCGCCGCTCTCCAGATTGTTGTCGTCGGTGTACGTAGCCACGAATACTTTGTTGGCGCCGCCCTCCTGACGATTGAACGCCAGACCGCTGTAGTAAAGCATGCCATTCGTGCCAGCCCGCACCGTGGGGTCGGCTCCAGCGCCCAAACCATGAATAGGAGAAAATAATCCTAGCAGCGACCGATCCTGCGGGTATCCAGCGACCAGTGTGCTGGTCCATGTCTGACCGCCGTCGAACGATTTGAAGAGTCCCAGCCAGGCATCGCCGGTCGGTTCGACCGCACCGGTAACGAGGGGAAGATCCACGGAGCGATAGTCGTTGGCGCCGGCAATCATGTGCAGCGGATTACGCGACGAGACCGCCATCGAAGGCTCGTTCTGGCGCTGGAGAAAGGGATCGCCGCCAGGCCACGAGGTTCCCGTCACCATGTTGACGTTGCCGCCGACTTGCTGCGCGCATAGTGTGAAGACGGATACCAGAGACAACGCCAACAGTGACAATGCAAATCGAATGCCGGATCGTAAGGCCAAGGGATCCCCCGAAGGTTTTAAGAGTGACACACCGATCCTCGAAATTATGCGCGGTTCGCGCATTCCGGAATACCACTAAAGTGCTATCGCGATAAATGAACCCTGCCTAGAATCGAACCTAACGGGATTGGCTTCGATTGAAATTGCGTTTCGTCGATCTTAGCGCCGAAACGAATATCTGCTGCGCTCCTCGAGCCCCAATCTTCAGGTTTTCTTCAGGCGATAACCACTACAATTGTTTCTAAAGACTGCGGAACGTGCAGAACGTCGCGGCACTGCTGAGCAGTCAACCGGTAGATGCTAACAATCCGGCTGCCCTCTACAACGCCGGCCAGGGCAGGAACTTTGAGGACGAGGCCGGCAAATCGGTAGCAGAAACCTATCATCTACGTACTGAGGTCTCCGCCTGAATGATGTCCCGTCGTGTTCTCTCTGTGTTTCTATTTAGTTGGGCCATTGCCGGACGCCTGCCGGCACAGTCTGCGGCTCCCCAGTCTCAGGCCGCTTCTTCACAGCCGTCGTCCGATTCCCACACCATCGCGATAGCCGTTCCCAATGGCACACCGCTGCAGATCGCCCTCGACAAGGAAGTACGCGTCCGAAAGATTGGTGAGCCGATTTCAGGGCGCGTGGTGCAGCCCGTCTATGTCTTCGACCGTCTCGTCATTCCCGTCGGTACCGTAGCAACTGGCGAGATATCCTCTATTTCCCCCGTCCCAGGCCGAACGCGAGCACTAGACGCACTGAATGCTGACTTCAGTCCCACACACCAGCTTGCCGTCGCTTTCCATGAACTCGTTCTGCCCGATGGCCGACACATCGACCTGCACGCAACCGTAGTTCCCGGGTCCGGACAGGTTATCCGGCTTGTTACCGCAGGCGAGCACAAAAAGAACGTCGTGAAGGATGCTGCCGCCCAAAAAATGGCTCAGGCCCGCGCGCAGTGGAACGACGCCATGAAACAGGTGAAGTCGCTCGGCCGGATGCATCTCATCATGCGTTATGCCGTCGCGCAGCTTCCAGTGCATCCGCAATACGTCGATGCCGGGACCCTATACTCAGCAGAAGTATCGCAGCCACTCGACTTTGGCAGTGAATCCGTTTCGTCCAAAACTCTCTCGATGATCGGTATCGAGCCTCCGCCTGGAAGTCTTGTCCACGCCGTCCTCCTCACTCCGCTGAACTCGGCAAGCACGCAGAAGAGCGCCGACGTGGAGGCCGAACTCTCACAGCCGCTCGTCGACCAGGGACGCCTCATCCTTCCCGCTGGAACTCGCCTACGCGGCTCCGTTCTCCAGGTGCGGCCCGCCCGCCGTCTGCATCGCAACGGACAGCTGCGCATCGTCTTCCGCGAGGTCATCCTTCCTAATGGCATCGTTCAGACCGTGGATACCAGCGTCCAGGGCATTCAGTCCGACTCGGCAGACAATGTTCAGCTCGATTCCGAAGGTGGCGCCAAATCGACTTCCTCAAAGACTCGATATGTCTCAACGGGCGCTTCCGTAGGCCTGGCTCTGATCGGACAGGGCGGACGGAACGATGTCGGAGACGCAGGTCCGACTGCCGGCGGCGCGACCGGCTTCAAGCTCATCGGACTGATCGTGGGCGTCGCCTTTCGCTCCCACACCTACGGCATCCTTATGAGCGCCTACGGTGGAAGCCGGTCCATCTATAACAACTTTCTTGGTAGGGGGCGAAACATCGTCTTTCAGAAGGACACAATCATGGAGATCGGCTTCGGCAGCAGAACTTCGCTGCCCATGCCCAGTACGGGCCCGGGAGAAGTACGATGAAGCGGGCGTCCACCCTATCTGCAGCGTTCGCAATTCTCATCTTCTATTTCTACGCCGTCGGCGCACGCGCACGAGGTGCCGCGTCTCAACCTCTCGCGCCTCACTTCAAACAATTTGTGACCTTCGCTGCGACAGCCATGCAACGCCGCCAGCCCACTCCAAACTCCTCCGGCGGGTATACTCTGCACGTCGACGCTGAAGAAGTCGTCCTGAACTGCACTGTGCTCGACAATAAAGGAGAGCTCGTAAACGACCTGTCCAAGACCAACTTCAAAGTATTCGAGGACAAAACTCTCCAGCGAGTCATCTCCCTGCAGCATCAGGACACTCCTGTTTCCATCGGTTTGCTCGTCGATAACTCGGGTTCCATGCGCACCAAGCGAGCCGCCGTATCCTCGGCCGCACTTGATCTGGTCAAAGCTTCCAATCCACAAGACGAAACTTTCGTGATTAATTTCTCCGACCAGGCTTACCTCGATCAGGATTTCACCTCCGACCTTGGCGAATTACAGAACGGGCTTGCACATCTGAGCCTGTCCGGTGGTACTGCACTCTACGACACTGTCGTGACCGCCGCGGACAAGATAGAGCGATCCGCCAAGCGCCCCAGGAAGGTGCTGATCCTGATTACCGATGGCGATGACAACGCTTCGAAGCTCACACTGGATAATGCGATTCATCGCGTTCAGGACATGCAGGGGCCCATTATCTACTCCATCGGACTGATGTTTGGCGGTGGCGAAGCTCGGCATGCCAGGCGTGACCTGCGAGCTCTCTCGAGCGAGACAGGAGGAATCGCTTTTTTCCCCGGCTCGTTGAAGGATATCGATTCGGTGGCCGCCGAAGTTGCCCGCGATATTCGCAACCAGTACGCCATCGCATACCACTCCGCCCGAGCCTCCGTTGACGGTTATCACACCGTCAAAGTTCGGGCGCACGCCCAAGGACACAGCAAGCTTACCGTTTACACCCGGTCCGGCTATTTTTCGAGACAATCTTCGTCCCCCAATCCAAAGACTGATATGAAATGACTTTGCTGCCACAACGGCGAAGTCAAACAAGCCAATCACGAACCAGTCGATGTGACTACCCCTGCGCCGGAAGACGATGGCAGGAACGGTTACTCTTCATGATCCAGTTTTTGGCCATCCGGTCCGACCTGGATTTCCGAGTGCTTTTTTCCGGTCTCAACCTGGGCCTCATACGCTACGATTTTGCCGTGCTTCATCAATGATTCAATCTTCGTGATCCTGCCTTTCCCAGCCTGCGCACGGAGACTGCCGACCACGCTCGCAGGCAGGGCGTCAGGCTGGACCTCCTCCTCCACTTCGAGAAGATGGCCTTAGCGGGTCGATCGTCAGATCTTTCGTATGACCAGCCACCATCAATTGGACTTCATACTCTAGGTTTCCTTTTTCGACATCCTTCGCATAACCAACAACGGTTGCGCCGGCACCCTGTGCATCAGCCGTTTTCTGTACGGGCGCAGGAAGATCGGATTTCGTTATCCGCTGTTCGGCAATCGAGACACTCGCTATTGCCACAAGGATAGTTGCCGTTAACACATTCACTGACTTCATTTCACGCCCTCCTTGTCTCTCACTATAAGGATGGGACCTGAAGGCTGACTTAAACCAGGATGAGGTCAAGCTGAAGGCGATCGGTCGGAGGGAAGCCACTATTAACGTCAGTGGGTTAGAATTTTGCGTATGCGAGTGCAAATGCGCGCCCGACAGATTGTGAGAATCTGTGCAATGTGGACGCTGATCGCGCATTGTCTGGTGGCTCAGACGCCAGCGCCCTCCAGCACTCCGCCCTCGAATGGCGAGGAGATACAGCTACACACCTACCTCGAACAAGCTGCGGAAGCGATGCATAGAGGCGACAACGCAGCCGCGGTGAAAGATCTGCGGGTCGCGTTGAAGATCGATCCGCATTCACTCGCCGCGCTAAACAATCTGGGAATTGTGCTGGCCCGGATGGGGAGACCCGCCGATGCGATCCCCTTGTACGAAGAAGCGCTAAAGCTCCGGCCTGACGACCCTTCGACAAAACGCAATCTGGCCATCGCTGACTTTAAAACCCAACGCTACTTGCCGGCGTGGCGGCTGCTTCGGCCGATGGCGACCACCTATCCAACCGATTTTCAGATTCTCGATTTGGCCGGCCTCTCGCTCTTTGCTCTTGATCGTTATCCCGAAGCCGCCGGATATCTGGAACGCGCGAACCACGTCGAGCCATCCGACATGGAGACGCTCGATATGCTTGGCAAGGCATATCTACGGATGAAGGATTACAAGGCGCTTACCAGTGTTTTCGCTCGAATCATGCAGATCAATCCAAACTCGGCATCCGCTCACATCATGATGGGTACGGCCTATGACCAAATGTCGAATCGACCGGAGGCCGTCAAAGAGTATCAAGCGGCGGTAGAAGCAGACCCGGACTTCATGGGCGCGCATTCGGGACTGGGCTTCGAGTATTGGCGACAGGGCGAGAACGAACTTGCCGAGAACGAGTTTCGGGCGGAACTGCAGCGCTTTCCCAGCGATCCCGTCTCGAACTGTATTCTCGGTCTAATCCTTCTGGAAAAATCCCGGCCGGCAGATGCCGAGCCTCATTTTCGAGCCGCCCTGGCTGCGAATCCTCGTTATACGGAGGCTCTGTTCGGTCTGGGAAAGGCGGAACTGGCGCTGCAGCGTCCCCGCGCCGCGCTTGAGCCTCTTCGCAAGGCCATCCGGATTGATCCCAACTACTTCGAGGCCCACTTTGTTCTCGGCACCGCGTTGCGGCAGCTAGGACGGAGCCCCGAGGCAGCGAACGAACAAAAGATAGCGCTCGATATACAGGAGAAACGAAGGGCGGCAGCGATTAAAAAGAACGAGAGCCAGTGACGCGTTGCGCAAGAATATTTGATCCTTGCGAATTAGACAGGGAAAAGCAAAAGCGCACGCCTCGGCGTGCGCTTTTGGTAGGTGGTTAAACGCCGGCTAGAAGTTGACCTTGGCGCCAATCTGCACATTGCGCGGATCGTGCCATCCGTTGACCGTACCGAAGCTTGCCCCGTCGTCCACGTTTGTATCGACCGTCGAGGGATTGCCGTGGTTGAACGTGTTGAAAGTCTCGAGACGCAGTTGCATCCCGACCCGTTCGGCGAATCTTATGTTCTTGATCAGAGACATATCCCAGACCTGCAATCCAGGCCCATAAATTGCGCCCACTGGGGATGTGCCGAAGTGCCCCACTGCGTCGGTGAAGGCCGCGGTGTTGAAGAATCGCGCCGCAGTTTTCGGGCCGCTGGCATTGCCGATCTGATCGGCGCGGACCTGAACCGTGCTACCGGATCGCGTCATGCCCAGGCCGCCGGGATAGAGTGGACAAGAAGTAGTGCTGGCGTTGATGGTACAGCCACCAATCGAATAGGGAACGGTAACCGCAGCCAGCGGATCCGAGCCTTGAGTAATCGAAAGTGACTGGCCCGTCTGAATGGTGGTGATGCCCGAAATTTCCCACCCGCCGAGGACTTTGCCGACAAAGCCCTGCTGGTTTTTGTAGAACGGCAGATCGTATACATAGCTGGCGATGAACATCTGCGGAGTGTTCAGCGTAGATGGGCCGTAGCTTTGCTTCAAATCATATGTGTTATAGGTGCCCAAGGACCGGTCTTGGGGGTTCGTCGTGAGAAGCCTCGACCAGGTGTAACCAAGTTCCACCGTTAGGCCTTTGCTGAAGCGGTGGTTCAATGAAGCCTGCAGGGAGTTGTAGTTGCTGGTGAAGACGGGGATGCGATCGGTAATTACCCCATATCCGGGAAAGGGGCGGATCGCGTTCACATCAACACCAGGATTCGCCAAGCGTGCAGCCAGCGTGGGTTGATTGAGATCCACATCGCCCAGCAGATGCGAGCCCCTCGTACCCACATAGCCAATTTCCAGCACGGTGCCAGGCAAAACTTCGCGCTGCAGGGAAAGGTTGTAATCCATGTAGCTCGCCACCTTAAAGGCTGGTAACCCGGTTGCGATCAAGCCGTTTGGACCGAGCGGGGTCGGAATCGTTGTGCCAGTTTGATTAAGTGGATTGTCGAACAGGTTCAGAGTGCTGCTGCTGTTGTTGTTCACCGTCACAGTTTGGACCAATGGAGGATCGGTGAAGGCATTCTGCTCCCAGATGCCATTCAAGCTGCGGTCATAGAAGAGGCCGAAACCAGCGCGGACAGCCATCTTGGCATCTCCGCGCGGATCCCAGGCCAAACCCAGCCGAGGTCCCCAATTGTTGTTGGAGCTGGAATTAACCCGGCTTCCGAAGGGTGAGCAAGTTACCTGCGGTGCGATCGCTTGGGCCGTCGTGCAGGCCTTGCCGCTGGGAAAGATAAGCCCGTTGGCATAAGTGGCTGCGCTTATCGGGTTGCCGCTGGCCGTGAATCCGGTCATATTTCCAGATATAGGATCGATGACCGCAGCATTGGCCGGATTGAACAGAAGGGGATTGAAATTATTCAGCGTGTTATTGCTGTCGGTCGGCGATGGGAAGTAACTCCATCGCACGCCCGCGTTGATGGTCAGCCGCCGAGTGACCTTCCAGTCATCCTGGAGGTAGACTTCAAAGTTAGTGTAATTGAGGTGCGGGATTGTGTCCTTGCTCGGTTGGGTATAGCTATCCGCTTGTCCTAGCAGGAAATTCGCGAAATAGGGGTCTCCGTTCGTGCGACTGAAATTGAATGTGGCGAAACCTGCCGAGGCATTTTCCGTCTTCTGCATCCACATCGCCGTGAACCCGGTGCGAATGGTGTGATTCCCACGCTGGATCGAAAGATTGTCGAATATATTCTTGTCTATGTTGCGCTCAAAATAGGGGGCGCTTCCGTTACCCAATCCAGTAAGCGCCGGAACCGCCTGTGTTCCTCCAGTGAAGTTCACATTCGGCGCGCGACCATTCGGATCTGTAAAGGCCGTATTGTTGGTGAGTTGGCTGAGAAAAGTCGGCGAATTTGCAATTCCGCTCAGAGTGGAATTGATCGCTCCCCACGCGTCCACATATTCAATTTCGTTCACTACCCTCGGTGAAATCGTGGCGCTCGCATTCACGACCAGGTTGCGACCGGGCGCGTTCACAGATGTGGTTTCTACTCCAGGATAGTTTCCGCCGCCCCATAGTGAGAAGGGCTCGTTCTGCGGAACGACGTCTTCCATGTAACGCCCGAAGACGCGGACCCTGTCGCCGATGTTCTGATCGACGCGAATAATGTCCTGGCGAAAGTTATTTAACTGGCTGTAGTTGGTGACCAACTGACCCGTCGAACTATTCGACGGATTGTTCACCATAAAGGCGTTTAGATACGCGGTGGCATTCTTGCTATAACAGGTCGGACTGATGGTGGATACGCCGCCAGCGGTGGTGACGCACCCCGCGGGAGCAACCGTAACAGGACTCGTGAACGAGCCGGCAAGTTCCGCCGCGGTTGGCACATTGATAATATTCAAGCCCGGCGTGCTCGCTTTCCGCCATTCTTCCGACCAGAAAAAGAAGGTCTTGTCCTTCTGCGGATGGTAAAGCTTCGGAATGAACAGTGGGCCGCCGAGGGTGAACCCATAGTCGTTGTAGCGCTCGATGGGCACGGTGTCTGCGGACGAGAGTGGCTGTCCGGCCGCAATAGAGGCCCGGCCGCCAAAAGTATTCGCGTTATAAAAATTGTTGCGATTGAATTCGTAAGCGCTGCCATGCCACGTATTCGTGCCCGACTTGGTTGCAACTACGATTTGACCGCCGCCGCTGCGCCCGAATGCCGCGTCATAGTTGCTGCGCTCCAGCGTGAACTCCTGGATGGCATCGATGCTCGGAGTATTCAGCAACGTTCCGTTCGAACCGCTATCGTTGATGTCAGCTCCGTCCACCGTATAGTTGTTCGCTCCCGTGCGCGCTCCGTTCACCGAAATTGCAGTGTTGTTCGCCAAGCCAAAGCCGACTTTATCGGGCAATTGATTTGCGACACCGGGCTGCAACAGGATGAGTTGTTCGAAGTTGCGGTTGTTCAGCGCCAACTCTCGAACCTGCTCCCCGGTGACGGTCCCTGATTCCTCGGCGGTGGTTGTTTGAATCGCGATGTTTTCCGCTGTCACCTCGATGGTTGCGGTGGTTTTTCCAGTCACCAATCCCACATCAAGGGTGTGTTTTTCCGCGACGTTGAGAATTACGTCTTTAGCCACGAACGTTTGAAATCCAGCGTTCTTGACCGTGACCGTGTACCGGCCTGCGGGAAGGTTCGTAATATTGAAACTGCCGGTGTTGCTGGTGGTCACAGAGCGGAGGTCCGCGCCGGTTTCCTCGCTGTGAACCACGACAGTCGCCCCCGCGACAACGGCTCCACTGGCATCGCTTACCGTGCCGGTGAGTGTTGCCGCCAGTTCTTGTCCCAGACCTGCTGCCGACAGGCTTAGGATGACCACGCACACCGCTAGAAATGAAGAATGCTTCCGTAAAACTCCGCGATCGTCCTCGGTTGAGTTTATACGCCTTCCACACGTCAATTTCGTCATTGCACGCCTCCTCAGACCGAAGTCCCGAAACTCAGGATTACAAACGGGCCTATAACCTAAACGCACTATGCTATATAGCAGATGATCGTTCATAGTCAAGAAGAAAAAAGCAATCGTCCACAGAAAATTGTTGGATGTACCCAGCGATCTACCCCTCCTCATCCCCAAGGACCGACACGGAGAAAGGTGTACGTTAAAAGCAGTCCCGGCCGGCAAACGACTGCGTCCCATCGCTGTGCATTACGTACTGCGTGCCAAATCTCGCGCCCGAACGTTCTGATCTCCGTTACAGGGCTCATTTTCATGCCCAAGACCCGATCGCAATCTTGCGTGAAGGACCATCCATGCCAGCCATTTCGCGGATTGAGCTTTACATCAAACTCTCAATAAGCTATATAGCATACGGTCTGCAAAATGGCGGCATCCGGGACTTGACCGTAACCGGTGGACCTTCCTACCAGGCTCGCCGTCCAAGAGAGTCTGGACACAATAAAGACAAACATGTCTGGAAATCATCACAACAGGACGCCCGCCTACAAAAGAATCCAGAGCGCGATCCGCGACCGCATCGTGTCCGCTAGTCTGAAACCGGGAGATGCAGTCGCGTCTGAGCGCGAACTGGCTAAGACCCACAAGGTGAGCCTAATGACGGCTCGCCACGCATTGGCCAGCCTGGAACACGAAGGAATCGTCGAACGCCGCCTTGGGGCAGGTACCTTCGTCGCTGTTCCCAAGATCCACTTTAACAAGTTGATGAGCTATACCGAGCAAATGTCGAGCCGTGGTTTGGCTCCACGTTCGCGAGTGTTGGTGGCAAAGGTGATTGAGGGCGAGCCGGAAGTTGCGGCCCGGCTCGGGCTGCCGGCAACCAGCCGCGTGCTGAAAATCCAGCGTCTCCGGCTTAGAGATGAAGAGCCGTTTGCTTTGGAAACCTGCTACCTGGCCGCAGCCGATTTTCCCGGCCTGGCGTCGTCCCCTCTCGGAAGGACTTCCCTGTTTGCGATTCTCGAGCATGAGTATGAGACCAAATTGGCATACGCAGACGAAGAAGTCGATGCCACGTCGGCGGATGCCAACATTGCCGAGTTGCTTAGCGTACCTCGCGGCGCCGCGGTGCTGCGCATTCGCCAGATCATCTATTCAACCAAGGGCAAGGCTACGATTTACGTAGTCGGTTTCTACCGCTCGGAACGGCACACGCTGTTTATTCGACGCTTCCGCTAGAACGCTGTAGCCACCGGTCCGCGAAGAAGAGGCCCCGATGCATCTAAGAGTCGCAATAATTCTCGCAAGTCTAATCGCATTGCCCGGCGCATCGAATCAGGCAACGCCGCCGCAAAGCCAAGCTTCCGGATTCGTCAACACCTTGATGCCGCAACCGTCGCAGCTTTCCGCGCAGCAAGGACGGCTCACGCTCACACCTTCCTTTGCTGCTACCGCGGACCACTATCGGGATGCTCGCCTCGACGCGGCCATAGCGCGCAGCCTTGATCGCCTCAAAACTCAGACAGGCATCTCAATTCCAGCATCTCCGCCCGCCGCCGGCACATCCGGGGCCTTGGTCATTAGCGTCGACGGACCCGGAGAAGCCGTCCAGTCGGTCGACGAAGATGAATCCTACTCTCTCGACGTCAGTCCCTCGGGTGCGCGCCTTCACTCCGCTACTGTGGTCGGAGCCATGCACGGTCTCGAAACTCTGCAACAGCTGGTGCAGTCCGATGCAACCGGTTATTTCGTTCCCGCAGTGTCGATTCGCGACACTCCGCGTTTTCACTGGCGCGGCCTAATGATTGACTGCGGACGCCACTTCATGCCGGTCGACGTTATCAGACGCAGTCTCGATGGGATGGCCGCCGTTAAGCTTAACGTATTCCACTGGCATCTTAGTGAAGACCAGGGTTTTCGCATCGAGAGTCGATCTTTCCCGAAACTCGCGGGGCTGGGCTCCGACGGACTCTTCTATACTCAGGAGCAAGCCCGCGAAATTGTTGCCTATGCGCGCGACCGCGGCATCCGCGTCGTGCCCGAGTTCGACATGCCGGGACACACCAGTGCATGGTTCGTCGGGTATCCCGATCTCGCCAGCGGACCCGGCCCTTTCCACATCGAGCGCGAGTTCGGCGTCTTCGATCCGGTGATGGATCCTACGCGCGAAAGCACCTATAAATTTCTCGATACTTTCATCGCAGAGATGGCGGCCATCTTCCCCGACCACTTCATGCACATCGGAGGCGATGAAAATAACGGCGTCGAGTGGAAGGCCAATCCGCACATCCAGACGTTCATGCGCGAACACAGTCTCCAGGACACAGCCGCGCTGCAAAATTATTTCAACCAGCGCCTCCTGAAACTTCTTGAGAAGCATGGCAAACACATGATTGGCTGGGACGAAATTCTCACTCCCGATCTGCCCAGGGACGTTGTCGTTCAGAGCTGGCGGGGCGTCGATTCACTCGCCACCGGTGCCAGAAACGGATACAACAGCATTCTCTCCGCTGGTTATTACTTGAATCTAATGAGCACCGCCGCGGCACACTACGTGGTGGACCCGCTGCCCCAAGCGAGCGGCCTCAGTCCCGAGCAGCAGGCGCGCATTCTCGGCGGAGAGGCCTGTATGTGGACTGAGCAGACCACCCCACAAGACATCGACTCGCGCATCTGGCCCCGTGCCGCAGCTATTGCCGAGCGGCTCTGGTCGCCGCGTGACGTAGACAACGTAGACGACATGTACCGTCGACTAGCGGCCGAGTCGCTGCAACTGGAAGCTTTAGGTCTCACGCATATCTCTCAGCAAGCAGCGAGCCTGCGCCAGTTGGGTAGAACCCAACAGATCGATCCGCTGCCTGTCATGGCTTCCGTTCTCGAGCCTGTCACCTTCCACGAGCGCGCACACATGCAGCACCCGAATCAACTCACGCCACTCAATCTAGTCGTGGACGCTCTTCCGCCCGATCCGCCTTCGCGCCACAATTTTGAGCTGCTCGTGCGCGCCTATCTGCAGGATCCCGCAAACCGATTGCAGGAACAAACTGAACTTACTACTTACTTCAAAGCCTGGATCGCCGCAGAACCTGGAATCCTGCACTTGATGGCTGCTTCGCCCACACTCGCCCAGGCAGAATCGCGAGCCCATCAACTCACGCTACTAGGCACGACGGGTCTCGAAGCGGTTTCTTATCTCTCATCCGGGCTGCCCGCGGCTGCGGGTTGGAAAGCTGAGAAGCTGGCTGGCTTAGACGCAGCCGAGAAACCGCAAGCGCTGGTTCGCTTCACGGTTATCAAGCCCTTGCGCGATCTGGTCGGCGCAGTTCCGGAAGCTCCTGGGAAATAAGTTGTCGTCAACAAGAAATTGAAAGGCAGGCTGACTTTGTTAGCCAGCCTGCCTCAATTCTTCTTTCGAAGTGTTTAGGTCTCCCTGGACTAACGACCCAATCCTGCAGCCATGGTTTTTACCATCGTTCCATTTGCATCGTCGTCTTTCACTGCCCACACGTAGGCACCGCCCAAACCTCCCGGAACCTTCAGATCTAGATAGATCATCTTCAGGAATGCCGTAGCGGGATCATCGTAGGTATAGAAGGTCCCGCCGGTCGGATCATAGAGCGATACTGCGATTCTTCGCGGATCGAAGTAATTCTTGTACCCGTTCGAGGTAAGGGTTGAGAGCGTCGAATAGGTTAGGAGCCCGGGAGTCAACAAGGTGTCGCAACCGGGCGTACTTCCGCTGAGGTCGGTACACAAACCTGTTCCGTTAGCTAAGAGCACTGGAGAAGGACCAGTTGAGTTCTGGTACAAGCCATGCTTCGCGTTGGGGACGCCAGTCCAGCCGGCAGCATACAATGGCAATCCCATTGTGTATTTAGACGGCGGCACGCCGGCCTTGAGATAGGCGTCTACGGTGTCGTTGATGTCGAGGTTCTGGCCAAACAGTGGGTCCTGGTGGGAATCGAAGAGTGGCGATGCGTCATTGGTCTGCGTGACCCATGAGCCGGAATAGTTGTACCCATCGATGGTGATGAAATCTACCTGCTTGGCTGCTTTCTTGAGATCGATGTTGACATAGTTCTGCGCGCCCGCAGGGCCATCGAACGACAAACTATATGGCTTGCCTGTGGTTTTGCTCAAGGCGTTCAGTTGGCTGCGGAACTCGGCCAGCAGGGCTGTAAAGTTCTGCGTGTCGTTCGCAGTAGGGAATTCCCAATCGATATTGAAACCGTCAAACAACCCGGGGGCGGTGATGCCCGCGGCAATGTTGCCATTGACGAACATGTTGATACAGGAAGCGGCAAGAGCCTGGCGTCCGGCAGCGGTACCGGCGGCGCTGACGAAGGCCGCAGTGTTAACCGCGGACGCTCCTCCCAAAGACATCACCACTTTCAGATTGGGATGGAGCGCCTTGAGTTGTTGAATGGCAGCAAAATTTCCAAAGAGCGGTCCAGGGTAAGGGGTGCCGTTCACACTGGGCAGGTAGGGAGATTGATAGTCGGCCCACGTATCGGCAATGGCGCATGCCGGCGCCGGACTCGTCGTCACATTGCCAAAGGCGTAGAAGAGGTGCGTCAGTTTATCAGCCACACCATTCTGTTGCAGGTTTGCAATGTTGTAGCCAGCGTAATAGATACTCCACTCTTCGAAGTATCCCCCGAGAATCTTGCCTTGATTGTGGTTTTGTGCGTATGAGGGAGAGATGCTTGCAGCGAGGGCCAAGAAAGTTAGCAAAACCCCTCGGAGCAGGCGCGGTGGGAAAGGTGTTGACATGGCAAAGGCCTCCAGAATCCGGAAAGTACGAACCGGCGGAGTATAGAGCTATATAGCGGAACTTGCAACATCATACTTTTGCAGCACTATATTTTGGCGATCGCAAGAACATTGGAAGCCTTGCCGGGCGGCAGGAGTGATGCAGACAACTTGGATACCAAGTGCCCTCAACCCAAATCAACGCGGTGGAAAAATCAAGGGCAGGCTGACTCCATAGTCAGCCTGCCCTTGTAGTTACTCTTGGCGCGAAACCTCTATGGATTGAGATCTGTGCCTAAGGCCTTGGTCAAGTCTCCGTTCGGGGTATCGTCTTTCACTGCCCAAACGTAGCCGCCGCCCAAGCCATATTGTTTGATGTAGTTCACTTTGCACTGCACCGATTCAGCATTGTCGTAGCTGAAGGCGGTATTAGTGGTTGGGTTGAATATACGCGCCGAGCAGCGGGTGGCGTCGTAGCTGGAGGTGAACCCGTTATTCAGCAGGTTCACGAGTGTCCCGTAGGTCGCCAGTCCGTCGACCAGCAGGAAGTCGCATCCTGCTGCCGGACTACTCTGGTTCTGGCCCGTCGGGCAAATTCCCACTCCGTTTGCATTGGGGACCGGGGAAGTTCCGTTTGGGGTTAGAGTTCCCGAGCCATCCTTTATACCCGTCGCGTTCTGGTACATGCCGCCGTTGGCGGAGGTAAGGCCCCCAGCCCAACCTGCACCGTAGAGCGGGAAGCCCATGGTGTACTTGGCCGGTGATGCGCCGTGCGCCAGATAGTACTGTACGGTTGCGTCAATCGTGTCACCTTTTCCGTACAGCGGACTGGAAGTTTCGTCGTACAGCGGAGACGCGTCATTGGTGGCATTGGACCAGTCTCCGGCGTAGTTATAGCCGTCGACGTTCATGTAGTCCAACACCGCACTCAGACCCCCGATGTTGATCGTGTCATAACCACCATCATTGCCCGAGTCCGGGGCCGCGCCCGGGGTTGACGGACCGGCAGCCAAATCTGCCAGTACAAGATACGTCTTGCCGGTCGTTCCCGACAACGTGGTCAGCTCGTTGCGGAACTCCGTCATCAACGATGTGAAGTTGGCTGTATCGTTTGCGTTTGGGAACTCCCAGTCGATGTCGAAGCCATCGAAGAGAGAGCCAGTGGAAACACCCGAGGCGATATTGCCCTGGACGAACATGTTGATGCACGACCCAACAAACGCCTGGCGTTGAGCCTGCGTGCTGGCTGCGGTATCGAAGAGCTGGTTGTAGGTGGGGGGATTCCATCCGCCGATGGAGATCAACACTTTCAGGTTGGGATGGAGCTGTTTGAGTTGCACGAGCGCACCAAAGTTCCCCTGTAGCGGGGCCGTGGCCGGAGTAGCGCCAGGCACCTGCGGCACATTCTTCTGGTAGTCGGCATAGGTGTCGGCGAGCGCGCAATTCACGTTGCTGCCGTTCGCGACCGGCTTGGCAAAGGCATAAATGAGGTGCGTGAGGACGCTGGCTACGCCATTGTTTTGCAGGTCCGCAACGTTCGCGTTGGCGTAGTAGGTTCCCCACTCTTCGTACCATCCGGCCATCATCAGGTTGGTGAGTTTCGAAGTCGTGACGCTCACCGCCGAACTGGCGCCCGACGTGCCGGCATAGTCCGTCGCTTCAACCGTAAAGTTGTACGTGGTCGAAGGCGAAAGGTTGCTGGGTGTGTACGAGGTGCCGGTTGCAGTTCCGATCGCACTCCCATTCTGCAGCACCGTGTAGCTGGTGATGGTGCAGCCGCTCGGAGGAGTAACCGCATTCCAACTGAGGTTTGTGCTGGAATCGGTCGTGCCAGAAGCCGCCAATCCGGTTGGTGTGCCGGGTTTGGTGGTGCACGAGCTCGCGAGAGTCGTCACATTCACCGCCGAACTTGCAGCTGATGTTCCGGCCGCATCCGTTGCCTCCACCGTGAAGCTGTAAGTGGTCGAAGGCGTGAGACCAGTAACGGCATCGGATGTTGTAGTTGGAGACGCGATCGTCGCTCCGTTCTGCAGGACTTTGTAGCTGACGCTGCATCCTGCAGGTGGGTTGACCGCCGTCCAGCTGAGGTTTGTGCTGGATTGCGTCGTCCCAGAGGCCACCAATCTAGTTGGAACCGCAGGCGCGGATGAGCAAGTCGAACAAGCTCCAGTCGCAGTCCAAGGTTCGCCGCTGCCGGCTCCGCCGTTGTTGGTCGAGGGATTCTGGTTCTGCGTCCAGAAATTCGCGACGTAGTTTTCTCCTCCCACGCTTGCCGTCATGCCTTGGGTGTAGACCGCAGTGGCGCTCCATGCCGTTGCGCATCCCGATCCGCCGCCAGCGAGCGTCGTCACACTCACGGCTGAACTTGCGCTCGACATACCGGCAGCGTCCGTCGCTTCTACGGTAAAACTGTAAGCGGTCGAGGCTGAAAGGCCGTTCACAACAAACGACGTGCCGGTTGCGGTTCCGATTGAGGTTCCGTTCTGCAATATGGTGTAGCTGCTGATCGTGCAGTTCGCGGGAGCAGTGTCCGCCGTCCAACTCAGGTTCGTGCCGGAGCTGGTCGTCCCACTCGCAGCCAATCCCGTCGGCACACTCGGCTTGGTCGTGCATGAGTTCGCAAGCGTCGTTACATTCACGGCCGCACTTGCGCCCGACGTACCATTGGCGTCCGTCGCCTCAACTGTGAAGCTGTAAGCGGTCGAAGCTGAAAGGCCGGTTACCGCGAACGTTGCGCCCGTTGCGGTTCCAATCGAGGTTCCGTTCTGCAATACGGTGTAGCTGCTGATCGTGCAATTCGCGGGAGCAGTGTCCGCTGTCCAACTCAGGTTTGTTCCGGAGCTGGTTGTGCCTGATGCCGCCAGTCCAGTGGGAGCGCTGGGTGTGGTCGTACAACTGCCGCCGCTTCCGCCAGTTCCACTGAGAGAAGATGTCTGCGGACTATTTGTGGCGCTGTCGGTCACTGTCAGCGTGCCGCTGGCCGCGCCTGAGGAAGTTGGGGCGAAATACACATAGATGGGACACGAGCCGTTGGCGGCACCCGAGGATCCGCAATTGCTGGATACGACGAATGGGCCGCTGACGGTGACGTTACTGATGCTCACGGCAGAGCTGCCGCTGTTGGACAGTGTGAAGGTAACCCACGCGGTGCCTGTGCCAACGGGGGTGCTCCCAAAGTTGTAACTCGACGGGCTCAGAGTGACTGACGCTTGCGCCAACAGCGAAACCGAGACAAAGACGCAGAGCAGCGAGGAGAAAAGTAAAGCGCGCTTCATGGTGGCTCCTTGATTCGGGGGACGTGCCAGAGCGATCCGCCCGGGGTTGGGTGATTGAGAGAAGAGCCCGGCTGCGGTTGCATCGGACTCCGCGTCGTGAGAGTCAGCTGTATTCAGCACTCATGGAAGATTCGTAGCTTCTACACTGCTCTATAGCACTAACGCGCAGGAGCGTACTCCGCTTAAGCAGCCTAGTCAAGGAACTTTTTTTCCTGTTGCACAATCCGAACTACAACTTAATCCGCGAGGCGCTAACCACTAGAAGGCGTGGGGCGTGTAAGCGGCGGAGCAGGTTTCTCTTGCAGTGTGGAAAAAAGGGGACTTTGGAGCGATCTTGTTACGAAAACCGAACTTGATGCGGAGGGTGGGCGGCACTTCGTTTCCTCGCATGCCTTCTTCTTATCAGGTTGTGCTGTGGAAACAAGAGAGCTTTCTGATGCCGGGCTTGCTTCCTTGAGAATCAGGGGCGCCAGGTTTCGGGAACAATCTCGTGCCCGCTTCCGTAAATGTTGGCATGCGAATCCACGCCGTGCTCGCCATACTGCTTCTTTGGACCTTTGTCTCGAACCCATCCAGCTTTGCCTCTGACCTCGCGCTGGTTCACGCAAAGGTTTACCCCTCGCCGACCGACCTACCGATCGAGGATGGCACAATCCTCGAGCATAACGGCCGCATACGCGCCCTCGGGCCTAGCGCCAACATAAAAGTGCCACGATTGGCCAGGGCAGTGACCGTCCTTGATTGTCACGGTCTCGTTGTAACCGCCGGGTTCTGGAACAGCCACGTACACATCTTTACTCCCGGCTTACTTCATGCGGAGAAGCAGCCGTCCGGCGAGATTTCTTCGCAACTGGACCAGATGCTGACCCGGTGGGGTTTCACGACCGTGTTCGACATTGCTTCGGTTCTGGACAACACGAATAACATCCGGCGGCGGATCGCCACGGGACAAATTCGTGGGCCACGAATTCTCACTGTCGGGGAACCGTTTTACCCAAAAGGTGGAACTCCGATCTACGTCAAAGGATTTCTTGAAGATAACCACATCCCCTCGGCGGAGGTGCAATCCACGCCACAGGCCCTGGAACGACTACGCCAGCAGATCAGGGATGGCGCCGACGGGATCAAGATTTTTTCGGGATCCATCACTGCTGAAGGCGTACTGCCAATGTCCACAGACCTGGCCAGAGCCATCGTTTCCGAAGCCCATCGTGCGGGTAAACCGGTTTTTGCCCACCCCTCAAACGCGGAAGGGATCGAGGTGGCCATCCAGAGCGGCGTCGATATACTCGCCCACACGGCACCGATGAGCGGGGACTGGACCCCCGACTTTGTAGAAAGGCTAAAGGCCGCTCACTTGGCCCTTATTCCTACGCTCACGTTGTTTGACGTCGAGGCCAAGAAGGCCAAGGTGTCCGCCGAGGAGAATGAGATGTGGATCAAACAAGCAGTTCAGGAGTTGAAGACCTATTCCGATGCAGGCGGCCAAGTCCTGTTCGGCACAGACGTGGGTTACATTGACCAGTTTGACACCGCTGAAGAGTTCCAGTTGATGTCGCGCGCCGGCATGAGCTTTCAGCAGATTTTGGCTTCACTGACCACCAATCCAGCAACGCGCTTCGGATATTCGAGCCACAGTGGGCGCATCGCGAAGGGCATGGACGCCGATCTAGTTGTGCTCGATGGCGATCCTGCCAGAGATGTGACCGCTTTTTCTAAAGTCCACCAGGTGATTAGGGGCGGGAAGCTGACTTATCCAGTCCGATAGTTTGAGTGTTAATGGACTTGCCCCCAAAAGTGAGACAAGTGGTTGGAGTGCACCCCAAAACTGAGACACGGAAAATAGGGACACTTTACATCGAATGG
>OBLW0100000389.1_pt1 | contig 37881 bp, 26 predicted proteins | sample 1520161 | NCBI WGS metagenome assembly OBLW01 (sample SAMEA3539309, study PRJEB22396) | soil metagenome | biome: tundra; feature: field; material: soil | place: USA | collected 2010-05 | depth 0.15 m
ACACGCGCGCCCATTCCGTGGCGTCAAAGTGCTCGGCGCGGAATAGCGGGATCAGGTCCTTGTAGCCCTTTGCCGGATCGGCGTTGGCAAAATGTTCATGAAAGTTCTTGTAGGCGCCCTCATCGGGACGATACATGTTACGCGGATACCATTCGTTCTCCGCCGCGGGAACTGAATAGACGCCCCAATGAATGAAGATGCCGAACTTCGCATCCTTGTACCACTGCGGCTGTTGGTATTTGATGAGGGTTGCCCAGTCGGCGCGATAGGGGCCATCGTTCGCCTGGCGTTCCGCTTCGGCCAGAAGGCGATTGCGCTCGACGTCATATTTGCTGACCGATTGCTGCCATTCGCGATCGATCTCCGCGGCGGATTTCACACCGAGCGTTGGTGCAAGCGGATCGGTCGACGGCGGAGACTGCGCGAAGAGAGAAGGCGAGGCCAAAAAGAACAGCACAGCAAATGGAAGCAGAGCACTGCAACGAAGTAGATTTTTCATAGGCACGCATCCTAAACCGCTGTGCAACGCTGCTACAAACGCTTTCATTTTTACATTCTTGTGAATGTGGAAAATCCGCTTGACATATTCCCATATAGGAATGCATTATTCTCTTCATGGCGCGTGCCGCGACTACTTCCGATGCCTTCAATGCCGTGGCTGAACCCCGTCGGCGAGAAATTCTGACCTTGCTGGTTGTCCGCGAGCACGCGGTGGGCGAGATTGTGGCGGCCCTGCGGATCGATCAGCCGTCGGTTTCGAAACATCTGCGCGTGTTGCGCGACGTTGGGTTGGTGCGTATGCGATGCCAGGGACGTCAGAAACTTTACCAAACGAATGCGGAGGCGATTCGGCCTTTGCACGAGTGGGCCTCGACCTTCGAACGCTACTGGAGCCACCAGCTGAATCGCGTGAAGGAACGTGCCGAAGCGAAGATGAACCGAAGCCATGAATCCGATTCAACCTCAAAGGAGAAATAATGACGACGACACTTTCGGAAATCGATAGCCTTTCCCTGACTGTGAACCAGGAAATCCGCGTGAATGCTTCACTGGAAACGACGTTTGAAGCGTTGCTGGAACAGCTTGGGCCGGGGAATGAGATGTCCAACGGCACACCGATGCCGATGAAGCTGGAGGCGTGGCCCGGAGGACGGTGGTTCCGCGATCTTGGCGAGGGCAATGGCCACTTCTGGGGCACCGTGCAGGCGATCAAGAGTCCTACACTGCTTGAATTCAGCGGGCCGCTTTTCATGTCGCAGCCGGTTGCGAACAACGTGCAGTACCGGCTAAGCGAAGAGAACGGTGTAACCGTCATCAAGTTCCGCCACCTGGGGTTCGGATTGATCCAGGACGAACACAGGAAGGGTGTGACCGGCGGCTGGGGACACATGCATGAACTGGTTCGCAAACGCGCGGAACAATCCCGATCCGGTGCCAAGAAGTAGATACCCACATTTCCGATAGGAGGAGAAACCCATGCCAGTTGCAGAATCAGTCGTCGCCGAGTCAATTGCGCAGGCAATGCTCGCAGAATTTGAGATACAAGCGCCCATAACAAGGAGATTTCTGGAGAGGATTCCGGAAGATCGTCTGACCTGGAAGCCGCATGAGAAATCCATGACTGCCGGACAGCTGGGATATCACATCGCTTTCGTTCCGGGTGGAGTGATACGGATTGTCAAGAACAGTCCGGTACAGGCTCCGGATTTTGGGAATTTTCCGCAGCCGGCAAGCCGGGAGGAAATTCTCAAGACATTTGACGAAAGCGTCGCCGCGGTGCGGGACCTGCTTTTGCAATTCGACGATATGGCGATGCACGAGACGTGGAGGCTTGTTGCCGGCGAAAAGGTGGTCCTGGCGCAGCCACGAGCCAAGTTCATTCGCGACGTGATGTTGAGCCACTGGTATCAACACCGGGGTCAGCTCAGCGTATACCTGCGCCTGCTGAATGTTCCGGTGCCCGCGAGCTGGGGACCGAGCGCCGACGAGCCGCCGCTCTTCATGCAAAAGACGCAAACAGCGTAGAACTTGCAGAGGTGTTTCATGTGCCCAGTATGTCTTGCGACGGCAGCACTGATTGCCGGAAGCGCAACCGGGTCCGGCGGAATCACGGCCCTGGTTGCAGGTACAATCCTGAAGAGGAGATCGCACATTCGATTCCCCGAACAGACCAATGCAAAGGAGGTCAAAGGTGGCGACGACAACGGCAGTAGTGAATCAGCAGAAAGTGGTCTCGCACGATGAGTGGGTTACAGCGAGGAAACAATTCCTGGCCAAGGAAAAAGAATTTACGCGCCAGCGTGATGAGCTAAGCAGACAGAGGCGCGAATTGCCGTGGGAGCGAGTCGAGAAGCCCTATGAGTTTCAAGGGCCGCAGGGCAAATTGACACTGGCCGATCTCTTTGACGGGCGCAGTCAGCTGGTGATTTACCACTTCATGCTGGGACCGGGATGGGCCGAGGGCTGCCCGAGCTGCTCCTATATCTCCGATCACTTCGACGGGATGGCGGTCCATCTGGCGAATCGCGATGTGACGCTGGTGGTGGTTTCGCATGCGCCGATTGCGGAGATCGAGGCATTCAAAAAGCGCATGGGATGGCGGTTCCGTTGGGTCTCGTCGTTCGACAGCGATTTCAACTACGACTATCAGGTGTCGGCTTCACCCGAGGAAGCGAGCGAAGGCAACGCATATTACAACTACGAAAAGACGAATTTCCCGAGCCAGGAACGCCCCGGATTGAGCGTCTTCTCCAAGGATGCGGACGGAATCTACCACACCTACTCAACGTATGCGCGCGGGCTCGACATTCTCGTCGGCGCCTATAACTTTCTTGACCTTGTGCCGAAAGGGCGCGATGAGGGCGGACTGAAGCACACCATGGCCTGGGTGCGGCATCACGACAAGTACAGCGAAGGTTACTTTGTCGATCCCGAGGCAGGTTGGGAGCATCCGAAAGTTGTTGCTGGACCGTCGTCGTGCTGTTCGGGTGAGCACCACGGATAGGGTCGCTGGGCAGATCGCGGATGGAAATTCGAGGCAGCCCAGGTCAGGCGCAAACGCCGAAGTGCGCTCAACCTGGGCAGCCAACTCTACTGATTTACATCGTTCATCAGCTTCACTGCGGAGTCCAACGCTTCGGCTCTCTGCTGCTGGTGCTCTTTCATTTGCTTCAGGTATTGCGCAGCTGCCTGCGCATCCTCCGGATGGGTCTTTCCCCACTGCTCAGCTTGCTTGACGATCGCCTGCTCCCGTTGGGGAATTGCCTGACCTTCGGCTTGCAGCGCCTCGTGTGCTTTCGGTAGCACTTCATGGAAGTGCTCGATCTCGGCTTTCGCATTTTCTGGATGGTAGCCGAGCCGGTCGCCGGTCTGCATGGCGTCGATCAACGGATCGGGCGGTCGGGAGATAGGCGACGTTTTCTGCATCGCATCGTAGACACCGCGTAGGCGAGTCATGGCTCCGGCAAAGCCATCCAGATCGTCACGGCGTGCCGTGAGCCCGATGGTCCGGTGAACTTCGATGATGACTTTGCTCGCCACGCTCGAACTTGCAACGGGGATCACCGTCGTCAGCGTATTGCCGTCAAAGCTCCAGCCGCCTTTGCCTGTGGGGTCGCCTCGCTTCACGGCAACGCCATTCACGGTCACTGATGCAGGCGGCCAGTCGGCGGGTAAGCGGAGCTCGTAACTGCGCGCTTTCAGCATGCCGTCGTAGCTCCCTTCGATTGGCCCGATTTCTACCCGCAGCGTGTCACCACTTTGCGCAGCCTTGATTGGGGTACGCGCAAAGACGCCGCGCTTGTATTCCTCTGCAATTCCCGAATCTTCGTAGACCGAGTATCTCGAATTTGTTCCAGGCTCCAGCGGCCACACGTTGACGATGAGCGGATCGACGGGTTTCTGGCCGGTATACGACATCGGCGGCTGCATGGGCACAATCGCGCCGGTCTTGAAGTAGATGGGTATTTGATCGATAGAGAAACTGCGGTTGATTGTGGCAGGCCCAGTGATGTGTTTCCCAGTTGGCCATTCGATCCACTCGCCTTGAGGTAGCCACACCTGTTCCGCTGCCAGACCGGTGGTCTTGTCCGCGGGCGCGACGACAGGCGCTGCCAGCATCTGATCACCGAATACATATTCATCCTTGCTCGAGTAGGCTTCGTTGGCTTCAGGCCAGTCGTAATACAGCGGCCGGAAGAATGCAACGCCTGTGTCGTAGGTGCGCCGCGCCTCGGTGTAGATGTAAGGCTGCAGTGCATAGCGCAGCTGAAACGCCGACCGCAGAATTGCGGAGAATGGTTCTGGGTAAGCCCAGATGCGCCTCTCGGAATCTGGGTTCTTCGTTGTGTGCGTGCGCAGAATCGGGCTAAACGTTCCAAACTGCACCCACCGCGTAAAGAGCTCGGGATCGACAGCGCCCGGCATGTGTCCGCCGATGTCGTGGCTCCAATATGCATAGCCAACGTTGGCTGCGGTCGCCGTGAACCACGGCTGAAAGGCGAGTGAGTCCCATACAGAAACGGTATCGCCCGAGAAGCCAATCTGGTAACGATGATTGCCAAGGCCGCCCCAACGGTGAAAGAGCAGCGGCCTCTTGCCTTCGCGCTCCTGGTCAGTGAAGTGCACATAGTTGAGCCACCACGTTGGATTGACGCCGGGCAATTTCGTGGTTGGTTCCTGCTGCCAATCGAGCCACCAGAAATCGATGCCTTGCTTCTCGAGTGGATGGTGCAGGAGATCCATGTAATTCGTCGCATATTTCTTGTCTGTGATGTCGAACGGGACGTATTTCTTTGTAGCCGGATCGATGCCCATGGCCTTCGCCATCGCCGGATAGGCGTCTTCCCAGGGCTGCGCGCCGGAGGCCGGATGCATGTTGAGACTCGTCTTCAATCCATCCGCGTGCAGGCGTGCGAGGAATTGCGTGGGGTCGGGAAAGAGCAGTTTGTTCCACGTATATCCGGTCCATCCCAGTCCATGATTCGATTGATCCGTTTCGTCTTTCGCCTTCAGCTGATCGATATTGATGTGCCAATCCATGTCGATCACGAAGACATCCAGCGGCGTGTCATTCTCGCGAAATCCCCGGATGATCTCTTCGATCTCCTGATCGCTGTAGGCCCAATAGCGTGACCACCACGCACCGAAAGCGAAGCGAGGGGGAAGGGGAATGCGACCGGCGGCGCGCACATAATCGCCGAGCGCCTTGCGGTAGTCGTGACCGTATCCGAAAAAGTACCAGTCCTGCCGTTCGCCGGCAGGCCGCTCGATCACCCATGGCCAGGGGCTCTTTTCTCCCTGGAGAAAGCGGAAGTCCGCCGAATCGAACAAGGGTCTTGTCGAATCATCTTCAATGGCCCAGCCGGACCGTGAGACGAACCCATTGCCAATCGGTTCCTTCGTCTTGTCTCCCAGCGCGCCATCGAGGGTGCGTGTAGTGCCTTTCAGATTTTGCAGATCGATTGTTCCCGGCCGCCAGACGACAGGCTTTCCGTCAACTGTGAATTCGATTGTGAGATTGTCGGACGTGAAGCGGCCGTCGGCTTTCGGCGTATACGTCAACGTGAGCGCGTCCGTTTTGAGGGTGAGCTTGCCGCCACCGAATTCATGCGAATACTTCGGCACCGGCAAACGGCGATTAATGAACACGAGCGAAGCATGGTCTTCGAACTTGCCATCTGCGGCCCACTCGATGCGGATGAGTTGCGGAGTGAGTACGGTAAACCGCGCATGGCCCTGGATAATCACGGCTGCGGGGTCGGCGACGGGATTGTTGATGGTTTCTTCGCGCGAAGGTTGAGTGGCTGCGGTGGTGGCTGATTCGGAAGCAGAAAATGGCAGCCCTTCAAGATTTGCAGACGCCAATTGCTGATGTTCCTGCCCCATAATTCCCATTGTCGAACCTGCTATGACTGCGATTGCGGCAAAGTGATGCAAAGAAATGTGCACTGCTGCCCCCTTATTTGAACTCAAGTGGAAGCGTACCACTGGACGATTGGGCAGAACAGCGGCGAGCCGGATCGGTTTTCCTCAATGTGAGACTCAGTCCCTCAAGCGAGTGAGGCAACCTCTCCAGCGCGGCCGCTGTCCGACGATTGATTTCTCGATTCTCCGCTTCATAGTGGAGAATCAAGAAGGTCGCGCAGGGCCATCTTCATGATGAGAATCTTGCTTTTTGCCACGCTGTTGCTGAGCGCTTCTTTTTCCGCTTTGGCTGAATCGGTTTTCACAACGCGGCTCGATGACCCGCGAGCTGTTTATCTCAGCGCACCGGAATTCGGCGCACACGGTAATGGAAAAGCCGACGATAGCGACCCGATTCAAGCGGCAATTGACAAAGCTGAAACCTCGGGGCGTGAAGGTATCGTATTTGTCTCTTCGGGACGTTATCGACTCACTCGCACGCTCTATGTTTGGCCGGGTGTCCGCGTTATTGGCTTTGGCGCGACGCGACCGGTCTTTTACCTTGCAGATCACACTCCCGGTTTTCAATCAGGCGCAGGAGACATGGTCATCTTTGCGGGCCTTGCTCCTCGTGAGACGCCGCGCGCAGGGACGCGCATTGCCTTTCCGCCTCCCGGAAGTGTGCCTCCGAATGAATCGGTTGCCGACGCAAATCCCAACACGTTCTATTCAGCGATGAGCAACATCGATTTCGAGATCGGCGACGGCAATCCAGCTGCGATTGCCATTCGCTTCCATGTGGCGCAGCATTCGTATCTCAGTCACATGGATTTTCACATCGGTTCCGGACTTGCCGCACTCACGCAGGTCGGCAATGAGGCCGAGGACTTGCACTTCTTCGGCGGGCGTTACGGCATCCTTACCGAGAAGACATCGCCGGCGTGGCAATTTACGCTCATCGATTCCACGTTTGAAGGGCAGCGCGACGCGGCAATCCGCGAGCATGAAGTTGGGCTCACTCTCCTACATGACAGCTTTCGCGATGTTCCGACTGCCATCGACATTGATCCGGGATATTCGGACGAATTATGGGTGAAGGATTGCGTGTTCGAGAAAATCTCCGGGCAGGCAGTCATTATCAGCAACGAGAAGAGTCCTCTTACCGAGGTTGGATTCGAAAGGGATGTATTTCAGGATGTGCCGACACTGGCATTGCTTCGCGAGAGTGGAAGAAAGATATCCGGTAAGGGGGCGATCTATCGTGTCAACGAATTCAATTACGGTCTGATTGTGCCCGCCGAGGGCGTGATGGGTGCGATCGGCGAGCGATACGATGCGTCTGCGCTGAGTTCTCTGCCAGCCCCGTTGCCTCGGGCTATCCGGGCCTTGCCGCCTACAGAAGAGTGGGTGAATGTGCACAGCCTCGGGGTGAAAGGCGATGGAGTCACGGACGACACGGCTGCAATCCAGAAGGCCATCGATGCGCATCGTGTGCTTTATTTTCCCAGCGGTCATTACGTTGTGAGCGACACAATCGCGCTCAAACCCGACACAGTGCTGATTGGCCTCCATCCGACGCTGACGCAATTCGATCTGCTCGATTCGACGCCGGGTTACCAGGGAGTGGGGGAGCCAAAAGCGGTTATTTTCGCGCCTGCAGGAGGGTCCAACATCGTTAGCGGCATCGGCGTTTTTGCGGGCGGAATCAATCCGCGGGCAGTCGCGCTTTGGTGGAAGGCGGCCGAGAATTCTCTTGTGGATGACGTCCGATTTCTCGGCGGACATGGGAGCGGCACGAACCCCTACAACAATAACCACACGGCTGATTCGGATCTGCGCAAGCGTTGGGACGGACAGTATCCAAGCTTATGGGTGAGCGATGGAGGCGGAGGCACGTTTGCCGATATCTGGACTCCGAACACGTTTGCCCAGGCCGGATTTGTTGTGTCGAATACAACGACGCCGGGACATGTCTACGAGCTCTCGACCGAGCACCATGTGCGCAACGAGATCAAGTTCGACCACGTTGAGAATTGGGACGTGAATGCGCCGCAGACCGAAGAAGAAGCGGGCGAAAGTCCGGAGTCGTTGTCGCTTGAGTTTGACTGGTCGAAGAACATCACGATCGCCAACTATCACGGCTATCGCGTCACGCGCACGCGGGCACAGTTCCCGGCTGCGGTGCGCCTCTACAACTCCAGCGACATTCGCTTTCGCAATGTGCACGTGAACGCCGAGAGCGGCTACGGGATCTGCGACGAGAACGGCTGCGGAACCTTCCTGCGCGTAAGCAAATTCCCTTATGAGAATGCGATTGAGGACGTGACGCATCATCTTGAAGTGCGCGAGCGGGAGTTTGCGGTGCTTGATGTTCCGGAGAGACCCGTTCCGCCGGCGATGCCGGATGTGTCCGCTGTACTCTCACCCGGGGCCAAGGTGGAGAAACTGGAGGATGGTTTCTTTTCGATCTCCGGCGCGGCGGTTGACGCAACAGGCAAGCTCTACTTCGTCGATCATCACCAGCAACGCATCTATGGGTGGTCAGCGACTGAGGGTCTGACGGGCGAACGCGACAACGCGCTTGACCCCGTGAACCTGGCATTCGATAAGGCCGGCGACTTGCTGGTGGTTTCGTCGGCTGGACCGGAGAGCACAGTCTATTGGTTTCGGCCGGGATCGCCGGACGCGCAGATCCATGTGCTCGCACCACAAGCGACGATCGCGCACCCAGGGGCGGCAGTGCTCTTTCCCGTGAACTATTGGAACAACGGGGAATTTAAAGACCAGCTTGACCTGAGCTCAATGCGCTACAAGACGCTCGCCGAGATGTTCGCCGAAGACGTCACCACGCCGAAGCCGAAAGAATATGTTTCGGCTGACGGGAGTGTCGTTTTACCAGCCGGCCGCATTTTTCAGCAGGGGCCGGCGATGGACACCTCCGGCTGGCGCTTCTCCGATAACCTTGACGCGTACGGCTTCATCCGCGCTGTGCCAGGGCAAAAGGTTTACGTCAGCAGCGCGTCAGAAGACAGGACGTACTGCGCGACTGTCAATTTCGATGGGACACTGAGGGATCTGGAGCGGTTTGTGGAGCGCGGTGGCGAGAGTGTCGCGGTCGACGGAAAGGGCAATGTCTACGTTGCGAATGGACAGATCTTCGTCTATGACCCAGCAGGCAAGCAGATTGCCGAAATCGACGTCCCGGAGCGGCCAATCGATCTCGTATTTGGCGGGGCCGACGGGCGCACGCTTTTCATCCTTTCGCACCGTGCCCTCTTCTCGGTGCGGGTAAATTGACTGGGCTAAGAATTTCGCAAGCCGCGAAAATACGGCAATTCGCTGCAAAAGAGACGGCATAAACTGAGAAAAGCTGGCGTTGACGATTCCAGAAGATCATTCTGATAGAAGCGATCCAGCAGCGGGGACCTGCTGGCTCGCTTGGCGATTGTAGGCCCCGAAGATCGCCGGCTCGTCCTGATCGTTCAACGCGGGCTGCCAGCGGATCGACAAATTTCTCCATAAGGAGGAGCGTGGCAATGCACTCCAGTGCGGTTTCAACCGGGCACTCCAATGCGTTTTCGACCGGGATCACACCAGGATTGAGTTCTTCTGATATGGAGAAGAACGGATCAGCAGGATCGATTCCGCGGATTCACGGCTTCGGCCTCGGGGTCATCGCTCTCACCTCGGTGGCGCTGGCGCTTGCTACGGCGAGCGAATGCCAGTCCGTCCTGCATCGGCCCTCTCTTTACTATGGACTCGTGCTGTGGGCCTGGTGGGGTTGCATCGCGGGCGCGATTTGGACGACAGGCTTTCGCAAGCCGATCATTCTTGGCCTTTCGCCGGTGGCGATCATCGTCCAGGTGGTCATCGGGTGCCTTCTTGGAATCGTTCATCTGCTCCTGCTGGGCAGTCTCGGCTTCATCAATGCCGCACATCCTACGGCGCTCGCAGTTTGGACAAGCCTGCTGAACATCAATCGCTTCGGCATTGAGATTCTTGTCTACGGATTCGTTCTGGGGATGATCGGCATTGTCCAGTTTCAAATGCGCGCAGCGGGATGCAATGAAATCTCTGGCGTTGCAAAAGCAGCTTTCCCAAGCGCAGTTGCGGGCTCTCCAAATGCAGCTGGAGCCGCATTTTCTCTTCAACACGCTTAACGCAATTACGACCCTGGTTGAGCTTGGCCGCCAGAAGGAACGGCCGAAATGCTCGGTCATCTAAACGCGATTCTGAAGAGCACGCTGAAGCGAACGAATCCGGAAAAGGTGCCGCTGTCGCAGGAGTTGGAGGTGGTGGAGAATTATCTCGCCATTGAGCAGGTGCGGTTCGCGGATCGCCTTCGGATCGAGATCAAGGTGGAGCCGGCCGCGCTGGACAGCCTGGTGCCGTGTTTCCTGCTGCAGCCGATTGTCGAAAATGCGATTCGGCACGGCATTGCGCAGTGCGAAAGTGATGGGCTGGTGGAGGCAACGGCAAGGCGCGATGGAGATCTTCTGCGTCTTGAAGTGCGCGACACAGGCGCCGGCCGCAACGGCCACGCCAAGCCTGGCAACGGGATCGGATTAAAGAACACGCGCGAGAGGCTGGCGCATTTTTATCAGGATGGCTATGTGATGAAAGCGCAACCCTCGGGCAGTGGCTTCGAGGTTGCCATCGCGATTCCCTACGAGCGAAGCTGATGAAGCTGAGTGCCCTGATTGCCGACGACGAGCCTCTTGCCCGCGAGCGCCTGAGATTGCTGTTGGCTGACGACGAAGAGGTCGACATTGCAGGGGAATGCCGGAACGGCAGAGAAGTGGTCGAGGCGCTGAAGCAAAAGCACCACGACGTGCTTTTTCTCGATATCGAGATGCCAGGCAGCAGCGGGTTTGAGGTGGTTGAGCAGATTGGCGCTGCGCAAATGCCGATCACCGTTTTTGTCACCGCGCATAATCATTATGCGTTGAAGGCCTTTGAGGTCCATGCTCTCGACTACCTGACAAAACCCGTCGAGCCTGAGCGGCTGCGGTCGGCGCTGGCGCGCGTGAAAGAGCGCGTTGCCGCGCATGCCGCCTTGATGACGCAGGAACAGCTGAAGTCCATGCTGGCGGCGCTGGGAACAGGAACCGCGAAGCGCAAGGAATACCCCAAACGGCTGGTTGTTCCCAACGCCGCCAAAGACTCCTTTGTGAATGTGGATGAGATCGAGTGGATCGAGGCTGCGGACTACTATTCCTGCATTCACGCCGGCTCCAGAAACCTGATGCTGCGGGAAACGATCAAGCAGCTTGCCGAGACTCTGGATCCGCGGAAATTCGTGTGCGTCCACCGCTCGACGATCGTCAACATCGATCAAGTGCGGGAGATTCTGCGCGAAGGCCGCAGCGAGGGCTGGGTTCTGCTGTCGAACGGCCGCAAGCTCAAGATGAGCAAAGCCGGTTGGCAGGCGCTGCTGGATGCAACAAAAACCCCGCGAGCCTGATGTGAGGTCGCGGGGCTTTTCGTGTTTCAAATGGTTCAACGGGGTCGGACTTGCATCGCTCAGGGGTTAAAACCCGGGTTTTTAGGTTCTCTTCGGCACGACTGAAGTCGTGCCCTGTTACAAAGCGCGATTTTTGAAACACGCTCTACCAATTGGCGGAGATCTTCACTCTCCTGACTCTCCGACCCAACCACTGAATTTCGTCCATCGATAGCCCTGCAATTCGCCTTTTTACTTCACGCTCGTCCAGTCCAGAATGACCTTCCCGGTCTGGCCGGAAATCATCGCGTCGAAGCCCCGTTCGAATTCGTCGTAGCGGAACCGGTGGGTGATCACCGGCGAAATATCCAGACCCGAATCGAGCAGAACCGACATCTTGTACCAGGTTTCATACATCTCGCGACCGTAGACGCCCTTGATCGTGAGCATATTGAAGATGACTGGCCGCCAATCCATGGGAGCGTTCTTTGCCGGGATCCCAAGGACAGCAACCTTTCCGCCGTGGCTCATATTGCCGAACATGTCGCTCAATGCCTGGGGACTTCCTGACATTTCCAGGCCGACATCAAATCCTTCCGTCATTTTGAGCTGCCGCTGCACGTCCAGAAGCGGCGTATCTTTCGGATTCACTGCCAGAGTCGCACCCATTTTTCGAGCGAGATCAAGACGGAACGGGTTCAAGTCCGTGATCACCACGTGCCTGGCACCTGCGTGCTTCACCACAGGGATCGCCATGAGCCCGATTGGTCCCGCACCGGCTATGAGAACATCTTCGCCCAACACCGGAAATGAGAGAGCGGTATGGACAGCATTGCCAAAAGGATCGAAGATGGCGGCGACCTCCGTGTTGATCCCGGGATGGTGCCGCCAGATATTGGTCATTGGTAGAGAAATCAACTCGGCAAACGCTCCGGCGCGATCGACCCCGACGCCTTGTGTCGCCGCGCAAAGATGCCGTCTTCCAGCCAAGCAGTTCCGGCACCGGCCACATACGACGTGACCCTCTCCACTCACGATGTCCCCGGGGTGAAAATCGTTGACGTTGGACCCGACTGAGACGATCTCGCCTACAAACTCATGGCCGATGGCCATTGGTACCTTGATCGTCCTTTGTGCCCATTCATCCCATTCGTAGATGTGGACGTCCGTTCCACAGATTCCCGTCTTGCGCACGCGAATCAGAACGTCGTTAATCCCGATGGTTGGTTCGGGAATGTCTTCGAGCCAGAGGCCGCGTTCTGCTCTACTCTTGACCAGCGCTTTCATGGGAACACTCCGTCCTCAAACTGACTCGCTTGAAGTTTACCGGTCGAGGCAGTGGGGAAAAGCAGGCGCTATTCTCCCGAACCTACAACTGGAGCAATGGTTAGATGTCCAGGTTCTTGACGTCGAGGGCGTTGTCTTCGATGAATTTGCGGCGCTTTTCAACGTCTTCACCCATGAGCGTGGTAAAGATTTCGTTGGTTTCGACGATGTCTTCAAGCTTCACGCGGAGCAGAGTACGACGCTCCGGATCCATCGTGGTCTCCCAAAGCTGCGTGCTGGTCATCTCGCCCAGACCTTTGTAGCGTTGCACGGAGTAGTCCTTCTTACCCTGCTCGACGATGTGGGCATAGAGTTCGCGGGCGGTCTGTTTCTCGACCGGTTCGCGCAGCACGCGCGCACTGCGACGCGCGGCCTTGACTTCCGCTTTGACTTCCGCGGGCGTCTCACCTTCTTCAAATTCGGTAGCTTCCAATTCCTCCGCGGCAGGCTCGGTTGCAGCCTTTGCCGCATATTCCACCAGGAAGGGAGGCTCAAGATATTGCTTGATCTGGCTGTATTTCGACATCATCTGGCGGAATTCAGGGCTGGACGCGAGAGTCCAGTCGATGCGGCGTTCCGCGCCCTGTGAATCAACGATGCTGATCGACCAGGTGTGGTGTTCCTCGTCTTCCACGGGCTTGGTGATCGATTTGAAACCAAAGTCAGCGGAGAGTTCCTTGAATTGCGTATGCAACTCGACCAGTTTCTCGGGAACGGTGCTTCCTGATTTAGAGGTGAAATCGGAGCGATGCGTGAGTTCTGCGCGGGCAAGCAACTCGGTCAGTTTCTCGTTACGGATGCGCTTGTCGACCTTTTCGACAAAATCAAGGTACTCCTTGAGAGTGCCCATGAAGCGGATCAGCTCGGTACCCTCAATGCGGCTGGCGGCTTCACCGTGGCGTACGACCATGCCTTCCGCGGCTCGACTGACCATGACCTTGTCGAATTCGCGCTCATCCTTGATGTACTGCTCGAAGCGGCCTTTCTTGATCTTGAAAAGCGGCGGCTGCGCAATGTAGATATTGTCGCGCTTGATGAGTTCCGTCATATGGCGGAAGAAAAAGGTGAGCAGCAGGGTGCGGATGTGCGAGCCGTCGACGTCGGCATCGGTCATGAGGATGATTTTGCCGTAGCGAATCTTGGTGGCGTCGAAGTCGTCCTTGCCGATGCCGCAGCCAAGCGCCGTGATCATGGCGCGAATTTCTTCGTGGCCCAGCATCTTGTCGTAGCGCGCTTTTTCAACATTGAGAATTTTACCCTTGAGCGGCAGGATGGCCTGGAAGCGGCGATCGCGGCCCTGCTTGGCGGTGCCGCCTGCACTTTCACCCTCTACCAGGTAGAGCTCGCAGCGGCTTGGATCGCGTTCGCTGCAGTCGGCAAGCTTTCCGGGCAGGCCTCCGCCATCCAGCGCACCTTTGCGGCGGGTGAGGTCGCGTGCTTTGCGTGCAGCTTCACGGGCGCGGGCAGCCTCAATGGCCTTGTTGATGATCTTTCGCGCGATGGGCGGGTTCTGCTCGAGGAATCCGCCAAGGCGCTCGTTAACGAATGCCTGCACGGTTCCGGCGATGTCAGAGTTGAGCTTACCCTTGGTCTGTCCTTCGAATTGCGGCTGCGAGAGTTTAACGCTCACCACTGCCACAAGCCCTTCGCGCACGTCGTCGCCGCTCAGGTTCTCTTTCATGTCTTTGAAGAGGCCGAGCGACTGCCCGATTGCGTTGATGGTGCGGGTGAGCGCGGTGCGAAAGCCGGAGAGGTGCGTGCCGCCATCGACGGTATTGATGTTATTGGCAAAGCTGAAAACGGTCTCGGAATAGCTGTCGTTGTATTGCAGCGCGATTTCAAGTTCGACGGCGTCGCGCGTGGCCTCCATTAAGATTGGCTTCTCATGCAGGACCTGCTTACCGCGATTCAGGTGCTTTACAAATTCAGCAATACCGCCTGCGTAGCGGAACGTGGCCGAGCGCGCCTCACCGGTTTTGACGTCGGCGGTGCGCTCGTCGGTGAGCGTGATTTCCAATCCTTTGTTCAGGAAGGCCAATTCCCGCAGACGCTGGGCAAGGGTGTCGTAGTTGAACTCGGTGGCGGTGAAGATGGTCTTATCGGGCAGGAAGTGAACCTTGGTTCCGCGCCGCTTGCTGCTGCCGACCTTGCGCAACTCGCTAGTGGCCACGCCGCAACTGAAGTCCATCTCCCAGGTGTGGTCGTCGCGCCAGATCTCGACATTGAGCTCCTGCGAGAGCGCATTGACGCAGCTCACGCCCACGCCGTGCAGACCGCCTGAGACCTTGTAGCTCGATGAGTCAAACTTGCCGCCGGCGTTGAGCTTGGTGAGGACCACCTGCACCGCCGGCATCTGTTCGCCGTTGACCAGCGTCTTCATGTCGACAGGGATGCCGCGGCCGTCATCGGTGACCGTGATTGAGTTGTCCACGTGGATGACGACATCGATCTTGGTAGCAAAGCCGGCCAGCGCCTCATCCACCGAATTGTCCACGACCTCATATACCAGGTGGTGTAACCCCATCTCGCCGGTGGAACCGATATACATCGCTGGACGAAGTCGCACGTGCTCCATGCCTTCGAGGACGGTGATGTTTTCGCCGGTGTAGCTGCCGTTATCGGGGATGTTGTCAGTTGCCAGAGTCGCCATAGAGTTCCATTCGCGAGATTTTCGCTTCCAGGTCCACGGAGGTGCCGGTGCGGAGCGCCATTGGCGTGATTTGAACGAGGGATTAAGCGCTTGAAATACGTGGGCTTTGAGCGAATTCGACTGAGTTCATTTTACCACGCGAGGCGGGGGAGAAACGGCCGAGGAGGCCACTCCCGAGCGGGGTACCTAAGGGTCAATTACCGGAGTGTGAGAGTACGCTAGTAACCAAAGGAGTGACTACTTATGGAACTTACTGAAATAGATGGACTTGGTGAGAAATGTGGCCTAGTATCTTTAGTGTTAGACAGCCAGCCTTTTATGTCAATCGTTTCATTCGAGGGGTTACCAACTATGAAACTCGCCGTCAGGATACTTGCTTTTGCCGCAATCGTCGCCGGTGCTGCCGCAGCTTCCTTTTCCTCTTCAAAATCGAACGTCGTGATAAGCCACCTTTCTGCGACTTCTGGGCTGCCATCGCCTGGATGTGGGCCGGGCATGGGCTGCCCCGGAACAGGGAAATAGCAGTACCTTAGCACTAAAGTGCTACTGCTTCAGTGCAGGTTTCCATTTGAATTCAAAGGTGGTAGGCGCTATTCTGAGAAAACCCTCAGGGTGAAAGGGACGTCTATGCCTTTGAACACCGCGATGTCGCTGATGAGCGCGGCCGAGTTCCTGCTATGGGCTCTTCTCGGCTTCCTCTTCTGGACAAAAGGCCTTCATCGCCGTTTCCCCGCGATGAATATATATCTAGTTTTGCGGGTTGGATCTATGCCTATTCTGCTGGGGCTCCTGTTTATCCAGGCACAGCCGTGGGTCCGCCAGGATATCTTCTTCCCAGCCTATTTCTACGCTTATTGGGCGGTCTATATTGCAAGCGCCGTCTCGCTGTTTTTCATTTGTCTCGAGGTTTTTCGTTCCGCACTTTCCAATTTCTCGGGTTTGATGCGACTGGGAACCGTGGTTTTCCGCTGGGCAACGCTGGCTTCGCTGATCGTCAGCATTGCTACCGTTCCTTTTTCTCATCGCGGAGCTCTGATTATTCCTGACATCGCCTACGCGTTGATGCGTTCGGTCAGCATTCTTGAGTTGTGCCTGCTGGCCTTTCTCTGCCTCAGCATGAATGCGCTGCACCTCTCGGTGCGCGACAAGGCGTTCGGGATTGCCGTCGGCTTCGGACTGTTATCCGCGAATGACTTTATCCTGGCTTCTTTCTGGTCGCGGAACACGTCGCTGACCTCCCCGCTCCAATTCCTCAACGAGTCGCTGATTTTGGTCACGCTTTGCGTCTGGGTGGTTTACAGCGCGCTTCCTGAACCGGCACGCAAGCCCGTGGTTATGGCAGCCAATTCGACCATCTACCGGTGGAATGAAATTGCTGCAGCGCTCGGCCACGGAACCAAGGTTGCCGTACAGCAGCCCGCCAACAGCTTCTTCCTGACCGATGTGGAGAAGGTTGTGGACAAGGTGCTGACGCGCACCAATCTGCAGGGCAGCGAATCGAAGTCGTAATCGCGCGCAGCGTTGGAATTGTTTGATTCAAAGAGAAGGGCCGATCGCAATGGCCGGCCTTTTCTTTGTGTTCAAAATGCGGTCAATCTCAAAAATGCGGTCAATCTCAATAGATGACCAGACGCAAAAAAGCCACGGCAGCACCGTGGCCTTTTCCATTTGATCTGAGTCTTGAGATTACTCGGATGCGACCGGCTCTACCGAGGCGTAGCGCCCGCGGTTGCCGTGATCCGAGAACTTGACGCGGCCGGTGACCTTCGCGAAAAGTGTATCGTCAGAGCCCCTGCCTACATTGGCGCCCGGCTTGATGCGTGTGCCGCGCTGCCGCATGATGATTGAGCCGCCGGTCACCAGTTCGCCTCCAAATGCCTTCACGCCCAGCCTCTGCGCGTTGGAGTCGCGTCCGTTTGTGGAACTGCCTCCACCCTTTTTATGTGCCATTGCCGAATCCCCTTCTGAATCTTTTGTCCGCGCCTAATTGGCAGCGGTGTAGGTGACGCCGTCGGCCTCAATCGCCTTGATGCGCACCTCGGTAAAGTCCTGCCGATGTCCCTGCATCTTCTTGTATTGCTTTTTCCGCTTCAGGTGGAAGACCAGGATCTTATCCCCGCGGCCTTCCCTCACAACTTCGGCGGTCACCTTGGCCGTCGCCGGTTTGGCCACCGATCCCGCGTCTCCTGAAACTGCCAGAACGTCGCTGAATTCTATGGTTTGGTTCTCCGACGAGACACTCTCGATCTTCACCACGTCGCCGGGAGCAACCCGGTATTGCTTGCCACCAGTGCGAATGACCGCGTACATAAACCCTCCAAAGCGGCACACGCCGCTGCGGGTGCGCTCAAGTAAACCAAAGTAGCTCGGGCGGAAACTTCCGCGCCTCCGGAGACCACTCAAGCCCCAAAATTCGAGGCGAGCGCCAAACTCCGTGGCGGCAGGCAGGAATCGCCAAACTAAGGTAGTTTACCTGCTTTGGGAGGCGAGGTCAATGCGGGTCGGAAGCCGAGAGAGCCCGTGCGATCCGCGGGGAATTGAGACCCGACCGAAGGATTCGATTGCCCCTTCGAGCTTCTCGGCAGCTCCGGAGGCCGTGCGCCGGCGCAGTTGTAAACTGGCGGGGCTGTCGAACATGAGGGAGGGACCTGTTCGGATGATTAATCGGCGGGAGTTCTTGAAGGCCGGACTGGCAGCCGTGCCGCTTACGCATCGAGGGGAAGCACTGAACCTGGTTCACGCGGAGATGTTGCTCGATCCGGCCATGGCTGGCGAGTCGACGGCCATGGCCTGGCAGCGCAAACTCCGCCGCATTGGCCAGACGAATTTCACCGAACACGATCCAGCGGTTTTCGATATAGAAGGATGGGCCGATTACTGGTCCAGCGCGAAAGTCGGCGCCGTGTTCATCAGCGTCACAGGCATTCTTGCCTTCTACCCAAGCCAGGTGCCATTTCACCGGCACGGCAAATATCTAAATGGGCGCGATTTTCTCGGCGAACTTTACACGGCTGCGAAAAAGCGTGGCCTGCGCACGATTGCCCGCTACAGTCCCGATCTGAATTGGGGCGACGCGCTCGCGGCGCATCCGGATTGGTTCATGCGCGACGAACAGGGTCAGCCGCAGGCAACGCAGGACGATCCTGATCTTTTTCAAACCTGCATGTTTTCGACCTACATGACGGACTATTTTCCGGCGGTGATACGCGAGGTCATCGGCCGCTACGACGTCGATGCACACTATTCCAACGGCTGGCCGTCCTTCAGTCTTCCGGTCTGTTATTGCAATATCTGCCGTCAACTGCCGCCGCCCAAAACGCCGGCTTATTGGGATAAGTTCAATGAGCGGGTTACGTATTTATGGAAGCTCTATAACTCGATTGCTCAGGAGAAGAAGGCGGAGAGTTTTTACTTTTTGAATATGGGCGGCGGGATTCATGCGACTCCTAACTTAGCGGAGTTAGGCGAGACCTGTCATTGGTTCCAGGCGGATAACCAGGGTCGCGGCGGCCAGGATGAGCCGATCTGGGGCGCGGCACAGCAGGGGCGCGTTTGCAATGCTGTGCTCGACGGAAAAATGGCAACCAACGTCACGGCTGGATGGTCGACCGGCCCCATCCGTTGGCGCGAAATAACCAAGACGCCCACCGAGACGCAGACCTGGTTCGATCAATCGCTGGCTAGTGGCATGGTTCCCTACTATCACATCGTTGGTGGAGAAACGGGTTTGGGCGAAGATCTGCGCTGGAAGAAAATTGGCCGCGACTACTTTCAATGGACAGCTCGGCACGATGCGCATTTCGTGAATAAGTCCACGATCGCCAACATCGGCGTAGTCATCGGGCAGCGCACGCAACTCTTCTACAAAGCGCCTCATGGAGTCTCGATGCAGCAAAACATGGACGCCATCTATTACGCGCTGCTCGAAGGGCGATTCCTGTTTGATTTTGTGCACGAGGACCGTTGGCAGTTGGAGCGGCTTAAGAAATACTCCGCACTCATTCTGCCGAATATCGCACTCCTGAGCGATGAGCAGTGTGGCCAATTGCGCGAGTATGTCAATCAGGGTGGTTCATTGCTGGCGACGTTCGAAACCAGCATGTATACCAATACGAATGAGCGTCGCAAGGATTTTGGGTTGGCGGACGTTTTCGGAATCCATCTCGCCGGCGAAATGATCGGCCGCCGCGGAAACAGCAATCCTTATCTCGCGCGCATAGAACGGCAACATCCTATCTTGCATGGATTCGCTGACACGCATTGGTTGCCGGGCGCCGAGTATCGCTTGCCCCTGGCTTCTGTAGATAACCCCGTGCTCACAGTAGTCCCGGGATACGTCGCGTATCCGCCAGAGATGTCGTATCCCCCGACACCGCGCACCAACGAGCCGGCAGTCGTTGTGAGCGAACGAGGCAAGAGCCGTCTAGCATACTTTCCCGGAGACATCGAGGCGACGATGTGGCTCTCCGGTCACACGGACCTAAGCCTGCTTTTGCAGAACGCGATTCGCTGGGTTGCCGGCGAGGACGCGCCCGTCACGATTGAAGGTAAGGGATTGATTGAGGCGTTTGCTTGGGAAACAGAGCCAGGCTTCACCGTTCATGTGCTGAATTACACCAATCCGAACGCACATCGCGGGTGGGTGCGCGAGTTCTATCCGATTGGGGAGCAAACGGTCCAGTTTCGCCTGCCAGCTAGAAGACGAGTTACGCGGATCGAACTGCTTCGGGCAGAAAGAGATATTCCATTTCACGCAGCAGGCGATTCGGTCGAATTCACCATACCCTCGATTGAGAGCTACGAGGTCGCTGCGCTTTCCGCGGAATGATGTTTGTTCCTCAAGGTTGCGCTTCTGCGGGCTCCGCGCCGGCGACTCCCAGCGCAAAGTCCGCGTCTTCTGAGCTTCTGCTCATCACGGGGTGCTGATGCATTCCGCTCGCTGATACGCGTTGAGCGACGCGCTGCGCCACAGCGGCGTAAATCTGACTCAAGGGAGTATTGCCCTTTCCGTTCTTCAGCGCCTCGAGCAGATAGTAAGTAAAGTAGCCGTGTTGCAATTCACCACTCTCAAGTGACTCCTCGTTTGCCTGGCTCGCCGTCATCACAATGCGGCCCGTGCCCTGGCTCATGCGCGCCAACATTTCCTGCGAAGGAGGCTTGTCGGGCAGGGAAGAATCCGGTGATCCAGACTGGACCCTGACCGATCCGCCGCTATAGCACGTGTCGAGGATGACTGCCGTGCGAAGTGCTCTCATGCGCGTTGCCACCGAGTCAGCAAGCTCTACCATCGGATAGGCTGTCGCATACATGGCATCCTCATCGAAACTGCCCGAGTTATAGATCTCGGTATCGTAAGTGACCAGGTAATTCGCGCCCCCGGCCGAATCCAGAGTGCGCGGCGTGCCATGAGTTGCCAGATAAATCACGACGAGATCGTTTGGCTTTGCGCGCCGGGCAATCCAGTTCAGTCCCTCTTTGATATTGCGCGTCGTTGCTTGCTCGTCGGTAAGCACGTGAACATGGGCTCCCGGGAATCTGCCAATCGTGGGGTCCGTGAGTTCTGCTGCAAATGCATTCGCATCTGCGGTTGTATATTTCAAACTCGGAACCCTTGCATCGACAAAGCGGCTGATGCCGATCACCAATGCCCATTTTTGCTGCACGGGGCCAGGCTTCGAGGGCGCAGGTTGCGTTGCTTGTGGGGCATTCGCTTCCACGGCCATACCGCGCGTCGCTGGCGTCGATAAGATGAGCGGGTTTAACTGCTGTTCGAGAGCTTCCGAGCCCACCAGGCGAGCTTTGTCCATCGCGTAGTGCGCCAGGGAATCGTGGCCGAGCCTCTGCTCCACCAGGCTGCGGTAATACCATGCGTCGCCAAGTTCGCCGCACTCAGACACCGCATGCTTGAGCAGTTGTAATGCATCTTCAAAAGCGCCGCGGTCGCTTTGCGGAGAGACCCGTTCCAGTGCCTGAACCACAAGATCCCTGCCGGCGCCACAGCGGGAATCCTGCGCAACAGCGTGCGCACCGCACAACACGATCGCGGCGAGCATTGCTCCTGGCGCGAAGTGAGCTCGACTCATTTTGCCGCCACGGCTTTACGGGCCGCGCGCGCTTTCATCGCGGCAACCACCCGGGTGCTAACGCCGCTGCTCGTCAATTGCTGCTGGCCGCCGGCGGTTAGGTCGAAGTTAGAGGTCTTTGCGACGCGGATAGCCTGAACCACAGTGTCATCTTCCATTCCAGACTTCACCATCGCAATTACTTGCGCATTGGTCAGGGCCTTCGCAGTGGTCGCCTTGCTACTCGCGTTGACCTTCGTGGCTGGAGCCGACTCCACGACGACCTTTGGATGTCGTTGCTCTTCCAGTTCCTTGTAATGAGCGATCGCAGTCTCGATGCGTTTCTGCGGTTCGAGGAAGTACTTTTCCGCGGGCTTGGCATCGATCGCCTTCCCGTAGTTGATCGCGGCTTCATCGAGAAACCTCATTGCGGACTTCTCGTCCTCGGCCGCATAGGCCAGGGCCTCGTAAGCGACCCCGATATCGTAAAGGCGATAGGCGTCTTCTACCGGCTTCGGCATTGGCGGTGCGGTCTCGTACGTCTCGAGGGCGCGCTGCCACAAGCCAGCTTCTGCTTGTTTGTCGCCTTCGTCGAGAGCCTTCTTGCCTTTCGCCAGATACACTTCGACGGTCTCGTTGGTATTTACAAGATGCTGGGCGATCTGATGCACGGCCTCGGTCAACAGCTTCGAGCGCAGCTCCGGTTCGGTAGGTGGATTCAGATCCTCGCTGCTGGCGCCGCCTGTCATCCGATGCCACGCGCTCGACATCGTTCCCAGCACGCCATGGGAGGCGTCGTTGCCCGCGCTGTCGAACTCTTCGTCGTATTTTGCGGTGATGTTGTTCGAAGCCAGAGTCTGGTTTCCTGTTCGCGCCTGGAACGCCACACTCAGAGAGCCGGTGACGCGTAAGTAGGGCAGCGTCTTGGACCCATTCTTGCCGGCCGCGAGATTGGGTCTTTGAGTTACCGTAGGTTGCGGATGCGAGTAATCGGTAATCTGGCAAGAAATGACGATCGATGGGTTCATCTCATCGGCGCGAAAATGAGGATCGTCTTTCATCAGCTCGGTTTCCAGTTGTGCGCCTAAATCGCGGGATAAGTCAACTTGATTTTCGCGGCCGGATACCTTCACCCTGAAGGTGCCCCCGTTCAGACGTACCAGAGCCGGAAGCTTCCGTTGCAGATACACTTTCGTCTTCGGCGTTCCAAAACCTGGGCCCTCTGGAAGCCCTGGAAGACACATCCCGGATGAAACTAGAGACATCCCAATTGTAGCTATCACAATCAATCTTATGAACTGATTCATCCGCCCCCCTGGCCAGAACCTCGTTCAACCTGACCCGCATCTATGCGCTTATGCGACTAACTAAAAAGTCTTTCTTTCAGAAAGCATCTCGGGCGCCGGTGCGACCGCAGCACTTAAAGTAACTCACCAATGGGGGATACGATCCACGCATTTCCAAACAGGGAAGTAATGCGCAGACTTACATAGTCGCACGCAGGTGAATCAGTTGCCAAGAGGGTCGTGTAGTCGACGAGTTGTCTGATCCAAATCCCGTTCCGATTCGGTGATCAGGAATCAGCGAGAAGCGGCTGCACAGCCAGGCGGTGCAATGCCTTTAAAAATGACGCAGAGTTTCCCCGGAGACGCTGGTACCTGGAGGAGGCACGTCGGGGTTGCGATCAGTCGAGCGTTCCACGCGGCTTTCGAGCGAGCGGCTTACCAGATCGCGCGACCCAAGTCCTATCGCCAGCGAAAGTGTGAGAACAATTCCGCCGAACAGAATGCCGAACGCCAGCTCGACCACCACGCCTCCAACCTCGAGGTGATCGAGGACCATGGCCGCGGTAAGCACGAGGACGAGCCATTTGACTCCGAGCGATAGAAAGCGTGCGTACTGCAGTTGCGCGTTCACTGCGCCGATAAGCACGGAGCGCGCCAGGAACCGAGCGATCAGAGTGCCTGCGATCAACAGAAGAATCGCACCCACGGCGTGCGTGAGGTAGGGGAGGAGGGAAATGGGGAGGGACGCAGCAGTTGCGTAGGACGCGTCGAAGGCCGATACACCAATGATGAGTCCGAGGAGCACGCACGCCCAAAATGAGCCGCGGGCTACGATCGCCGTGGGTGAATTTGTGGGTGTCCAATCGCCGCTTCCTCGATAGGTTGTCAGGCGATCGTCAAACCGGATCCAGGACAGTCCGCGCCGAAGAACAGCGGAAATCACCATCCCGATCACCGTGAAAACTGCCAGCGAGACAAAAAACGCGAGAATGCCCGGCAGAACAGCAATCAGCAGCGAAAGCACGCGATAGAGCGACTGATGAAGTGCGTCCGACATGTGATGCAGGATGGTCGCATTGTCAGCGTAGAGAGGCTGCTTGGATTCAGGGATCTGGACCTGAATCATTGTGGCAAGGATGTTGAACATCGGATTCACCCCTTGAAATCTCAGTTATGCCTGGTCCCGCATCGCGCGAGCTTACGTTCTGGGTCAACAGCGGTCACGGATTGAACCGGTCTGGCCAACGCCAACGTGCGACGAGGTAGGCTTTCTCTGCTTCAAATGCAGCAGCGTGCGCTTCGATATGACGCTCGGGATTTTCGCCTGACGCGATGACGTTGATGTGGCTCGCGACCCAGGCGAGATAAAGAGGAATAAGGGCCCCGAGCAAATGCCCGCGGTTCAACGTGCGGAGCCGGTATGCAATGAGAAAATCGAAGACGATGCGTGCCCACAGATTCTCAGGCATGCGGAATGCCGGGCCGTCGATCATGGAAAGACGTTTCAATCCGAGCAGCGTGTTGGGGGGCAGTACCAAGCCCCAAATCTCGCGCAGATTTGTATATGCGAGTCGAAATCCCTGCAGCATCGATGCCACTTCAGCGGAACTATCAGATGCCGGGGGCTGCACTGGCGGCGGTGGTTTGCGCAGTGGTGGAGATACACGCGGGCGCTGCCAGCATGCTGCCTTCGCCTCTATATCCGAAAAAAGCGACCCCGTGACAAAGGGAAGAATCGTGTTCAGATCGGGATCCGCGGGTTGGGGTTGATCGCGCGGACCGACATCGATCTCTTCGATTTTCATTCCGGCCACGATGGCTTCGCTCACTACCCAGAGCGGCGCATCGTTCTGGTTCAGAGAGACGAAACGTTGGGCAGCGGCACCAAGGCGCTCTGTCATGTGAGGGGACAGGCCAAGATCAATCGCCAGAGGAAAACGCACGCGCGTTGCGAAAAGCGCGCGGCTCAACGGATAGAGGATTGCGGAGTTCACAAGGCCCGCGCGAGGCTGCAGGTCGTAGCAGGGAACCGCGAGATCGACCGAACCCGAGAGGACCGCGTTTGCCAGACCGCCAAGGCCCGGGGCTGGCAGGGAACTGGACTCAGGGCCCAGCATCAGAATGGCCTGCACATTGTTTTTCTGCGCGAGTTGATGCGCGGAGACGAAATCCCCGGCAGTCAGGGTCCAGGACGGCTTTGATGCGGGAAGATCGACGAAGCGGAGGTTGGGGTGTGAATCTGGCGGCGCCTCGGGCGAGGCGATCAGCAAATCTTCGGGAGGAAAAGAAGCGGCCAAATTAGCGAGAATCGTCTCAAGTTGCGCCTGCGGCGAAGAGGGAAGCAATACAAGCAAACTGCCATTCGGCTTCTCTGATGCAGTGCTCGTATCGACCATGGGATTTGTTGTCGCCATTCTTGCGTTCCATCGACTCGTGGTAGTTCTACAAAGCTAGGATGCTGGCAAACGGGATGCGAATCCATTTGGGGCGATTGTTGAGCTCGTACATCAATTCGTACAGCGCCTTTTCGAGCGCATAGGCGTTGAGTAGAGTCTGCGCTTGCTCTTTCGGGGGCAGCAGATCTGGTTTCGCCGCAATGCATTCGATGTACGACCGCAGAAACTCACTCGCCACGGAATGCTCCCAGCAACGCGCCCATCCTGCCAATTGATCGGCATTCACTCCCGAGGCTGCCTCCGTCTTCTCATTCAGGTATCGATCGAGCCCCGAATGGGCAGCGTAGGAAAACGATCGAATCATCCCGGCCACATCTTTCAAAGGCGACTGCTTTTGTCGACGTTCTGCCAGTGTACGTGCCGGCTCGCCCTCAAAATCAAGAATAACGAAATCCCCCGAGGCTTTGCCCTGATCCATCGCGGGTCTTTCTGTCCGCAACGTCTGCCCCAGATGATAATCGCCATGAATACGAATGCGCTGGCCTGCGACCTTCAGGCTCGCGAGATCGCGCATCCGCGCAAATATTTCGCGCCTCTTGGAAAAGAACTGAACGGCAAGATCGGCTGTTGAATCGTCCAGTGTGGAGAATCTCGACTTGAGAGTCTCCAGCGTTTGGATCAGTTGCGCTTCGATGCGTCGCACGTCCTGGCCGAGGTCTGTCGAGGTAAAGCGCTCCGCACAGAATGCCTGGTCCTGTGTCGGAGTGCTGAGCGCCAGATGCAGCTCCGCTGTGCGGCGTCCCAGCAGCGCAGCAGCCTCCAATGCTCTTGTTGCATTTTCGCGGACCGCCGAAAGGGGCTTTTGAATGTTGAGAAAACCTGACGGAGAGGTCTCCGGTGGTGAAGCAAGGTGCTCAACCGATTGCAGGAAGGAGGCGAACTGGTCGAGGAACCACTCCCAGCCGTCGCCCTTATTGGCCACAAGACCCTGGAGCATCGCCGTGGTAGTGGCTTCTCCAGAGACCGGAGTGATAGTGATTTCGCCCATGAAAGGCGGGATGTGCGGAAACCGGGCGACCTCTGTCAGAAAACGTCCGATTTCTACGTCGGGATTCTCGCCGGGCTGTAATCGACGAAACAGTTTCAAAATCAGTTTCTGACCATAAAGAATGGAAGTATTTGACTGCTCCGCGGTGCCGACTCGAGAAGTCAAATGCTGAATCGGATACGCCTCGGTGAAGAGCGACGAAGCATGCGCATCGAGCCGGCCTCCGCTCGGAACAGGATTCCCCGCGGACGGCGATTCGCGGCGCTGCATCCGTTGTGCCGCCGAGGGGGCAGGTGCACTGGAGCGCGGAGGTGCGGCCGCTTCTCCTGGTTGCGCGCTGATCGGGACGGGCGCGACGGGAGTGTCGAGGCTCGGCTGCTGATGGTCTGGATGTGCTGCGCCCTGTGCCGCTGCATCGATTGCGGAAAAGTCAGCAAAGGCTGCCGTACGAGTGGTCGACATGGCCAGGGTCGCGTTTTGCTCAATCAGCATGAGCAAGCTTTGGCGCATATCCTCGCGCATCGTTCCATCGTGCAGCACTGCAGGGCCGAGCGGTGAATCCAGTGTCGCGATGACACTCTCACTATGGTTCGCCGCCATATCGTCTTTCTCTGTCCCTGTACTGAATGCCAAGGGTATTTGGTAAAGATCACTCCCGTCGCCGCCATACTGGATCTCAAAGAAGAGCACTGCGGGCGCGATTTTGCCCGGGGCATGTACTTCCGCCGCGGAGTGACTCGCGACATGAGCGGCGGGAAGTGGAAGCTCCGCCCAATCCAGTAGGTTCACGGAATGAATTGTGCGCGTCTTGGCGCCAAACCAACGTTGGCGAGGGAGCCACTCCGGAAGCACAGTCTCCAATAGTCTGATGCCGTGGCGCGTGAGCCAACCTGACCAGCCTTCCGTGAACAGATCGAATGCTTCGGCCTCTTCTCGCACGATTGGCTCGGCCAATTCGACTTGCGGCTCTGGCAGAATTTCAGTCACTTCAGCCGCGGGCTGGAGTTCGAGCCAGAGAAAAGAATACGGAGCCACCGTAAGCGCATATGGAGTTTCATTGATGGACGGAAAAGGTACGTAGCCGAGCATTTCGACCGGTTGCATGCCTGCGAATGGGGCCAGGTTGAGCGAAACGGGTTGGGCAAAACGGCTGAGATTGGCGACACAGAGAACCGTCTCGTGCGAGCCGTCCGGGCGTTCCAGGTCGCGCAGATACGCGAGCACTTTTCGGTTGGCCGGATTCAAAAATGTGAGAGTCCCACGGCCGAATACCTGGAAAAGTTTGCGCAGCGCAATCATGTTGCGCGTCCAATGCAGCAGGCTGGATTGATCGCTCTGCTGCGCTTCGACGTTCACCACCTGGTAGCCATAGATCGGATCCATGATCACCGGAAAGTAAAGTCGCGCTGGATCGCAGCGCGAGAAACCCGCGTTGCGGTCCGAGGTCCATTGCATGGGAGTTCGCACGCCATTGCGATCGCCGAGATAGATGTTGTCGCCCATGCCAATTTCATCGCCGTAGTAGAGAATCGGAGTGCCTGGAAAACTGAGAAGCAGGGAATTCAGCAACTCGATGCGACGTCGATTGTTGTCCACCAGCGGGGCAAGCCGGCGTCGAATCCCGACGTTCACGCGCATGCGCGGATCGGCGGAATAAGCGAAGTACATGTAGTCGCGTTCATCATCGGTCACCATCTCGAGCGTGAGCTCGTCGTGATTGCGCAGAAACAAGCCCCATTGGCAACTGTCTGGAATGGGCGGCGTCTGCGCCATGATGTCGGTAATTGGCAAACGGTCTTCCTGGCGAAGCGCCATGTAGATGCGCGGCATCAACGGGAAGTGAAATGCCATGTGGCATTCATCGCCATCACCGAAGTACGGGCGCACATCGGCAGGCCATTGGTTTGCTTCCGCGAGAATCAGGCGATTGGCATATTCGGCGTCGATTGCGGCGCGAATCCTCTTGATAACCGAGTGCGTCTCCGGAAGGTTTTCGCACGAGGTGCCATCCCGTTCGCACAAATAAGGGATCGCATCCATGCGCAGTGCGTCCACGCCCATATCCAGCCAGAAGCGCATAGCCTTCAGGACTTCTTCAAGAACCAGGGGGCTATCGTAATTGAGGTCGGGCTGGTGGGAGAAAAAGCGGTGCCAGTAGAAGGCCTTCGCGGTCTCGTCCCAGGTCCAATTCGACTTTTCAGTGTCGGTGAAGATAATGCGCGCGTCTTTATAAAGTTGATCGGTGTCGGACCAGACATACATATCCCGCTGCGGCGAGCCAGGGGGGGCGAGCCGCGCCGCTTTGAACCATGGATGCTGATCGCTGGTGTGATTGATGACCAGCTCGATCATCACCTGCATGTTGCGTTGATGGGCCGCATCGAGAAAGGCCCTGAAGTCGGCGAGGGTGCCATACGACGGATTGACGTCGACATAATTCGCAATGTCGTAGCCATCGTCGCGCAGCGGCGAAGGGAAAAACGGAAGAAGCCAGATGCAGGTGACGCCGAGTTCCTGGAGATAATCCAGGTGAGAGAGCAAGCCGGGAAAGTCACCGATGCCGTCGCCGTTCGAATCGGCGAACGCGCGCACGTGCAACTCGTAGATGATCGCGTCCTTGAACCACAGAGGATCGATTGTGCTTGCCAGCTTCTTCACGCTTCAGTTCTCCAAGCAGGTTGGATGCGAGCAGATCCTTCTTGCATTTGCGGTCGGGGCGACGGTCCGGTTACGTTCAGCTTGCCTTTGACGATAAGGCTGCCGGTCTTAATTCGAAAGGATTTTCGGGGTCGCCGCATCGGTTGTGTCATCTGGGAAGCCGCGGAACTGAATTCCCGAGTCTAGAGGAAGTACTCGAAATCCGTTTCCACCTTCAATCTGCGGTGGATCTTTAGAATATGCCCGGAGAGCCGTGAAGGGTTCAACTCCACGTAGTTGCGTGGTCCGTGCCAGAGGTAACGCTCGCCGCTCAACAGGTCTTCCGCTTCATAGGCGCGGTCCTGGGGGATCTCCAACTCGTCCAAAGGCAAAGTCACAAAACCAGCCTGCGTATGATGCGGGTCGAGGTTCACCACCATCAGCAGGAGGTTGGCGCGGTCATCCGATTCCTTGCTGTAGCAGAGAAGCTGGTCATTGTCCGCGAAGTGAAACTTCAGCGACCAATCCTGTTGCAAGGCGGGATTGGTGTTCCGAATTTCATTCACCTGCGTAATGAGAGGCCGCAAGCTATCGGGCCGCTCCAGATCCCAAAGACGAATCTCGTATTTTTCCGAATCAAGATACTCCTCGCTCCCGTGACGCACGGGCCGATTTTCGCCCAATTCAAACGCCGGTCCGTAGATGCCATAGTTTGCGCCCAAGGTTGCCGCCAGCAGTAGGCGGATGACAAACGCGGGTCGTCCGCCCATTTGCAAAAACTCGGTGAGAATATCCGGCGTGTTGGGCCATTGATTGGGCCGGAAGAACTCGCGTTCCGGCGTTTGTGTCAATTCGGTCAAGTAAGTTGTGATTTCCTGTTTCGCATTGCGCCACGGGAAATACGTATAGGACTGGCCGAATCCAAGCTTCGCCAGACGGTACATAATCTTCGGACGCGTGAAGGCTTCCGCCAAGAAAAATACTTCGGGGTGGTCCCGTTTAATCTCCGCGATGACCCACTCCCAGAAGGGAAATGCCTTGGTGTGCGGGTTGTCGACGCGGAAGATCGTCACCCCATGGCCTATCCAATATAGGAAGACGCTTTTCAGCTCTTCCCACATCGCGGCCCAGTCCTCGCTCTCGAAATCGAAAGGATAGATGTCCTGATACTTCTTCGGAGGGTTCTCGGCATATTGAATGGTGCCGTCGGGGCGCTTGCGGAACCACGCTTCATGATCGCGCACGTAGGGATGGTCGGGCGCGACCTGAAATGCGATATCGAGTGCGACGGAGAGGTCAAGCTTTTTGGCCTTCGCCACAAAGCGCTTGAAGTCCTCCAGCGTACCCAGCTCGCTGAGGATGGACTTGTGTCCGCCTTCCGCTGCGCCAATCGCCCAGGGGCTCCCAGAATCGCCCGGCGCCGCTTCAGGCACATTGTTGCGGCCCTTGCGAAAGGAGCGTCCGATGGGATGAATCGGCGGAAGATACACAACGTTGAATCCCATCTCCGCGGCATAGGCCAAACGTTTCTCGCAATCGGCGAATGTGCCGTGCTTCCCGGGCTGTCCTGTTGTTGAGCGAGGAAAGAACTCGTACCACGAGCTGAATCGTGCGCGCACAGGATCGACAACAATCATCAGCTCTTTGTCCGACTCCGTTGCGAATCTCTTGTCGGGATAACGCAGAGCCAGCTCATGCAACATGGGGTCAGTTGCGTGGATCCGCAGGGCCGCCGGAGTTTTTCCTGCACGAAGAACGGCTGCTCGTTCGTTCAGCCAACCGTGGTCGGCGCCCGTGGCCCGCGTAGCGGCCGCGGCCACTAACTCGGCGCCGATCAGGTAATCGACGACCGCGTCGCTCTCGGCGGTGATGCGCTTCAATAAATCGCGACGCCAGGTCTCAAAATGATCGACCCACCCCTGCACCTTGAATCCGTAGCGGCCCAGCTCGCCGACGCGAAATGTCGCGAACCAGCGGTCGTTCACGAGCGGCTGCATCGGAATCTCAGTCCACGCGCTGGATCCCTCGCGACGCGCCAGCAGCGAGGCGGCGATGGCGTCGTGACCATCCGTGAAAATGTCCGCTTCCACGCGGACCTGGTCACCCACCGTGCGTTTTGCAGGGAATCGCCCGCCGTCCACCTGGGGCGTAATTCCTTCAATAACAACCCGCTTGCGTCCTTCAAATTGGGTCAGATTCATTGCTCTTCCACGATTCCCATCTAAATCATCATTCGCGTTGAGTAAAGGCAGGGCTGAGTCTTCAGTACCTTGCAGAATTCCTGTTCGTCAGTTCGCGGCCCTTTTGCGTCGATCGATCAATTTCCGATAGAGCTCGATTGTCTGATGGGCAATCGCTGTCCAACTAAAAATCTCTTCAACCCTTCGTCGTCCGGCATCGCCGAATTGACGGCATCTCTCCGAATCGGCCATGAGTTCATTGATGCGAAGCGCAAGATCCTTCGCAAACGTTTCAGGATCGCGTGGAAAACTTGTAACCGGGTCCTGGTCAAAGGGCACCAGGTAACCGGTTTCGCCATCCACAACAACTTCTTTGATGCCGCCTGTCGCACTTGCAACCACAGGGGCACGGCAGGCCATTGCTTCGAGATTAATGATCCCGAATGGCTCATAGACCGATGGGCAGCAAAAGACTCGCGCATGGCTGTAAAGCTGAATCGTCTCCTGCCGGGTCACCATCTTTTCGATCCATACGATGCGCGGATGGTTCCGTCGCGCATCCTCAACCTTTGTGCGCAACTCCGCTGCAATCTCCGGAGTGTCTGGCGCGCCCGCGCACAAGACCACTTGGGTATCCGGCGGCATGGAACGAATCGCGTCGACAAGATGAGTCGCGCCTTTCTGGCGTGTGATGCGGCCGACGAACAAAACGTATGGCACTGCAGGGTCCACGCCGTAATCGGTCAATGCCTTGGTCTCTTCTGTCTTCTGGTATTCGGCGAGATCGATGCCGTTGTAGATCACATGAATTCGAGCGGGCTCAACCTCAGGATAAGCGCGCAGAATATCGGCCTTGGTGCCGGCGGAGACGGCAATGATCGCGTCGGCATCCAGAATCGCGGTGCGCTCCATCCACGAACTCATCAGATAACCACTGCCCAGCTGCTCCGCTTTCCATGCGCGCAACGGCTCGAGCGAATGCGTGGTCAGCACAAAAGGCATGCCATAGAGTTTTTTGGCCAGATAACCGGCCATCGAAACGTACCACGTGTGGGTGTGGACGACATCGATGCCGTCGAGCGCTTTGATCTGGGTGAGATTCAGGCTGAAAGCCTCAAGCGCGCCTTTGAACTTTCCTTCGGTCCCATTGGAGATTTCGGCCCACGGTTCATTGCCGCGCACCTGCAGCTTGCCTGAGTCAGAATGTTGAGGCCCCCAGCAATGCACCTCAACCTCAATTTCCTTTGCCAGCTCACGGCTCAAATAATCGACGTGGACTCCTGCGCCGCCATACACCTGCGGAGGATATTCGCGTGTGAAAAGGCCGACTCGCAAAGCTTTCCTCTCGTGCGATCCAAAACCCCGTCAAGTATAGCCGCTGCGCTTGACGCCTTCCATTGCGGTTTTCGAATCTACCGAGCCTCTTGCGCGGACTCTACGGGCGTCTTCATCTCGATTCCGCCGGCGATCTCGGCCAATCGCCGGTAGGAATCCAGGCGCGCCTCATGATCCCAGGTGTCGGTCACTGCGATCACTTCATTGGCTCCAGTCGCAGCAATAAGCCGCTCCAGGCCGGCTTTCACGGTACTTTCCGAACCCACGATGGCCGCACGCAGCTTGTTCTCTACCATCGCGCGTTCCCAGTCGCTCCACAGGCCATCCATCGAATCCACCGGAGGTAGCAACTCCACAGGCTGGTTGCGAACCAGGCGCAGAAAGCGCTGCAGCGGCGTGGTGAAGAGTTTCCGCGCCGCGGCATCGGTCTCCGCAGCGATGACCTGCACCCCCACCATCAGCCATGGCTCCTGCAGCGTTTCGCTCGGCCGAAACTGGGTTCGATACAGCCGTGCCGCCTCTTCCAGAAGATCGGGAGCAAAGTGCGCGGCAAAGGCGAACGGCAAGCCCTGGGCGGCCGCAAGCCGTGCGCTAAAATCGCTCGACCCGAGCAGCGTAATGGGTACGTTGCTGCCCCTGCCGGGAATGGCCTTGACGGCTTGGCTCGGCTTCTCCGGTCCGAGATACGTCCGCAGCTCTTCGAGCAGCTCAGGGAAGTCGTCGCCGGTCTGGCGCAGATCGCGGCGCAGCGCACGCATGGTGAGAAAATCTCCGCCCGGCGCTCGCCCCAGCCCCAGATCGATCCGGCCGGGATGCAGAGCTTCCAGTGTGCCGAAATGCTCGGCCACCACCAAGGGCGCGTGATTCGGCAACATCACGCCACCGCTGCCCACGCGAATCGTCTCGGTCGCCGCAGCCACATGCTCAATCAGGATGGATGTGGCGGAACAGGCTAGCCCCTCAATCGAGTGATGCTCGGCGAGCCAAAAGCGCCGGTAGTCCCACTTCTCCGCGTGCTGCGCCAGGTTCACGGATCGTGCGATCGCCGTGCCGGCCGGCTCTCCTGCGCGCATTCCTACAAGGTCCAGCACCGAAACAGGCAAGCTCATGCATCGTTAGATGAATCGAAAGCCGCTCCGATGCAAGCGCCGGAACCTGCCCTGCAGTGTCGGTCGTCCTTATGCCTGTGTGTATGGAATCCAAACCTCCATGACGCCGATTCTTCTATCGCGAGGTGCACGCGCCTCTCATAGCAGCCCGCCAAATTTCCAGTACATGCTCGTAACCTCAAGTAACTTTAGGGGAATTGCGAGGGGAAGCGACTCAAGAGAGAATCCAGTGAGCCCAATATGTCCCCCAGGGTTGAACAAAGGTCTTCGCAGGCTATGGCCGCCTTAGGCCAGGATTGCTCGATTGAATTGCCGGGCAGCGCGCGCTTTGTGGCGCGTCAGCCGATTCTCGACCTGCGCGGCCGGATTCACGGATACGAGCTCCTCTATCGGAAAGGTGCCGAGACAGCGTTCTCTGGGGATTGCGAGCTTGCTTCCAGGACAGTTCTGGATGACACCGTGCTTTTCGGACTGGAGAGGTTCACCGGCGGCTCACAAGCTTTTATCAATTGCACCTCTGAAACGCTGACCGAGGACTTGGTGAGCGTCTTGCCGAACGACATGGCGGTCCTTGAACTTTTGGAAACCGTGGAACCTTCGGCTGACCTGATTGCCGCCTGCACCAATCTAAAGGCCCGGAAGTTTAAGCTCGCGCTCGACGATTTTGTTTGGGAACCGAAGTTTGTCCCGTTGGTGGAACTGGCCGATTACATCAAGGTGGACTTTCTCGCGACGGGTGCTGCGGCGCGGCAGGAACTGATCCGGCAACTCAAGGGCAAGCGGATCATGCTGTTGGCGGAAAAAGTGGAAACGGTGGAAGAGTATAAGCAGGCCTGTTCGGAGGGTTTCTCACTCTTCCAGGGATACTATTTCTGCCGTCCTGAACTGGTGAAAAATCGCAAGGTTCCCTCCAATCATTTTGCCCACTTCGAGATCCTGCATCTCCTCCAGGCCGATCCTATTGACTGGGACAAGTTGAGTCACGCTGTGAGACGCGATGAATCTCTCACCTACCGCCTTTTGCGCCTGATCAATTCAGTGGGCTATGCGGTGCGCGAAGAGATAAACTCCGTCCGATCGGCTCTGGTGCTGCTGGGTGAAGAAGACTTCCGTCGCGTCGCGACGCTTGCCATTGCCACCGAGTTGAATACCGGCCGTCCTCCGGAGATTCTCAAGATGGCCATGGTCCGTGCGCGATTCTGCGAGCTTGCCGCGGCGCTCTGCGCGTTCAGCGCCAACGAACAATATTTGCTCGGAATGCTCAGTCTGCTTTCCGCGATGCTGGCCGTCCCCATGGAGGAACTTACCCCATCGCTCCCTTTACGCAGAGAGATCCGCGAGGCACTGCAAGGGACCGTCAACAGGGAAGGCCGCATGCTCGAGTGGCTCAAGGGGCACGAATGCGGGGACTGGGTAAGTTGCGAAGCGATTCTCGAGTCCAACGGGCTGCGGCAGGAGCAAGTGAGCAAGTGCTATACCGAGGCAATTTTCTGGGCCGAGAATCAGTTCCGCGCGGTTCAATGATTTGGCAATTCAGATTCGCGGTCAATGATCCTATCGGTTGGAATTGAATGACCCTCAGTCACAATGCCCCCGACCTGAAGCACAGAGCGTTGAAATCAATCAAATAACTGGATTCACTAAGCGGAGATCAGTCCGTCACACAACTGATCGCGCCCGTTGCGCTTGGCATTGTAGAGTGCCTCATCCGCAATTTGAATCAGTGCTGAAGCGTGCTGTTCGGGCTTTGGGATCACAGTGGCGCATCCGATCGAGATCGTCATAAGTTCCTCCGGATTCTCGTCGAGCGCGGCGTTGCGGCGCCGTAAGCTGGCTCTTACTTGCCTGCCCACTTCTACGGCTCCATGATTGTCTGTGTTGGGCAAAATGACGACGAACTCGTCGCCACCAAAGCGGGCTACCAGGTCTCCGGGCCGCATCGCTGCTTCGGTCGCTGCTCCCGCAATTCTTTTCAGACACCTATCTCCCGCCAGGTGGCCAAGGGAGTCGTTCAGGTGTTTGAAAGAGTCGGCATCAATCAGCAGAAGTGAGAGAGGCTCTTGAAGGCGCGCCGAACGAGACCACTCATGGGCTAGACATTCGTCGAATCGTCTTCGGTTCGCAACTCCGGTCAGCGCATCCACAATCGCCAGCTCTTCCAGCGCTTCGTTCGCTTTGAGAAGCAGAGCCTCGCTGCGCTTCCGTTCCGTAATGTCCCTGATCAGGCTCAGAATGCCGGCGGGTATGCCGGTTTTTCTGTCCCGAAACATTCGTAGGCTCGCCTCGACCCAGATGTATTCTCCATTGCGCTTCTGCGCGCGGTATTCGATGATGGCACCCTCGGAGCCAAGCCGAAGCTGGCGCACGGTGTCCTCGACTTTGACCCGATCATCGGGGTGCGTCAGCTCAGAAAGCTTCTGGTCGATGAGTTCCTCCGGCTTCCAGCCTTTCATTCTTTCAACCGCGGGCGAGATGTAGGTGCCGCGTCCATCGAGATCGGCAAGCAGGATGACATCGCGGGAATTCTCCGTCACTAAGCCGTGAATCGCGGCGATTTCCTGCAGGCGGTGCTCAATCGCGTTCCGGTCTTCAAGAAGGACCGAAACGATGTAGAGCAGGAAGATGCAGCACGCGACAAAGAATTGCAGCTGGATGCTCGACTCGACGGGGCCAATGGACTTTGAGATTGCGAAAGGGCCTGAGCCATGGAGAGTGAACCAACTGGCGGTTGCCGCAATTAATAAGGTTGCAAACGCTGCCCCGCCCAGTCCAAGTCGCATCAGGAGGAGAACGAGCAGCGGAAGAATGAGGATCAGGAACGGCGTATTGTTCTGAGAAAACGCAATCACCGTGACCACGGTCAGGACGACGGGATAGAACCAATGTCGCCGCAGAATCGCGAAGTTTGTGAAACGAGTTTGGAAAATGGCAACGAAGGTTGGAACGACAATGGCTGCTCCCAGCCCGTCTCCGATGACCCAGTCGAATAGCGTTTTAAGTGAGTGGTTGTGCCGCCAGACTGCCATGATCACGGTAAGAATTGAACCCGCGACGATGGGCCCGGCCAACACCGCAAAACCGATAAACCGGATCAGGTAACTGCGATCCGTGAAGCGCGGCAATTGCGTAGAATTTCTTCGCAAGAGGAAAGCGCCAATCATGACCTCAACAAGATTCAAACTGTTATAGATCAGATTGGTTCGCCACGGCTCGCCGAGGAGCACGCTCCCCACCACCATGGCTGCGATGCCGACCGCGAGGTAGCCAGGCCAACGCCAACGGGGCGCGAGCAGCATGTAAGTCAGCAGCACGCCGTTGGCGCCCCAGATCAGGTTGGTGCCGCCGCCTTCTCGTTCAAAGAACGAAACAGAAACCGTAGCGAGGGTGACGAACAAAAAGCAGAAAACCAGCCGGATGGCAAACGGGTGCTTTCGCCGCCGGGGGCGTTCGAGGCGGCGGGCGTCATGTGAAGTGCTAACTTGCAAGCAATTCCCTGTGCTTTTGACGGAGTCAGAGCCGGTTGTAAACGGTCTGCTCCATTGGCGAAGTCTAGCTGAGAGCAGCTACTAACCCGCATCACACAAGCGCTGTAAGGGGATTACCTTCGTCACGTTCGGAAAGCCTCACACACTCTGCGGCACAGTGCCTCCGTCACCTCCAGGCTTGAACATGGTGGATTTGGGCATACCGGAGAGTGTCCGCCCGGTTATCATGGACTGAAAGCCAATCGTTCTGGATGTTGGCAAATCACAGCCCTCGCTGCGACATGCCGGATCGCATTCTCATTCTTGAAAACGGGAGTCGACTCCATGTCTTGCGGCGTCAGCGAGTGTCTCGGCGATGGGACAAGTATCGCCCGGTCAGCGTATGCCCCTTCTTCGCGAGATCGGCCGGCAGGCCCTCGAACAGCACTGTGCCGCCGCCCTCCTGCCCGGCGTCCGGCCCCAGATCGCTTCTGGAAGCAGACCCTTTTGAAGATTGGTTCTCTAGTATAAAAATAGGTCAGAGATATCGACGATGACGGCTATTCGCATTGCTTCGGGGTGGCGACCCCCAAATAGACAAGAGAAGATAGACAAGAGAAGCTCAGGGGTAAAGTAGGCGCTCCATGAAGAAGAGGGTTTCCCAGAAAGTCGAATCCGCCTCTCGCGAATCTGCCTCCAGAGAGATCGACGCGAGAATCCAGGAGCTAGGCGACTGGCGCGGAGAGATGCTTTCCCGCCTCCGCGCTTTGATCAAGCAAGCCGACCCCGAAGTCGTCGAGGAGTGTAAGTGGAAGAAACCTTCTAACCCCTGGGGAGTGCCTGTGTGGTCCCACGACGGGATCATCTGCACCGGCGAGACCTACAAGAGCGCCGTAAAGTTGACATTCGCCCAGGGCGCTTTTTTGGAGGAGCCCGCAGGTCTCTTCAATTCCAGTCTCGAGGGTGGAGTCAGGCGCGCCATCGATTTCCGCGAAGGCGACAAGGTGAACGAGAAGGCTCTGAAAACTCTGATTCGCGCCG
>OBLW0100000390.1_pt1 | contig 37874 bp, 34 predicted proteins | sample 1520161 | NCBI WGS metagenome assembly OBLW01 (sample SAMEA3539309, study PRJEB22396) | soil metagenome | biome: tundra; feature: field; material: soil | place: USA | collected 2010-05 | depth 0.15 m
GCCCCCGCCCCCCGCCGCGCCTGTACCGACCGTGACCGCTCCGGCGGTCGTCGTCGCACCGGTGGCTCCGGCTCCTGCGCCGGCTCCTCCCCCGGAGCCGCCTCCTGCTGCCGCTGCGCCTCCGGCCGCGCCGGCGGCTCCCGCCGCCGCCCCTGCCGGCAACTGGTGGGACAAGTTCTCGGCCGATGCCTTCGTGGATGCCTACGGAAACGTCAACTGGAACACGCCGAAGCCCCAGTTCCTCGTCGGCCTGCCCGTTCGCGCCTACGACCAGGTGCAGGGCTTCGCGCTCAACCAGATCGGCGTCAACGCGGCGTACTCGTCTGACAGCGTCGGCGGCACGGTCAGCCTTCGTTTCGGGCCGGAGGCTCTCCTCTACAACGTTCCGGCCGTCACCAATGGCACAGCCGACAACTCGTTCGGCATGCAGAACGTTCGTCAGGCCTACGCCACGCTCAAGGCGACCGACCAGATCACGTTCGACCTCGGCAAGTGGGATCAGCCGTTCGGCTCGGAGGTCCCCGACTCGCAGCTCAACTTCTTCTACACGCGAAGCCTGCTCTTCCAGCTCAACCAGCCGGTGTTCTTCACCGGGCTCCGCTTCGACTACGCGGCCTCGTCGATGGTCGATCTCAAGCTGTTCGCGGCGAACGGCTGGAACAACACCATCGACAACAACACCAGCAAGACGTTCGGCGGCCAGCTGATGCTGAAGCCGATGGACAGCTTGATCTTCTACGTCGGCGGCGCGGCGGGTCCGGAGCAGACTGACTTCGCTCCCGCGGCGGGCACGGCCGGCGCCGCCACGATCCCGGGCGCGGACAGCAACTGGCGCGAGATCATCGACCTCGTCGTCGACTACAACCCGACGTCGACGCTGAGCTTCGCGCTCAACGGTGACTTCGACAACGAGTCCAACTTCGGCGGCAGCACGCAATCAGAGTCGTGGTACGGCGTGAACCTCGGCATCAAGTACGTCGTGGCCGACCCCTTCGCGATCGCCCTTCGCGGCGAATACTTCGGGGACAATCACGGCGGTATCGTGCCGAGCGATGGCAAGGGCGGATCGGCCGGCGTCGAGTCGGGAACGCTCACGCTCTCGTACGTCGTGGCGAGCCACCTGACGCTCATGCTCGACAATCGCATCGACATCTCGAATAACCCGATGTTCCCCTCGTTGACGCCAGGCAACCTGGAGAAGACGCTCTTCACGACCACCCTCGGCGCGATCATCGCGACGAAGTAGTCTCGAAACAATCGCAAGTCCCGATCGGGGCGCCGCATTCGCGGCGCCCCGATTGTCTTTTGTGGCGAAGCCGCCGAGTCCCTTGCTAGTGACGAGGGCATGTCGCTCGCTGAGCTCTCTCTCGCGTTCGAGCCGCTCCGCGCGGCCTACCGCGCCGGCACGTGCACGCCGCACGACGTCGTCGACGAGGTCGTGGCCCGCATCGATCGCGATCGCGAGCGTATCCAGCACGTGTGGCTCCACCGCGTCGGCGCCAGCGATCTTCACGCAGGCGTCGATCGCATGCTCGCGCGAGCCGCGTCGGGTCAACCGGCCGCGCTCCTCGGAATCCCCTTCGCCGTCAAGGACAACATCGACGTCGCCGGAGTGCCGACGACGGTCGCCTGTCCGGCGCTCGCGTACACGCCGCCTGCGTCGGCTCCTGTCGTGCAGCGCCTGATCGACGCCGGCGCGATCTTCATCGGCAAGCTGAACCTCGACCAGCTCGCAACAGGCCTCGTGGGCGCTCGCTCGCCCTATGGGACTCCAACGAACCCCTTCAACGCGGCCATGATCCCCGGAGGCTCGAGCTCCGGCTCCGGCGTCGCGGTGGCCGCCGGCCAGGTGAGCTTCGCCCTCGGCACCGACACCGCCGGCTCGGGGCGCGTGCCCGCGGGCTTCAACAACGTGGTCGGCCTCAAGCCCACGCGCGGCGCGCTGAGCACGCGCGGCGTCGTGCCCGCGTGCCGCTCGTTCGACTGCGTGACCGTGTTCTCGCTCACCGTCGAAGACGCGTGCGCCGTGGCCAACGTCGCCAAGCAATGGGACGCGCTCGATCCGTTCTCGCGCAGCGACGCGCAGGCCATCGAGTTCGATCCCACGGCGTCGAAGGGGCCGTGGCGCATAGGCGTGCCCTCGCGCGAGCAGCTCGTCTTCCACGGCGACGAGCAGGCGCGTGCGATGTTCGATGCAGCGATCGAGCGATTCCGGGCCCTGGGCTGCACCCTCGTCGACGTCGATCTCGGACCGTTTCGAGGTGCCGGCGAGATGCTCTACGGCGGGGCGTGGGTGGCCGAGCGGCTCTTCGCCGGCGGCGAGCTCCTCGAGCGCGACCCCGACGCGCTCGTTCCGGTCGTTCGTGACATCATCGCCGACGCCAGGAGGGTGTCAGCGCGCGACGTCTTCGAGGCCAGCTACCGCCTCCACGCGCTCCGGCAATCTGCCGAGGCCACGTGGCGCACCATCGACGCCATGCTCGTCCCAACGACGCCGACGATCTATCGCGTCGACGAGGTCCTCGCCAACCCGCGCGCTCTCAACTCGAATCTCGGCGTGTACACGACGTTCGGCAACCTCATGGACCTCGCGGCGATCGCCGTGCCGAACGGGTTCCGAGCCGACGGCATGCCCTCGGGCGTGCAGCTCATCGGGCCGAGGGGCAGCGACGCGACGCTCGCCGCCGCCGCGCGCGCGCATCACCGCAAGCTCGGCGGCACGATGGGCGCCACCGGACACGCGCTCGTGCAATCCGACACGACCTCGGCCGGCATCGCCGCCTCCGCACGGCACGCCGTGGTGGTCGTCGGCGCTCACCTGAGCGGCCAGCCGTTGAATCACCAGCTCGTGGGGCTCGGCGGAACGCTCGTTCGCGCCACGGTGACCGCGCCGCGCTACCGCCTCTACGCGCTCCGCGGGACCGTACCTCCCAAACCGGGGCTCGTTCGCGTGCGCGAAGGCGGCGTGCCCATCGAGGTCGAGATCTGGTCGCTCGACACCCGATCGTTCGGCGCCTTCGTCAGCGCGATCGCGCGCCCGCTGTGCATCGGGACGATCGAGCTCGAAGGTGGCACCTTCGCGCAAGGGTTCCTCTGCGAGAGCGACGCCGTGGCCGACGCGACCGACATTTCGCAGCACGGCGGGTGGCGCGGTTTCCTCAGCCGACAAAACGCTATTTCGGGGTAGCTGCTGGTCGCGCTCAGCGTCGGGCAGCGGCGGCAAGGCTGCAATCGCGCGCTATTGCCGAAGCGCAAACCAGACGAAACGCGACCGAAACTTGCGCCGGGCCATACATCGGCGATGGCAAGATTCCTGGTTCCGTTCGCGTTCGTCTTCGCGTTATTCGGCTGTAGCAAAGACAGCCCCGATTCGACTTCAGCGGCGCCGGCAGCACCGGCCATGAGCGCCAGCGCCGCAATGTCGGCTCCGACGCCGGCGCCCGCAAAGACCCCGCTGAGGGTGGCGTACAGCGACTGGCCCGGTTGGACCGCGTTCGAAGTGGGCATTCAGAAGGGTTGGTTCAAGGAGGCCGGCATCGACGTCGAGTTCTCTTGGGCCGACTACGGCGCGACGCTCGACAACTTCTCCGCAGGCAAGGCCGACGCGGTCATGGTCACCAACGGCGACGCGCTCGTCACCGGCGCGAGCGGCGCCAAGAGCAAGATGATCCTGCTCACCGACTACAGCAATGGCAACGACAAGGTCGTCGGCCGGCCGGGCATCAAGTCGTTCAAGGATCTCAAGGGAAAGAAGATCGGCCTCGAGGCCACACTCGTCGAGCACCTTCTCTTCTTGAAGGGCTGCGAGAAAAATGGTGTCGACCCGAAGACGGTGACGATCGTCGGAACGAAGACCAACGACACGCCGCAAGTGCTGACCACGAAGCAGGTCGACGCGATCGCCGCCTGGTACCCGGTGGCGAGCCAGGCGCTCACCGCCGTCCCCGGCTCGACGCCGCTCTTCACCAGCGCCGACGTTCCGGGCCTCATCTACGACGCCGTGGCCGTCAGCCCGACGAGCCTCGCGACGCGGCACGAAGACTGGGTCAAGTTCGTCAAGGTCTGGTACAAAATCTCGGACTACGTTCGCGACCCGAAGACGCAAGGCGACGCGGTGGCGATCATGGCCGCCAAGGCCGGCGCCAAGGTCGAGGAGTACCAGGCCGCGATGCCAGGCACGTATTTCCTCTCGCTTGCCGAAGCCAAGGCTCACTACAAGAAGGGCGACGGCCTCGACTCGCTCTACGGGTCCAGCAAGGTCGCCAACGACTTCAACGTCACCAACAAGGTCTACAAGGACGCTCAGCCCATCGACGAATACATCGATTCGAGCATCGTCGACTCGCTGTAAGCGGCGGAGGTCCCCATGGCATCGCTCGCTCCTCGGCCTACGGGAACGCATCGCCGGAGTGGCCAGCTCGACCACCTGATCGGCATTCGCAAAGATGTCCCGCCGCGGCTGAGGAGCGTCCTCTTCGTACTCTCGTTCGTCTTGCCGCTTCTCACGTGGAGCGTCATCTCGTACGTGCCGTTCGTCTGGCACCCGTTCGTCAAGGTCGAGAACCCGGGTTCGGTCTCGTATTTCGAGCCCGGGATGCTCGTCGAGTGCGACGTCTTCGCCGACGAGAACAGGACCGCGCGCGCCGAAGGCCGAGCCTCTGCCACGGGGTCGCGGGCGAACCCGCTCTATCTGCCGGCTCCGCACGAGGTCGCGCGTGCGCTCTACGTCGCCTTCAAGACGCCCCCTCGCCTCCCCAGCGAGCCGTGGCTCCACGAGAGCCTCTGGCACAGCATCCAGGTCATCTTCTGGGGGTTCGCGCTCTCGTCGCTCCTCGGCGTGCCCATCGGCATCCTATGCGGTACGTTCCCGTTCTTCTCCAAGCTCTCGGAGCCGTTCCTCGAGTTCTTTCGTTACCTGCCGGCCCCCGCGTTCGGCGCCCTGGCCGTAGCCGTGCTCGGCATTTACGACGGGCCCAAGATCGCGATCATCTTCATCGGAACGTTCTTCCAGCAGGTGCTGGTGGTGGCGAACACCACGCGCAAGCTCGACCCGTCGCTGCTCGAAGCGGCGCAGACGCTGGGCGCGAACCGCTCGCAGCTGCTCTTCAAGGTGGTCGTGCCGGGCATCATCGTCGATCTCTATCTCGACATGCGCATCTTGCTCGGTTGGGCGTGGACCTACCTCATCGTGGCGGAGCTCATTGGCACGATGTCGGGCATCTCGTATTTCATCAACCAGCAGGCGCGCTACCGCAACTACCAGAACGTCTTCGCCGCGATCTTCATCATCGGGTTCATCGGCCTCGGGTGCGACGTGATCCTCGGGCAGATCGGCGCGAAGCTCTTCCCGTGGCGCGCGGCGCAGAGCAAGACGCCGGCGACCGCGCTCTTCCGCCGGCTGGCCGGCGGCAAGAAGGCGGAGCCCGAAGGTCCGACGACGCAACCGGCGTGAGGGGGAGACGGTCATGACTTCAGCCGCACACCCCTTGACCCCCGGCTTGACCCCCACCGGCGCACCGGACGCCCACGCCGACGAGCTGACACTCCCGAGTCACCTCGATCGAGCGCCCGAAGTGCACGCCCGGTTCGAGCGTCTCTATCAGAGGCCGGTCTCGCTCGAAGTGGCCGAGCTCGGGCGGACGTTCCACGCGGAGCAAGGGCGCGTCGTCGCGCTCGACCGCATCTCGTTCAAGGCGCACAAGCGCGAGTTCGTGTGCCTCATCGGCGCCTCGGGATGCGGCAAGTCGACCTTGATTCGCATCCTCGCGGGTCTCGATAGCCCGACTTCGGGCGCCGTGCTCCTCGACGGTCATGAGGTCCGCGGACCGGGCAGCGACCGAGGCATGGTCTTTCAGGGGTACACCCTCTTCCCCTGGCGGACCGTGCTCGACAATGTCACCTTCGGGCTCGAGGTCGGCGGAATGTCGGGGCTCAAGGCCAAGCAACAGGCCCGCGAGTGGATCGATCTCGTAGGGCTGTCACGCTTCGCGGGCGCCTACCCGCACCAGCTCTCGGGGGGCATGAAGCAGCGCGTCGCGATCGCGCGCGCGCTGGCCAATCATCCGCGCATCTTGCTCATGGATGAGCCCTTCGGCGCGCTCGACGCCCAGACCCGCGCGCAGATGCAGTCGTACCTGATGCAGATCTGGCGGCAGGTCGACATCACGATCGTCTTCGTGACCCATGACCTCGACGAGGCCATTTACCTGGCCGATCGAATCGTCGTACTGGGTCCGAACCCGGGGCGCGTGCTCGAGGTCATCGAGGTGCCCGTCCCGCGACCGCGTGAAGTCGGGCAGTACCTCTGCGAGTCGTTCCTGGCCACCAAGCGTCACCTCGAGAGCCTGATCCACGGGCAGCGAACCGCGCCCGTGGAGACGCTCCCGAAGTTCAGGCACGAGTACCCCGATCACGACGTTCAGTGACGCCACTCTGAATCACGAGCGGCATCGCACGCGCCGCGCAATCAACCACGGACAGGGTCATGGCAGCGTCTTCGGAGCGATTCATCTATCGAGAAGACCTCGCGGCCGGCGGGGGCTGGTCCGGCGTCCTCAAACGGCATCAGATCTTGCGGATCACCGATTCGCTCGGAGGCGGGAACGTCGCCGCGCTCTTCTACAACCGCGAAGACCCGCTCGAGCGCTACAACATGCCCGACACGCTCAAGGCGCAGTACACCGCCTTCGTCACGCAGGGGCGCGTCTTGCTGTCGGACATGGGGCGCGTGCTCTGCTCGGTGGTGGCGGACACGTGCGGCTGGCACGACACGCTCACCGGGCACTCCGACTCCTCGCTCGTGGCCGCGAAGTACGGGCGCAAGCGCTACCAGGAAGCCCGGAACGACTTTCACCGCAACGCGCGCGACAACTTCCTCGTCGAGCTCGGCAAGTACGGCCTCGGCAAGGCAGACATCGTGCCCAGCGTGAACTTCTTCAGCAAGGTGACCGCCGACGCGGAGGGGCGCTTTGCGTTCGCGCCCGGCCACTCGCGCCCCGGATCGTACGTCGAGCTCCGCGCCGAGATGAACGTGCTTGTCGTGCTCGCCGCCGTGCCCCACGCGCTGGATCCGGCGCCGACGTACCTCCCCCGCCCGGTCGAACTCGTCGTGGTCGCAGGCGATCCGCCGCCGGCCGACGACCCGTGCCGCGTCTCACGCGAAGAGACGAAGCGCGCGTTCGAGAACACCGAGCGCTATTTCGCGTGAGACGTCCCGTCGACCCGGACACCCAGGTAGCAACGCAGCCGCAGGTAAAAGCGTGACGGATATGAGTCTCGTCGAAAGCTCTCTCGACCCGGTCCGCGCCCTTCGAAGCGAGGTCGTGCTCGCAGGCGAGGCCTGGCTCGGTCGCATCGAGCGTGGCCGCATCTTTCGCATCGTCGACCTCGACGGCAACCAGGCCGTCGACACCCTCTTCTTCGACGCCGCCGATCCGCGTAACCGCTACAGCGCGGTCGACACGATCCGCGCCCAGGGCAGCCTGTACCTGTCGACGGGCTCGCGGCTCCTGTCGGGCGACGGGGACCCGTTGCTCACGATCGTGGCCGACACCTGCGGCCGCCACGACACCATCGGCGGCGCCTGCTCGTCGGAGAGCAACACGGTGCGCTACGGACACCACACGAAGTCGATGCACAGCTGCCGCGACAGCTTTCTCCTCGCTGCCGCGCGCGCAGGCATCCCGCTGACGAAGCGCGACATGGCGCCGAACATCAACTTCTTCATGAACGTGCCCGTGACACCCGAGGGGGGCCTCACGTTCGCCGACGGCATCTCCGGCGGCGGCAAGTACGTCGAGATGCGCGCCGAGACCGACGTGCTGTGCCTCATCTCGAACTGCCCGCAGCTCAATAACCCGTGCAACGCTTACAACCCCACGCCCATTCGCGTCATCGTCTGGGAAGGCTCCTGACGGCCGATGCTCCGCAAAGTACTCGTCGCCAACCGCGGTGAGATCGCCTGTCGAATCCTCAAGACGCTCCGCAAGATGGGGATCGCGAGCGTCGCCGTGCACTCGGACGCCGACGCCTTCGCGAGGCACGTGCGCGAGGCCGACGAGGCGTTCGGCGTCGGCGGCCCCCGCCCCGCCGACAGCTACCTTCGGGCCGACGCCATCCTCGAGGTCGCGCGCAAGACGGGCGCGCAGGCCATTCACCCGGGCTACGGATTCCTGAGCGAGCGGGCCGAGTTCGCCGACGCCTGCGACCGCGCGGGGGTCCGCTTCGTCGGCCCGACGGCAGAGCAGATGCGCGAGTTCGGCCTCAAGCACCGCGCGCGCGAGATCGCCGAGGCGCACGGCGTACCCCTCTTGCCTGGAACGCCGCTGCTCGCGAACGCCGCGGCGGCGGTCGAGCGCGCGAAGTCCATCGGATACCCCGTCATCTTGAAGAGCACCGCCGGCGGCGGCGGCATCGGCCTGCGCGTGTGCCGCAGCCCCGCCGAGCTCACCGACGCCTTCGAGTCGGTCGAGCGCCTCGGAAGAGCCAACTTCGGCGAGTCGGGTGCGTTCCTCGAGAAGTTCGTGGAGCGCGCGCGCCACGTCGAGGTGCAGATCTTCGGCGACGGCAAGGGTGACGTCGTCGTTCTCGGCGAGCGAGACTGCTCGGTCCAGCGGCGCAACCAGAAGGTCATCGAAGAGACGCCCGCGCCAGGTCTCTCGCAGGCGACCCGCGAGCGCCTCTTCGACGCGGCGCTCCGCCTCGGTAAGGCAGTGAACTACCGCTCGGCGGGCACCGTCGAGTTCGTGCTCGATGCGGCGACGCAAGACTTCTACTTCCTCGAAGTGAACACGCGGCTGCAGGTCGAGCACGGCGTCACCGAGTCGGTCACCGGCATCGACCTCGTCGAGTGGATGATCCTCGAGGCCGGCGGCGCGCTGACGCCCACGCCGGTCGTCCCGAGCGGCGCCGCCATCGAGGTGCGCCTCTATGCCGAAGACCCGGCGAAGAACTACCAGCCGAGCACCGGGACGCTCATGGAAGTGAGCTTCGATCCCGAAGCGCGGGTCGACGGGTGGGTCGAGCCGGGCACCGAGGTCACGCCCTTCTACGACCCGCTGCTCGCGAAGGTCATCACCCGGGGCGCGACCCGCGACGAGGCGCTCGACGCCATGGACCGCGCGCTCTCGCGCACGCGCATCGCAGGCGTCGAGACCAACCTCGCGTACCTGAGGCAGATCCTGATGAACCCGGCGTTCCGGAGCGGCGACCTGTCCACCAACCTCCTCGCCGGGGTGCCCTATGAGTCGAGCGCGATCGACGTCGTCGACGGCGGCACGCAGACCACGGTGCAAGACCTGCCCGGGCGCGTCGGGTGGTGGTCGGTAGGCGTGCCGCCGTCAGGCCCGATGGACGACCTCGCCTTCGCCACGGCGAACGGCGTCGTCGGCAACGCCGACGGAGCCGCCGGTCTCGAGATGACGCTCATGGGACCCACGCTCCGCTTCCGCGCGCCCACGGTGGTCGCGCTTGCTGGCGCGCGAATGACGGCCACCCTCGACGGCGCGCCCGTCCCGTACCTCGAGCCGGTGCGCGTGTCGGCGAGTCAAGAGCTGAAGCTCGGGGGCATCGATGGGCCCGGGTGCCGCACGTACCTCGCGGTTCGCGGCGGCCTCGACGTGCCCTCGTACCTAGGCTCCAAGGCCACGTTCATGCTCGGCCGCTTCGGCGGTCACGGGGGCCGCACGGTCCGCGCGGGCGACGTGCTGCGCGTCGAGACGCACGGCGCGAACACCGCGGATCGCGCGGTCTCCGTTGGGCTCGGCTTCAGCCTGCGTCAGGCCACGCTGCCGGCGTATCCGGCCATCTGGGAGATCGGCGTCCTCGACGGCCCGCACGGCGCTCCAGACTTCTTCACGGAGGGCGACATCGACGCGCTCTACGGGGCGACCTGGCAGGTCCACTACAACTCCGACCGCACCGGCGTGCGCCTCATCGGTCCGAGGCCCCAGTGGGCGCGCCGCGACGGCGGCGAGGCGGGCTTGCACCCCTCGAACATCCACGACAACGCCTACGCCGTCGGCGCCATCGACTACACGGGCGATATGCCGGTCATCCTCGGTCCCGACGGGCCGAGCCTCGGCGGCTTCGTCTGTCCGGTGACCATCGCGCGCGCCGAGCTGTGGAAGGTGGGGCAGCTCAGGGCGGGCGATCGCCTGCGCTTCGTCCCGCTCACGGACGAAGATGCCGTTCGCCGGAACACGTCCAGGTACGACGCTTTGCCCGCGGTCTCCGTGCAGCCGGCGCCGAGCTCCGCCGCGACGGCCTCGTCGCGGCAGCCTCCTATCCTCGGCGATACGAACCCCGAGGGGGGCGACGATCGCATCGTGTACCGCCGCGACGGCGACGACAACCTGCTCGTCGAATACGGGCCGCCCGTACTCGACCTCGGCCTCCGGCTGCGCGCGCACGCGCTTATGCAGGCGCTCGAGCGCCTGGCGATCGACGGGATCCTCGATCTCACGCCCGGCATCCGGTCGCTGCAGATCCACTACGACCCCAGGACCCTCTCCACCCGCGAGCTCCTGGCGCTCCTTCACGGCATCCAGCGCGATCTCCCGCGCCTCGAAGAGATCGTGATCCCGACGCGCGTCGTGCACCTTCCGCTGTCGTGGGAAGACCCGGCCACGCTGCTCGCGATCGAGAAGTACACGCGGTCGGTGCGCCCCGACGCGCCCTGGTGTCCGAGCAACATCGAGTTCATTCGCCGGATCAACGGCCTGCCGAGCGTCGACGATGTTCGCCGTATCGTGTTCGACGCGAGCTACATCGTCCTCGGCCTCGGCGACGTGTACCTCGGCGCGCCCGTGGCGACGCCGCTCGACCCGCGCCACCGCCTCGTGACCACGAAGTACAACCCAGCGCGCACATGGACGCCCGAGAACGCCGTCGGGATCGGAGGCGCGTACCTCTGCGTCTATGGAATGGAGGGCCCCGGCGGGTACCAGTTCGTGGGCCGCACGATCCAGATGTGGAACACGCATCGCTCGACGGAAGACTTCCGCGACGGCAAGCCGTACCTCTTGCGCTTCTTCGACGAGATCCGCTTCGAGCCCGTCTCGGCCGCCGAGCTCCTGCGTCTTCGCGAGTCGTTCCCCTACGGCAAGACGCATGTGCGCATCGACGAGAGCTCGTTCCGCTACAGCACCTACAAGAGGTGGCTCGACGCGAACGCGCCGTCGATCGCGGCCTTCAAGACTGGCCGGCAAGCGGCCTTCGAAGCCGAGCGCGAGCGCTGGCGCGCCGCGGGCCAAGACGTGGTCTCGACGACCGTCCCGCCAGCGGCCGACACCGCCGAGCGAATGACGGTCCCCGACGGGTGCTCCGCGGTCACGAGCCCCATCGCAGGGAGCGTGTGGAAGCTCTCGGCCGACGTGGGCGTCGCGGTCAGGGCGGGCGATCCCGTGGTCATCATCGAGGCGATGAAGACCGAGATCGTCGTCGCCGCGAGCAGCGCGGGGACGGTGCGGAGCTTTCTCGTCGAGCCGGGGGCCACCGTCACGCCGGGGCAGATGATGGCGTTCATCGAGGATGCTGTCTGAGAGCCATCCCGGGTGTCCCCCGGGTTTGGTGGGGGGTTGCCGGAGTCGTAGGTTCAGATCCCGGGCCCGCAACTCGACTTTCCGACCCAAGAAATTCAAGGGGTTGCGGAGGCATGGGTCCCGTTCACGTCCGCGATCACCGTCGGCTGGAGGTAACGGCCGAGCTGGCACTCGCCGTTTTCGTGACAAGCCGGCGTGAGCATGGGAGGGTCAGGTCATGGCGCAAACCGGTCAGCCGGCCAGAGTGCTCACGAGGAACCGCGTCGCCGTGCCGCCCGATCTCGCCGAGGAGCTTCGGCAAGCCGACGAGGACTTCGAGCGTGGCGACTACATCGAGCTGACCGTCGAGCAGCTTGATCGCTGCATTGCGACGGGAGAGTCGCCGTGGCCCGACGAGTCCCCCGGCTGAGCACCACGTTCCGCCGCCGCCTGGACACGCTCGGAGTTCGAGCAGGCACCAGGGAATACCGCGCGGTTTTCGCAACGATCAGCGCGCTGGAGACCGGCGCGTTGCCCGGCGCTGCCGATCACGAGACCGAGTTCTCGCCGGGGCGCGCCTATGTGCGGCGCGTCGCCGGGCACAACCTCTGGATCCCTTACCGATTCGACGACGACCACATCTTCGTCATGACGGCGCGCGGCCAACCACCGGTTCCACTCGACGAGTAGCGCGCGTCGCCGGTCAGCCGGTTTCGAGCGTCGTGTCCGACTCGGGGAGCATGTCGCGCGCCGATGATCGTCCAGTTGGAACCGCCATCGACGACGCGAACTCCGCCCGCTCCAAGCTATTAGAGCGATGAGAGCGACTTCGAGCCGTACTTCATCGCGGCCTGGGCCTGGTCGCGGCAGTCGTCGGGGGTGGCGTCTCGGAGGGAGAGCTTCACCCTGGCGTAGTGGGCGACGGAGACACAGATGGCGTCGACGCCCAGGCCGGTGAGGACGCGGGCGCCCCGGGGATCGGCGGCCAGCTCGCCGCAGCAACTGACCTTTCGGTCGTGCGCGTGAGATCTCGCCACGACGCGTTCGACCATCCGCAGCATGCGAACGTCGAACGAGAGGCTCGAGCGCGCGCGATCCTGTCCGGTCACGCTGGCGGAGAGGTCGTTCGTGCCGATGGAGATGAAGTCGGCCGCGGCGGCGATCGCGTCGATCTGATCCACGGCTTCCGGCGTCTCGATCATGGCGCCGACGGGCACCTTGCCGCCGCTGAGCGCGCGGATCCGCTCGACGTCACCGGCGCAGGTGACCATCGGCAGGAGCACACGCATCGACGCCTGCTCCGCCGCCCGCACGACCGCGCGGAGCTGAGCGGCCAGCACGTCGGGGTGCATGAACAAGAGCGATACGCCGCGCGCCGAGGGCGCATGCGCGGGGGCAGGCAGCCACGCGAGCGGTTTGTCGCCTCCCCCGTCGAAGAGGCGCACCACGACGACGGGGTTGCCCGCGTTGCCCGCGATTGAGCGTAGCGTGGCGAGCTGCTCGAACTCGCTCGGGGCCGACGTGTGATCCAAGAACAACACCTCGGTGCGAACCAGGCCGATGCCCTGGGCAGACGAGGGGACGCGCTCGTAGACGGAGCCGAGGCTGACGCGTACCTCGAGACCGAGCTGCGAGACGGGAGACCTGGCGACCGCCGCCTCTTCTTCGGCGCGCCCGAGCACCCAACGCGCCTGGCGTCGGCGAGCGTCGACCACGACCCCTTCGCTCGGAGCGACCCAGAGCCACGAGACATTGCCGGTCGTGTCGAGGACCACGGGGTCGTCGTCGGCGATCCCGTTGACGACGGTCGCGGGCAAGAAGGCGAGCGGGATGGCCCGACCGCGCGCGATGACCACGGCGTGCGAGGTGCCTTCGCTCCCGATCGCCGCGGCGTCATCGGACGTGGCGACGATCCCCACGATCTGCGGCGGCAGCGACGCGACGACCGACGGCGTGAGCGCTTCGGTGACGAGCACGCGGTCGCCGTCGCGACCCTCGAGCAGCGACCGCACCGAGCGGTGATCGTGGGCGAGCGCGTCCAGCAGGCGCGCGCGCGCGTCGAGCAGCAGGTCCGTCGACACCTGCGCCGTGGCATCGCAGACCGCATCCTCCGCGGAGGCTCCCGCGTCGACCTGCGCCAGCATGAGCGGACCGAGCTCCTCGAGGATCGCGATCTCCGGCAAGAAGAGCTCGGCCTCCGCGAGCGGCAAGATTCGCACGAGCTCCTCGACGCCACGCGTCGCCCACCTGTGGGCGCGCAGGAGGCGACACCGCTCTTCTTCGGCCGTGCCCGCCTCGCGGCGAGGCTCCGGATCGCTACCCCAGATCGCGGCACGCCCGATGGCGATGCCGTCGACCGCGGGCGAACCCTGGTACGGGGGGAGCGAGGGCCCGGAATTCATGGGGTTACCATGCGATCCCCGTTGTCACGGGTGCCGCATCCTCGCGTAGATGACCTGCGACTGCCGGACGACCCTCGGCCCCCAGCCGGCGCCGATCGAGGTGAACCCGAGCCAACCGACCGCCAGCAAGGCGATCACGAAGGGAGCCACGCGGCCCCCGACGCCACCGGCATCGTGCAAGGGGCGATTCAGCTCGTGAACGAGGGATATGGCCAGCACCGATGCAGCCAACCACAGGCCCACGGCGACGCCCAGCACGATCCGTTTGTTCGCATTGCTCATCAGTCAGAACCATTTCATTTCGCCCTGCATGGGCGCCGACAGGTTTCACGACGTGCGCCGGGAGCGCCGGAATATGCGCTCGACCATGCCTCGCTCGCTCGCCAAGGTAAGCACGAAGTCGCGCACGGCAACCTCGGACGCGAATGAGCGGGCGCCGCGTGCGCCTCGATTGGCGCCTGACGCTGCGCGGGCCGACGCGACGGACCCCTCCCCGGCCCGCGTTCGATCCGGCACTCCGCCGGAGCTCAGCCCTTCTGAATCGCTTCGGTCACTTCGCTGGCGGGGAGCACGTTCGCTTGCCGCGGGAGGACCTTGTCGATCAACACGCGATGCACCTCTTGATCGCGGTCGGCGCAGCAGTCTTCGACGACGATGAGCCGGTAATCAGCGTCTGCGCCGTGGCGCACGGTCGAGAGAATCACTCCGCTCGTTGCGATGCCGAGGAGGATGAGCGTCTCGGCCCCATTGGTGCGCAGGATCATCTCAAGGTCCGTGCCGGCGAAGGCGCTCACCCGGTGCTTCACCACGACGACGTCCCCCTCTTCGGGACGGACCGCGGGCGCGATGTCCGAGCCGGGGGTCGCGACGACGAAGCGGCCGCTCTTGGAGACCGCCGCGAAGGTCGCGTTGCGCGGACTGAGCTCCGGGTAGCCGGGCCGAAAACCCACCACGACGTAAATGACGGGCAGGTGGGCCTTTCGGGCCGCGGCGACCACGCCCGCGGTGCGCTCGAGCACCAGGGCGGCCTTCTCGCCGAGCACCCCGACGATGTCGGATTGAAGATCCATGACGAGCAAGGCGCTGCGGTTCGGTTCAACGGCGATCATGGGTTGCTCCCGGTCTGGGGTTTTGAACGTACCAGGGTCGGCGACGCGAAGAGCGCGAGGGCACTCGACGCCGACGCAAGCGGCCTGGCAGTCACCGATTCATTCGCCCGAGCTGCCGGCAGCGCACGCTCGGAGCGACTCGTGGATCTCGCTGTCGTTGCCGGACGCGGACCAGGGCGCGAGCACGGCGCGGGCGCGCTCGCAGTCGCCGCGGCGGCTCGCAGCTCGCGCCACCAGGAGCGAAGCCTCCTTGCGCCGGAACGAACGCGGGAAGCTCTCGAGATGACGCTCCGCGGCGAAGCCCGCGGCGTCCGTTCGCCCCGCCCTCGCCAGCGCGACGGCTTCGAGGAAGGACGCGTCCTCGCCCACCGCGGCGCCAGGGTGCGCCGCCGCAAACGCGCGGAAGGTCGCTGCGGCCCCGTCGTACCGCCCATCTCGAAAGAGCTGCATGGCGTCGACGTACGCCGCGCTGTCGTCGAGGTGCGCGCCAACGGACGTCGACGCGCGGGCGGCCTCGACCGGCGCACGCGCGGCCTCCCGGGGCAGCGCAGGAGTCTCGGCGGGTTGATGCTCCGGGGCCTCCCGCGATGGTGCTCGCGTCCAGGCGGAGCCGGCGCCAAGGCGCTGCGGCGATGAGCCGCGCACCCGGAGCTCGACGGTCCCCTCGTCGACGATCACCGACGACGTCGCTCCGTGGGCGACGGCGACCTCGAAGGTCGTGCCGCGCACCTCGAGCTCGCCGTCTGGCATCACGATCAAGAAGCGCTCCCCCGGCCCCTGCGGACGGACATGCACGCGGATCATGCCCTCGCGGAGCTCGACGTGCTCGAGATACTCCTCGCGCGTTTGACTCCACACGGCGCCTCGACCGGCGGCGACGGCCCCCGAGAAGGGACCCTGGGTCGAAGGCGCGGCAGACGCGACGACCGCGGCCGCGGGCATCGATCGCCCGAGCGACCAGCGAACCCCGGCGCCGACGCCCAGCACGCCGAGGACGGCCGCCGTTGCCGCGAGCCATCGCCACGAGCGAAAGCGCGCGGCCTCGACCCCCACCGTGGCGTCGCGCAAGAGTCGCGCGCGAACCCTGCGCACCGCCAGCGGCGCGGGCTGCACCTCCGGGAGCTGCCGGCCCAGCGCGCGGAGGCGCTCGTCGCGTACGAGACTCGCCGCGCACGCCGAACACGTGCGGCGATGGCGTTCGAACGAGTCCGCCTCCTTGCTGCCGAGGCGACCCTCGCGCAGGGCGTCGCCTTCCCAGGTGCGTTCGCAATCGCGCGGCCTCACGGCTTGTCCTCGCGGGTCGCGCGCTCGAGGGCCGCGTGGAGCTCACGTCGCGCATGGAGAAGGCGCGTCCGCACGGTGGCCGCCGGGATCTCGAGCGCCTTGGCTGCCTCCTCCGAGGAGAGCCCCTCGAGCTCGAGGAGCACGAAGATCGCGCGCTTCTTCTCGCTCAGGCCCGCCAGGGCGCGCTCGAAGATCGCGGCATCTTCGTGGTGGCTCGCCCTTCGCTCGGGGTCGCTCCCGGCCCGGGCCGTCACGACCTGCGCGAGCGTCTGCAGCATGCGCCGGAATCGGCTCGCCCCTCGGCCATGGCGCAGGGCGTGACGGACGGCGATGCCATAGAGCCAGCCGGCGCACTCGGCGCGCCCGTCGTACGACGGGGCGATGCGGGGCAGGTTCATGAACGTCGTGTGAACGACGTCTTCGACGTCGGCGGAGTCGCCGAGCGTCCGGCGGACGGCGCGCCAGACGTCGTCGGCGTAGCGATCGTAGAGGTCTCCGAGGCAGACGAGATCGCCCTCGGCGATGCCGCGGATCAACTCGGGATCGGTGCGCGTCACGCGATCGCGGGGCCGTGTTCGCAAGGACGTCACAGCACGGCCCCCGATGCGCCGACACGCAGCCCCGCCGTCCACGCGGGAAAGGCCGGGAGAGGGTCGACGCGGACGGCGCTTACAAGCGCATCGGGAACGAGGTCGGTATCGGCCGTGAGGGTGAAGCGCCACGTTCGCGCGAGGCGCGCGCTCAACCGCGCCGAGACCCCGATCCTGAGCTCGACGTCGTTCGCGCGAACGTGCCCGGGGCCATCTCTTCCGATGCGCATGGTGACGATCGTCGGGGCGGCGGCGATGTCGAGCCAGCACGGACCGAGCGAGAACGTGTGGCCCACGCCGAAGCTGATCGCGCTCTCCCGGTAGGCGTCCGCGTCGAAGCCTTCGCTCGCGACGAAGCCGACGGACACGTTCCGGAACGATGCGAACAGGAGCAACTCGTCGACGCGGAGGTCTGCGCGCGCCTCGAGGTCGAGCATCGAGACGCTGCTCGGGACCCCGAACCGACCGCCGAGGGCGAGCCCGAGCCAGACTTCTGTGGAGTGAGCCGCGACGGTGGAAGGGGCCGGGGCGGGCGCGGCGGGCGCCGACGCAGGAAGGGTTCGCACGGCACTCGCCGGAGGCGGAGCGGCGTTGCCGCCCGGTGCGGGAGCGGGCGCGCCTGCGGGCGGCTCGCCGGGGATCGAAATGGCGAGCCCGAGCGCGATGGGGACCAGCAGGGACGGCCGGGCGACGCGGCGCTCCGCGCGCCGACCGTCGTCGGCCACGGCCACGAGGCGCATCTCGCCGTCGACCGGTTCGAGGGTGAGCGTGAGGGGGTGGCAGTGGGTCGACCCGAGCGCGGCGAGCTGCTCGGTGAGGTCGTGAAGGGCGCTGCTCCAGGCCGGCGGCAGATCGGGCGCGGCGGTGACGCGGGCGCACTCGTCGTCGGCCCGGGCGACGCACGGCGCGCCGGCCAGAAGCGCGAACGACGTCGTTCCTCCGCAGATGCAACGCGTCAAGGCGTCACCCACGCGACCGCGAAGCATCATGGCTCACACCCCAGTTCCCCGGAGCGCCTCGACGCGTTCAAGCGATTACGTGACAAGAGGCGTGCATCCCGTGGCGTCGAGGGCGGCTCCAATGTCTCTCTTCCCGCGACGACCGGGGGCCCTGGAAACGGCGACGGCGGGGCGTGCCATCCTACACGGCCTCTCGCGCAGTCGCTCGGTTTGGCTAGAACATCAACCCGTCGGATACGTAGATCCCCAGGGGAAAGCCCTGGTTCGCCGATTCCGCGTCCGGCGAGTACGCGACCTCGACGCGAAAGATCGCGGCCTCACCCCACTGCATGAAGATGGCGCCCCCCCACGCCTCCGTAGACGCCTTCGTAGAGCGGCTGGCCGCCCGGCTCGCGTCGCGCGAGATCCTCGGAGAGCCTCGAGTCGGCGGCGCGGGTCGAGCGAGTGCGCTGGGGGGTGGCTGCCCGTCGTCGGCCTCAGCAGGAGGGGCCGCGGCTACGAAAACTGCCGCTGAGCCGATGCAGACCCGCCCCGCGCGCGACGTGATATGAACGATTCGCGTCAGCGCGGAGAAGAAGCGTTGCAAGTGTCGCCTCCCTGACAACTTTTCGACACTTCTAGCCGGCTTGATGCTCGTCGCGCGCCCGATCATGAACTCGAACAATCGATCGGCTCCCTACTGCGGTCTCAACCAGTTCTCCACGACGGCCCACATCGTTTCGAGGTTCGGGTGACGCTGCAGTCCTTCTTGCTTCGTCTCTTGCCGTTGCCCCAGCCGGGGAGGGTGCTCGCCGATGGAGAGTGGCGCACGCTCGCTCGAATCGCGGAGGCGCTCTTGCCGACCGTCGCGTGCGGCGTCGCGTGCGGCGCCCCGTCCGGCGTCTCGGGTAGCGTCCCGCCCACGGTCTTGCCCGGTCCGTCGAGGGAGGGCGGCTTGTCGCCCGAAGACGTGGCCGACAACGTCGAGAGGTTTCTCATCCGCGGCCGCTCGAAGCGCGCGTGGCGCGTCCGCGGGTTGCTCCAGCTCGTCGAGTGGACGCCGCTGCTCCGCGGGGAGAGGCCTCTCTCGCGCATGACCCTTGACCGGCGCAGGCGTCTCGTCGAAGCTCGGTACATCGACGGTCGTGGCGTCTGGGGCATCTGCGCGAAGGTCCGGTACCTCGTGCTCATGGGCGCCTACGGCGACGCGCGGCTGCACGCCACGATGAGCTACGTGCCGGTCTCGCAACGCGTGCGCTTCGCCCAGGCAAGACCTAACGGAGCCCAGGCGGTGGCGCCGTGACGTCCGAGACCTGCGACGTCTGCGTCATCGGCTCCGGCGCGGGCGGCAGCGTGATCGCCTGCCGGGCAGCGCAGGCGGGGCGCTCGGTCGTCGTCATCGAGCGCGGGCCGTACCTGCGCGCCGCGCAGATGAACGACAGCGAGATCGAGATGATCCCGCGGCTCTACAAGGACGGGGGCCTCCACATGAACTCGGGCCTCGACATGTTCATCTTGCAGGGAACGTGCGTCGGGGGCTCGACGACGCTGTCGAACATGGTGATGATGCGCGCGCCGGAGGCCGTCTTGCCGGCCTGGCGCAGCTTCGGCGCCGAGCTCGACCCCGCGGCCATGGCGCGATCGTACGACACGATCGAGCGCGAGCTCGGGACCGCCGAGTCGGATCCCACGACTCACTCGGGCAGCACGCGACGCTTCGTCGCCGGGGCGCGCTCGCTCGGCCTCTCGCCCCGGCGGATGCGAAAGGCGCTCGGCGCCTGCCGCGGGTGCGGCAACTGCAACATCGGGTGCGCCTTCGACACCAAGCGAAGCGCCCTCGCGACCTACGTCCCGTGGGCCGAGCGCCACGGCGCCCGGATCCTGGCCGACACCGAGGTCGACCGCATCGAGATACGCCGGGGCCGCGCCGCCGCGGTGCACGTCCGCACCGGACACGGGGGCGAGCGCTCGCGGATCGTGGCCAAGCAGTTCGTCGTCGCGGGCGGCGCGATCAACTCGAGCGCGCTCCTCCTGCGGAGCGGCATCCGCAAGAACGTCGGCTCGCGCGTCTCGTTCAACGCCGGGTCGATGATGGTCGCGGAGTTCGACGAGCCCCTCGATGGCTACGACGCAGACCAGATGACCTGGTTCCTCCCCGGCGACGGCTTCATCATCGAGCCGACCCACAACCCCCTGATGAGCGCGGCCCTGACGACGCCGGGGTGGCTCGACGAGCACGAGCGGCTCATGCGCCGGCAGCGGCACCTCGCGTACGCGGGCTCGCTCATCTCGACGGGGCCGACGGGCCGCGTGGTGCAGAGCCCCTTCTGGGGTCACGAGGAGACGCGGTTCCGGGCGTCGCCCGACGACGTGGCCGCCCTGCGGCGCGGGCTCAAGGTGATCTCCGAAGTCTTCTTCGCAGCCGGGGCCCGGCGCCTCATCTTGCCGACGCACCGCTTTCGTACCATCGAATCCGCGAGCGCGATCGATACGATCGACGAGCACGTGGTCTCGACCCGGCACTTCTCGTTCGGCTCGGCCCACCCCCAGGGAGGCAACGCGATGTCGTCCGACGCGAGCGTCGGCGTCGTCGGGTCCGACTTCGCGGTGCACGGGCTCGAGAACCTCTTCGTGTGCGACGCCAGCATCTTTCCGAGCTCGGTCACGGTGAACCCCATTTCGACCGTGATGGCGATCGCCGACTACGCCGCGCCGAGGATCCTGGCCCGGGCATGACTGACCGCACCCTCGTTCGTTCCCCGTACCCGCGCGCCTTCGGTCTCGCGGTGGGCGCCCTCGCGCACGTCCGCGTCGGCCACTGGGACGGCGCGCTCCGCCGCGTCAAGGAGGTGCAGGAGGCGACCCTCGGCGCGCTGCTGCGCCACGCGCGCGGCACCGAGTTCGGCCGGATGCATGACTTCGACGGCGTTCGCGACCACGACGGCTTCGTCCGCCGGGTCCCCATCGGCGACTACGATACCTTCTCGGCGGGCATCGACCGCATGCGGAAGGGCGAGCGCAACGTGCTCGTCCCCGAGGTCGTACGCTATTTCGGCAACTCATCGGGCAGCTCGAACCACGGGAAGTCCAAGTTCTTGCCCATCACCGACCGGCAGATCCGCTTCCAGCAGCGGGCGGGCGCCGACACCGTGATGCGCTACCTGCAGCGCTCGGGCGATCGCGATCTCTTCTCGGGCTTCACCCTGGGCCTGTTCCCGCCCACGACGATGAAGCCCGAAGGGACTTCGTTCGTGACGTCGAACCCGGCGCTGATGGCCACGAAGATGCCTCGCGTCACGCGCCCGGTGTACCTGCCCGAAGACGACGTGCGCGCCGTCGCCGATTACGACGCGAAGCTCGGCATGATGGCCGAGCGCTACCTCGACCACGACGTCCGCGCGGCCACGGGCACCACCTGCTGGTTCACGCTCCTGTTCGAGAAGGTGCTCGCGACCGCCAAGCGACAGGGCCGCGCCGCCCGCACGATCGCGGAGATCTGGCCGAACCTCCGGGTGCTCTTCGGCGGGGGCGTGACCGCTGCGCCTTACCTCCCCGTCATCCGCAGGCTGGTCGGGCGCGACGACGTGACGCTCGTCGACACCTACAACGCGACCGAGGGGGGCGTCTACGCGGCGTCCGACTTCTCGGGCGCGCCCGGCATGCTCGTGCTCCCGCACCGGGGGGTCTTCTTCGAGTTCGTCCCCCTCGAATCCCGCGAGGAGGCGAGCCCGGCGCGCGTGCCGCTCTGGAGCGTGGAGCGCGAACGCCCTTATTCCATCGTCGTGACCACGGCGTCCGGCCTGTATGCCTACGAGCTGGGCGACATCGTCCGCTTCTCTTCGGTGGCTCCGCCGCGCATCGAGTTCGTCGGGCGGCTCGGCGGCTGCCTCTCGGTCACGCAGGAGCTGACGACGCATGTCGACATCGAGCGCGCCGTGGCCAGCGCGGCGCGCTCGTGCGCGTGCACGACCGTCGATTTTGGCGCCGCGGCAGACGTCGGCGTCGAGGGCTCGGCGAAGTCGCGTTACGCGCTCTTCGTCGAGTTTCAGAAGGGCGCCGAGCCCGTCGACCTCGGGGCCTTCGCCGACGCGTTCGACGCTGGGCTGTGCGAACAGAACCGCGTCTACCGCGAGCACCGGCGAGGGGTCGTCGCGCTGCTGCCAGCGCTCGTCGTCCCCCTCGCGAGCGGGGGCGCGCGCCGGTTCCTCGAGGTGGTCACGCGAGGCAACGTGCAGGGCAAGTTCCCTCGCATCGTCGACGATACGCAGAAGCAGCTGCTCTGGGAGCACGCGGCAGCGCCGCGGGCCGGCCAGGGAGCTCCACTCAGTCAGGAGCCGTCATGAATCGGATCGGAGTCGCGATCGTAGGCATCAACGGGGCGGTCGCGTCGACGCTCGTCGCGGGGGTGGAGCTCATGAAGCGCGGCCTGGCGCCGCGGATCGGAATGGTCACGGAGCGAACGGACGCGTGCATCGCCGACGCGATCACCGACCTGCTCGACTTCGCGCCGCTCGAGGGTCTCGTCTTCGGGGGATGGGACCTGCAGTTCGCGGATTGCTACCAGGGCGCGCTGCATCACCGCGTCTTCCAGCCCCACGTGCTCGAGGGCGTCCGCGCGGAGCTCGAGCGCCTCCGCCCCTGGCCGGCGGTCTTCGCGAACGCCTACGTCGCGAACATCACCGGCGACAATGTCGTGCGCGCGCGGACCCACCGCGAACAGATCGCGGCCATCAAGCACGATCTCGAGGCCTTCAAGCGCGACAACGGGCTCGACCGCCTCGTGATGGTCAACCTCGCATCGACCGAGGGCTTCCTCGATGTGCAGCCCGTGCACCAGGACCTGCGCGCGTTCGAGGCCGGGCTCGACGCGAGCGACCCGGCGATCACCCCCGCGATGCGGTACTTCTACGCGGCGAACGAGCTGCAGGTCCCCTACTGCAATTTCACGCCCAGCTTGACCAACGTTCCCGCCCTCGACACGCACGCGAACGAGATGGCCAACCCGTTCGCGGGCATGGACGGCAAGACGGGTCAGACGCTGCTGAAGACGGCGCTGGCCGCGATGTTCCGCCTGCGTCGGTTGTTCATCGAAGGCTGGTACTCGACGAACTTCCTCGGCAACGGCGACGGCAAGGTGCTCGACGCGCCCTCGTCGAACAAGACCAAGGTGCTGAGCAAGTCGGCCGTTCTCGACTCGATCGTGGGCTACCGCGTCGAGAACCACCAAGTGCACATTCACTACTACAAGCCACGCGGCGATTCGAAGGAGGCCTGGGACAACATCGACATCGTCGGCTTCGCGGGCATTCCCATGCAGATCAAGGTGAACTTCCTCTGCCAGGATTCCGCGCTCGCCGCGCCGCTCGTCGTCGACCTGGTCCGGCTCCTCGACGTGGCTCGCCGCTGCGGAGAGCGCGGCATCCAGCGGCAGCTGTCTATGTTCTTCAAGGCCCCCTACACGCAGGCCGGCGAGAGCGCGGTTCACGATCTCTTCAAGCAGGAGAAGCTCTTGCTCGAGTGGGCGCGCGCGCACGCGACGACCTCGATCGGGAAGGCCGTGCCCCGGACGAACGGCGCGGCGACGCACGTCGAGCCTTCGCCGTGAATGCGTCGAGGGCGGCGGCCCGCAGCGCCGACCTCGCGCTCTTCGGCGCGACGCCGGTGCTGCCACGGGGTCCGGCCGGGGACCCGCACGGCACCTGGCCCATCGTCACCGACGACGAGCGCCGCGCCGTCGCGCGCGTGCTCGACCGGGGCATCCTCTCCGGCGCGCAGGCGCCGGAGGCGACGGCCCTCGAAGAGGAGTTCGCGCGCTACGTCGGCGCTCGCTATTGCCTCCTCACGCACTGCGGGACGAGCGCGCTCTCGATCGCGCTCGCCGCGACGGGCGTGCGCGCCGGCGACGAGGTCATCGTGCCGGCGTACAGCTTCGTGGCCACGCCGCTGGCGGTCTTGCACGTCGGGGCCATACCGGTCTTCGTCGACATCGACGACGCGACGGGGTGCCTCGATCCGGCGGCCATCGACGGGGCCGTCACCGCCCACACGCGGGCGATCCTCCCGGTCCACATGCATGGATGTGCAGCCGACATGGCCGCGATCGTCGCCTGCGCGCGACGTCACTCCTTGCGGATCGTCGAGGACGCGGCGCAGGCTCACGGCGCGACGTGCGAAGGTCGCCGTGTGGGCGCGCTCGGCGACGCGGGCGGCTTCTCGCTCCAGTCGAGCAAGAACCTCCCGGCAGGCGAAGGGGGACTCTTCGTCACGAACGACGGAGCCGTCGCCAGCGAGGCCAACTCGCTCCGCAACTTCGGGCAAGACGTCTGGCTCGCCGAGGCGGCAGGATGCGACGCCGCGCGCCCCCTCGACGGCGCCCGCGTCCTCGACTCGAAGCGCATCGGGTCGATGTACCGGGGGAACGAGCTGGCGGCCGCCTTCGCGCGCGCCCAGCTCGCGCGCCTCCCGGAGCTCACCGAGCGATGTCAGCGCAACGCCGAGCGGCTCGCTCGCGCCCTCGGCGAGTTGCCCGGGGTCGACCCTCCGCGAGCGGTGCCTGGACGGACGTCAGTTCACCACAAGTTTCGAGTTCGCCTCGACCCCGAGCGCGCCGGTCTGGGGGTGACGCCCCGGCAGCTCCGCGACGCAACGATGCGCGCGCTGGTTGCCGAGGGGCTCGAGGTGGTGCTCTGGCAAGCCGCCCCTCTCCCGGCGCAGACGCTGTTCCGGCAGCGGGACGCGACGCTCGGGTTTCCACGGCCCCGCCCCGGGGGCACGGACCTCGCCGCCAACTACGAGCCTTCGCGTTATCCGAGGTCGCAGGCCCTCCTCGACGGCTCCTTCGTGCTCTTTTCGCAATCGTGCCCGCTCATCGCGCAGCCGGCCGCGGTCGTCGACCGCTATGCCGAGGCTTTCCAGCGGGTCTGGAACCATCGAGACGCGCTCGCCGCCTGGGCCGTGCGCCAGTCGGGCTCGATCGGGTGAGGCGCGTCCTCGAACAGGCTGCGGGCTGGCTCCCGGCGGTCTTCGGCCCACCGCGCGTTCACATGAGCGCGTTCACGTGAGCGCGGCGGTTCACTTCGGCTGCGGAGCGCCGTCGGCATTGGGTTGTAAATCCAGCGCTGGGCGGCTGCTCCCGCCCTGGCCGGTGCCCGGGCTTCCGAGCTCACCGAACCCTTCAAAGCTTTTCGTGAAGGCTTTCCCGGCGTTCGGCCAAAACAGGCAGGCGGGAGCGCGGGCGCCTGGATTTCGGAGGCGGAATCGTCGATGACGGAGGAGAGACACCCGAGGGATGAACGGCGATCGGGCGGGCGGCTGGGGTCGGAGGTACGCGGGCCCGGCTCGTGCGGGTGGCGCCGCCATCGCGATCGCACTGGCGGGACGGCCCGTGCGCGCTGAACCGCGCGCATGCGAAGACGGTCGCGTCGACGTGCATGGCGCGCCCAGCCTGCGCTGGAGCGCTGCGATCGGCCGCGCGTGCGAGGAGCTGGCGAGTCTGACGGATAGCGATCGCTCGGCGCGCGTGATTGTCATGCCGGTGGACGACGATCTGATCCTCGAGGCGACGCTCGCCGACGGACGCTCCACACTGAGGCGGATCAAGAGCCCCGGCGCGCTGGCCTCCGCGCTCCGTGCTTTGTTCGAGCTGCCGATCGAAACGGCTGCGCCTGCGCCTGCGCCTGCGCCTGCGCCTGCGCCTGCGCCCGCGCCTGCGTCCGCGTCCGCGTCCGCGCCTGCATCCGCATCCGCGTCTGCGTCCACGACTGAGACCGCGGCTGAGCCTTCGCCCAAGCTGGGGTTCGACCTCGGGGGTTCGGCCGCAACGCGGCTCGCGGGACCCGGTCCGTACTACTCGGTCGGTCTTTCGGGCTTCGCGCAGCTCGAGGTCGGGCCCTGGGGTCTCGGCGCGGATGCCCGATGGGAATCGTTTCAGTGGGCGGGGGGCACCGGACCGGATCTCGAGATGGCGACGCTGGCTCTCGGTCTCACGATCGCGCGTCGCTTTCGGTGCCGACTCGGCGACCTCGACGCGGGCGTATCCCCGCGCCTCGTGGCGGAGACCCAGAGCGATTCGGTGGCGATCGGCGAGAATACGCTCGCGACCACCGACATCCGCGGGGCCCTGTTCCTGCGGGCTGCGCTCGGCCATGCCCGGCCGTTTCGCGCGCTGGTCGAGGTCGACGCGGAGCTGTCTCCCAATCGTGTTCGCCGGAGCTACCGGCTCGATCCGGGTCTGCCCGCCCTTCCCGCCTGGAGCGCGGGCCTCGCGGTCGGATTCGCTTGGGCCGAGCCGTGAAGGCGTCCACGCTGCAACGCGACGCGAAGGACCGGCAGGGTCGCAACGTCATTGCGATCGCGTCCGCCTCGCCCGACGCCGACGCGCTACGGCGGGTGGCGGAGGGAGACGTCGAGGCCATGGGCGACGTCTACGATCGCCACGTGCAGGCCCTCCTTCGATTCGCGACGCGCGCCGTGGGCGCCGGCGACGCGGAAGACATCGTGCAATCGACGTTCGTTCGAGCGGTCAAGATGGCGCGGACGTACGACGACCGCGGCGCGAGCGGGCGCCCCTGGCTCTTCGGTATCGCGGTGCGCCTCATCCAGGAGCGCCGGCGAACCTTGGCGCGCTTCGGGCGCGCGCTCCTCCGTCTCCGCGGGGCCACCTCCACCCCGTGGATGACTCCCCGAGTCCATCCCCTGGATATCGAGAAGGGGCTCGCCCGGCTCTCCGAGGCGAAGCGCGTGGTCATCGTCCTCGCCGAGGTCGAGGGCTTCAGCTGCGAAGAGATCGCGCGCGCGCTCGAGGTGCCCGTCGGGACCGTATGGACCCGTCTGCACCACGCGCGGCGAGACCTTCGCAAATACTACGGAGGGAGCCCGTGACGGTGGCCGGGTGTTCTCGAGCCTGGAAGGTCGAAGCGGCGCGAGACGGGCGCCTCGGTGCCGAGGCTCGCGCGCGCCTGCTCCGTCACCTCGAGCATTGCCCTTCGTGTGCTCGAGAGGCCCACGATCTCGAAGCGCTGGCAGAGCGGCTCCGCGCGCTGCCCGAGCCCACGATCGACGAGGTCTCCGTGCGAAGGCTGAAGCGGCGCGTGCTTCACGCGCTCGACCGCCATCGGTCCGCGTCGACCAGGCAAGCGGGGCGGTGGCTAGGGCTTGCCCTTGCCGGCGCGACGTGTGCGGGCGTTCTCTGCGTGGTTGCTGCGCGATCGCGCGGGCCCCATGAACCGTCGGAGCCCCTGGTCGAGGTCGTGCCCGATCCCGGCGCCCGCTGGGCGACGCACACCGATCACGACGTGAAGCGGATCGATCTCGAGAGCGGAACGCTGCACATTCGAATCGAGCACCACGGGGGCGATCGCCTCGTCGTCGTGGGCCTTCCAGACGGCGAGATCAACGACATCGGGACGACGTTCTCGGTCACCGTGGCCTTCCAGCGCACGCGCCGGGTGGGCGTCGACCAGGGGCGGATCTCGCTGCGGCTGCGAGATGGCGTCGCGGCGCAGCTCACCGCAGGCGAGACGTGGGAGCCGACGTGGGAACCAAACGCCGGTGAAGAAGCGTCGAGCGCCGCGCCGGCGATGAAGGAAGTGCGCCCGCGCGCGGAGGCCGAGACGCCCGTGACCCTTGCGCCGCCGCCCCGCACGAAGCCCCCTTCATTGCGATCAGGCACGCTGCAGACGAAGCCGACGGCGTCTGCGTCGCCGGAGGCCACGAACGAGGAAGATCAAGCCTACCTCGAGGTGTTGAGGCTGCTTCGCGCGGGCGACGTCGCGAGCGCGCGCACCGCGGCGAGGGACTACATGCTTGCTTTTCCGAACGGCTTCCGAGCGCCCGAGCTCCGCCGGCTCCTGGCGGCCCCACCGCCGCGTGGTGCGCTCTGATCGCGATCAGGGCTCGTGGCCGCCCGGACAGAACTCCGCGTCGAACTTCCCACTCAGCTGACTTCCGTCGAAATCTAGGGCGAAGCGACCGGTCGCCGAGGCCGACGGCGAGAGCGTATCGAGGGCGACCCAGCCCCCACGCGCTTGCGCCCCCTCGGTGCGCTGGCCGACGAGGGTTCTCGTACACTCGACAGCGGCTACGCGTCGCGAGGTCGCAGGTTCCACGCCCACGGCGAAGCTCCCGGGAGTCTTGCCGAAGACCTTGAGCTCCAGCACCGTGGCTCCGCTGGTGATGGCGCGGTCCCAACCCGAGAACGAGAGGTCGAGGCACGTCACGGGCTTCGAGATCAGGTAGATCACCGTCGTCGCGTTCGAATCGGGCGCCTCGATGACGAACGCGCTCGCCACGTGAGCGAGCGGCACGCCGCACGCCGATCCCCTCACGGCGTTCTCTGCCTTCTCGCCTTCGCCCTCGAACCATGCGGGCGCCGCGGACATCGACCTCGCGTCGGGCGACCGAACGACCGGGGCGTCAGGCCCCGCGCTCGCGGCGACTCGGGCCCTGCGAGTCAGAAGGGCGAGGATCGCGCAGACCACGAGGCGCCGCCCGAGGCGCGTCAGTTTCACCGATCGCGAGAGTGTGGCGTGCATCGTACACCGCAGGTTTATTCGCTCGAGAGCGCCGATTCCTTCAACGCGCGCCCGCGAAAAAAAGCTCGGCCGGCATCGACCGACTGACGCCCTGAGCTCGGCCACTCGAACGACGCGGCGCCATCGCGCCCGCCGGCGCGAGGATTCGCACGCCGATCTCCCGTTCGCTATAGAACGCGGCCATGAATCGCCCGATTCACCGGGGTACTCACGCTGATGACGGCGACGCGCCGAGCAAGGTGCCCCCGGCGACCCTTGCCTTCTGGGTCGTCAAGATTCTCGCCACGACCCTCGGCGAGACCGGCGGTGACGCGCTGTCGATGACGCTGGAGCTCGGATACGCCGTCAGCACGCTCGTCGTCCTCGCGTTCTTCGGCATTGCCGTAGCCGTTCAAGTAAGAGCGAGACGCTACAACGCCGCTTTCTACTGGGCCGTCGTCGTCGCCACGACGACCGTCGGGACGACGACCTCCGACTATTTCGATCGAACGCTCGGCCTCGGCTACGTCAAGTCGTCGCTCATCCTCTTGTGCGCGGTCGTCGCCGTGCTCGCCGTGTGGCACCGATCGACCGGCCAGATCGCGGTCGACCACATCACGACGAAGAAGCACGAGACCTTCTACTGGCTCACGATCCTGGTCTCGAACACGCTCGGAACGGCCCTGGGCGACTTCGTCGCCACCTCGACGGGACTCGGTTTCGAGCGAGGCGCCCTGGTGTTCGCGGGCCTGATCGCGCTCGTGGCCCTGGCGCATGCCTTCACCCGGTGGCCACCGAGCACGCTCTTCTGGGCCGCCTATGTCTTGACCCGGCCTCTCGGAGCGACGCTGGGCGACACCCTCACCAAGCCGACCGACGACGGCGGCCTCGCCCTCGGCCGCATCAGTTCATCGCTCGTGATGGCAGGCGCCATGATCGGCGTGATCGCGCTCACGTCGCTGCGAAGTGGGCGGGGCTCCTCGAAGGGTCCGTAGGGGCGGTCGGGCGACGCCCGCTGGTCGTTGACGCCAGCGCTGTTCCACCGGAAAAAGGCCATGCAGATGGCACCGGCGAAGAACTTCGTCCTCGACGCCGATCGCGACGCCGCCGTCGTCGAACGCGACGTCGCCAGGGGGTCGAGCGTGACCCAATCCACGGGAGCGCGCCCCTACGCCGTGGCCAACGTCGAAGACATCTCGGGCCGCAAGCACCTGGAGGAAGAGCTCCGCGATCGCGGTCGACCTGATTCGCGAACTCGGCGATGCGTCGATCGAATCGCTGCTGCGCGACCGCGGGCGTTGACCCCTCAGTGCCGCGCCTCGGCCACGGCGATCGACGGCTCGGCCGGCGCGTCGCCCTCGCCGAGCTTGCGCGCGAAGAGGTCGATCACCATGCGATAGCCCGTGAGGGCGAGCGCGGGGTCGTAGCGAGGGCCCTCGTCGCGCAAGAACGCGTGCTGCCCGTTCCACTCGTGCCAGGTGAACCGCACCCCGGCCTCGTTCATTCGCGCATAGATGCGCGCGCGCCCTTCGGCCGGGACGTGGGGGTCTTGGCGGCCCCAGACCATGAGCATCTCTCCGCGGAGCTCGCCCGTTCGGGCCAGGCTGTCGTCGCCGCCCAGCCCGAGGCTCCCCTTGTGGATGTCGGTCGCGTAGAAGCATGCCCCCGCGAGTACCTGCGGGTTCATCGCGGCGCGGTATGCGAGGTGACCGCCGATGCAGATGCCCATCACCCCGAGCTTGCCCGTGCAGTGGGGCGAGCCTTCGAGGTAGGCGAGCGCCGCGCGCGCGTCCGCGTCGTACGCGGATACCGGCTTCCCGACCTTGTCCTTGTTCCCCTGGTCGGCCCCGGCCTGGTCATAAGCGAGCTCGGCCCCGGCGAGCTCGAGCTCGTGGAAGATCTCGGGCACCGCCACCACGAAGCCATGCCCGGCGAGAAGGGCCGCCGTTCGCTTGATGGGGCCGGTGTGCTGGAAGATCTCGGAGAAGAGGACGACGCCCGGATAGCGGCCCTTCGCGACGGGGCGAGCCACGTACGTGCGCATCGGCCCCGCAGGCGTCGCGAGGTCGCTCTGCTCTTCTTGAAGGATCATTGAATCTCCTCGATGAGGCCCGTTGGAGGCGCGGTCCGAGCCTACCATCGGGCCGTCGCCCGTGTGGCGAACGGCCGCGCGTGTAGTCGAGCCCATGCGGCCTTCAGTTCGGCCCGCGAGTCAAGGCATCGACACCGACGGCGACCGGCGCGCCGGCCCCTTGTCACGGCGGTCCGGCGAGGCGAGCCAACCGACGAGCTCGACCAGGGCAAGAGGCTCGTAAGGCTTCGTCATGTACGCGCTGAAGCCCGCCGAGAACGCGCGCTCCTTGTCCGACGAATACTTGAGCGCGCTGACGGCGATCGCCGGAACGCCTTGCAGCTCGGGCTGGCACCGGATCGCCGAAAGAAGATCGACGCCGTCCATCTCGGGCATCGAGATGTCGAGAAGGAGCACGTCGGGCGTCCACCCCGAGAGAAGCTGAAGCGCGGCCTTCGCGCTCAGCGCCGTGCGCACCGTGGCCCCGGCGTCGGCGATCAGGAACTCGAGGACGTCGACGTTGTCGGCGTCGTCGTCCACGACGAGCACCAGGGTCCCTGCGAGCGGCACCGACGTGCTGTAGGTCCTCGAGACCAGCAGGTCAAACGCGGGCGGACCGGCCGTGATGGCGACGTGACCGACCGTCGTCCAACGTCAGTCGTCGTCGGACGCGAGCGCCACCAGCTCCGCCGCGACGTCGAAGGCGGCCACGTCTTCGAAAACCGGCCCGATCTCTCCGGTTCCGCGCTGTACGACCGCGAGCGAGCACGCCGTGCCGCGCCAGGTCCGACCGTGCCGGTCCGTGAGATCGATGATCTCGCCCCGAAGCAGCCGACGCGCCAGCGAGAAGACGCGCGAGTGCCGCGTCTCTTGCAGTCGCCAGCGAGCACGCGAAGTCGGCGACTCCAAGGAGAAGCCCGGCCTCTGTTCGATCGTCAAACGTTCCCCCCCTAGCGGCGAACTCCGCTTACTGTTGCAGAATGCACCGGGTTCGCCGGTAACGCACGAGGGAATCTTACCTCGCGCGCGAGGCAGACGCTGCCGATCGGGTGAAGCGATTGTAAGCTCCGGCCTTCGATCTCCGACCCCGGAGCCGGGTGACCGCTCACCCGCCGTGCACCGCCCTGCGAACGGTCGCGCGGGGTCAGGGCCGGGAGACGGACACGTCGCACGCCATCAAGTCATGGACGCTGGTCGTGCTTCGAAAGCACGTCGAGTCGATGTACTTGATGTGAGGCACGCAATCGGCGGTGATCCACGCGCCGCTCTCGACGCCCCGGAGAACGTCGCTGCACCAGCCTTCGACGCGCGCCGAGCGCTCGTTCGGGCGGTTCTCGCAAGCGTCCGCTAGCCACTGGCCGAGGGACTTGCATTCGGTCAGGTCGAGAGGGCGACCCGCGTTGTTCGCCGGCTGCGCGGCCGTCACTCCCGAGGGCGTGGCCGGGGGTTCTGCGGGGACCCCTCCACCCGCGCATGCGGGCATGCTGGCAAACGCGGACGCGAGCAGCAGCGCGGAGAGGTTGGCCTTCATGCGCTTTTCGTAGCACTTCGCGGCGCGCTCGGTCGCGATTCCGTCGGCATCGCAATCTGCGAGGTGTCACATCCCGATGTCCCGAAAAAAAGATGCCCGTCCCGCCGGAGGGGGTCACGCGCGGCCTCTCACTCCGCGAGCGGCGCGAAGAGAGCGTCGACGTCGTTCTCGCTGAGCGAAGTCTCGGCGCCCGCGTCCCCGAGGATCGACATCGAGAGCCAGCGCTTCTTTTGCTGGAGCAGGAGCACCCGCTCTTCAACGCTCCCGGCCACGAACAGACTGTGAACGAAGACTGGCCGGCGCTGGCCGATGCGGTACGCGCGGTCGGTCGCCTGGGCCTGCGCGGCCGGGTTCCACCAGGGGTCGTAGTGGACGACCGTGTCGGCGCTCGTGAGGTTCAGGCCCGTGCCGCCGGCCTTGAGGCTGATGAGGAAGACGTCGGCCTTCCCGGCCTCGAACGCGTCGACCACCCGCTGCCGATCGCGGGTCGCGCCGGTGAGCGTCAGGTACGACACGTTTCGCGCATGGAGCGCCTCGCCGACGAGCGCCAGCATGCTCGTGAACTGCGAGAACACGAGCACGCGGTGACCGCCGGACAGCTGCTGGCCCAGGAGGGCCATGAACGCCTCGAGCTTGGCGGACTCGGTGACGCCGCGTGCGGCGTCCATGGCGACCAGGCGCGGATCGCAGCACACCTGCCGGAGCTTGGTGAGCGCGTCGAGGATGGTGACCGCGGAGGCGGCCAGGCCCTTGGCGTGGATCGCCTTGCGCACGTCGGCGTGCGCGGCGACGCGGATGGCCTCGTAGAGGTCGCGCTGCTTGCCGCCAAGCTCGACGGGGACCTGGAGCTCGGTCTTCGGCGGCAACTCCTTGGCGACGTCGCGCTTGAGGCGACGAAGGACGTACGGCGCGACGGTCTCGCGCAGCGCGCCGAGGCGCTCGGCGTCCCGCTGCTCTTCGATCGGCTGCCGCCAGAAGCGCCGGAACCCGAGCTGATCGCCGAGGAGGCCCGGGGCGAGCCAGTCGAAGATCGACCACAGCTCGCCGAGGTGATTCTCGACGGGCGTCCCGGTGAGGCACACGCGGTGATCGCACTGGATGCGCTCGACCGCGCGACGCGCCTGGCTCCGCGAGTTCTTGATGGTCTGCGCTTCGTCGAGCACCACCGACGAGAACCGGAGCTCGGCGAACTTTTCTTCGTCGCGGACGACCACAGGATACGTGGTGACGACCACGTCGGCCTTCGCGGCGGCGTCCCACCGCTTGTGGCGCTCGGTGCCGTGGAGGATGACGACCTTCAGCGTGGGGGCGAAGCGCGCGATCTCGCGCGACCAGTTGCCGACGAGCGTCGTCGGCCCGACCACGAGCACCGGCGCGTCGAGGCGGCCCTCGGCCTTCTCGATCAAGACGTGCGCGATCGTCTGGAGCGTCTTGCCGAGCCCCATCTCGTCGGCGAGCACGCCGCCGACGCCGCTCTCGCGGAGGCGCTGCAAGAACGCGACGCCCTCGCTCTGGTACGGACGGAGGGTGGCGCAGAGGCCCGTGGGCACCGTGACGGGGCGCGGAGAACCCACCCGGGCCTTCGCGCGGTGCGTGGCGCCCGCGGGGTCGGTCCACGCGATGGGGGCTCCGGCGCCGCGAAACACCTCGTCGAGCTCGACGAGCGCGCCAGCGCGAACCTCCGGGAAGGCGGGGCACCGCCGGTGCTCGCCCTGGTAAAGCTCGGCGACGACCCGAAGCAAGGCCCGGAGCCGGTCGATGGGGACCGTCAGGTGATGGGTCTCGGTGAGCTTGAGCGCCCAGGTGGGCCGGCACGACGACGCGAGCGCCTCGAGGCCGCCGTCTTGCTCGAGGCGCTCGAGGAGATCGAGCACCACGGGAAGGAGGTCGACGCACGTGCCGTCGAGGTCGACGCCGAGCTCGAGACCGAACCAGCCGGCGCGCTCCTCGCTGGGCGCGACGCGCGCGTACCAGGCCGGGTCTTTCTCGACGACGCGGAACGGGTAGGCCGCGTCGACGTCGACGCGCCAGCCGAGCGATCGCCACTGGGCGAACGCGCGCGCCGTGAAGCCGCAGAAAGCGTTCTCGTCGCCGTCGGCGCGGACGACGTAGTCGGCCTGGCCGTCTTCGGCCTGGGTGATCGACTCGACGCAGGCGAGCTCGACGGCCCCCAGCCTCTCGATGACGCGGCGCGCCGTGCCCTCCCCCTTCCGATCGCGATCGACCGCCTCGAGGCGACCGGCATCGGATCGGAACACGCGGGGGCGCTCGTCGCTGGCCCGCACGCGGGTGCCGCCGTACTCGAAGCTCAGCTCGATGAGCGGGACGAGGACCTCATCGACGTCGCACGACAGGCCGTCGGTGCTGGTCACCATCACATGGTCGGCGTAGAGCCGCACGCATGGAGTGGGAGGCTGTATGCACGTCGATTCGCCGGGTCCGGTGGGTTCGGGAGCGGAGAAGGGAAGCGTCACGATTGCTTCTTTGATCACACTCCACGGCGACAATGCAAGCTTTGATGATCATTCAGTTCGCCGTGATGCGCGCGTCGAGCCCCGTGCCGCCCTGCTGGGCGCCTGCATCGCCGGCCATCATGGCGAAGCTCACGTAGAAGTCGATCGTGTCGAGAGCGTTCATCGAAACGTCTGCGTTCGTATAGACGGCCGAGTTGGTCCCGCCGAACGCGTTGATCGTCTGGCCTGGGCCGACGGTCTGCCCGACGTTGACGTTTGTGGCCACCATCGTCAGCGGCATCGAGCCCAGCCCGGTGAAGGTCGCCGTGATCGCATAGTGTCCAGCCGCGGGGGCCGTCCAGCGCACCACCGAATCAATGTCCGATGTGACGCCAGGATAGATCCCGAGCGTGGCGGGCGGGATGTTCATGCCCTTGTACATCGCGGACGTCACGCTGTGGAACACGGAAGACGTGACCACGTCCTTGGCATCGCTCACGAAGACGATCCCGATCCCGGGAGCCGTCCAGTTGGCGGTGTAAGGAGCGAACTTGGTCGAGCCGAAGCTCTTGAACGATCCATAGGACCAGTTGCCGGTCGCCGCCGTCGCGCCGAAATGCAGGGCCGCGCGGTCCTCGCACTTGCCGACGAGGCAGTCGAATCCGCTAGGGCACGTCTTGAGGCACAAGGGGCCGGCGTCGATCACGCCACCGCCGTCGGGCTTCGTAACGGGCCCGCTGTCGCCGCCGTCGCTCTCGCCGCCGTCGTCGGCGAGAGCGTCACGCGGCCCCGCGTCCCGCGGCCGCCGGGCGTCCTCGACGTTCGAGTCGGGCGCGCCCTCGTCGATCGAGGCGTCGGACGAACCGTCGAGTCGAGGGAGCGTTCCGGCGTCGTTGGCGGCGGTGAAGGCGTCTCCGCAGGCCGCGATCAAGAGCGCGAAGAGACAAAGGGACACCCTCCGGCGGCCCGCACCCGTTCCTTGCATCGCGCCTTGCATCGCATCGAGGATAACAGACCCTGGCGAACGCCCTAAAGTAGCTGGCGCCGCCATGGCCGACACGCCCCCCTCGCCTCCGCTGACTCTTCGCGATCTGAACCGCGCCACGCTCGCCCGGCAGATGCTCCTGGCGCGGGAGAAGATCAAGCCTCTCCGGGCCATCGAGCGCATGGGCGGGCTCCAGGCGCAGTGGCCAAGGCCCCCGCACATCGGCCTGTGGTCCCGGGTCGAAGGCTTCGAGCGGGATCACTTGCTCGCCCTGCTCCGCCGCCGCGAAGCGGTTCGCGCGTCGATGATGCGAGGGACCCTTCACGTCGTCAGCGCGAAGGACTACGTGAGCCTCCGGCCCGCGCTGCAGCCCATGCTCACGCGAGGCGTGATGTCCGTCCTCCGCGACCGCATGAAAGGCATCGTGGTCGACGACATCGCCGCGGAGGCCCGCGAGCTCCTCGCGAAGGGCCCGGCCACCTTCGAGCACGTGCGCGACGCGCTCGCCACGTTGCACCCGAGGGCGGACGCGCGGGCCATGGGCTACGTGGCGCGACTCAACCTCGCGCTCGTGCAGGTCCCGACGGACGACGACCCGTGGGGATTTCCGGTGTCGCCGGCCTTCGCGATGGCCGAGTCGTGGGTGGGCGAGAAGCTCGCGTCGGCGGACACGCTCGAAGCGCTGGTGCTCCGCTACCTGGGCGCGTTCGGTCCGGCCACCGCGAGCGATGTGCAAACGTGGTCGGGGGTGCAGGGCGTCAAGGAGGTCATGGAGACGTTGCGCCCGAAGCTCGTGGTCCTGCGCGACGAACGCAAGCGCGAGCTCTTCGACCTGCCGAAGGCCCCCCGCCCGGGCGCCGACGCCGCCGCGCCGCTGCGCTTTCTGCCGGAGTTCGACAATCTCGTGCTCGCGCACACCGATCGCCGGCGCTTCGTGGCCGACGCCCACAAGAAGCGCGTCTACCTGCCCGGCCTCCGCGTCGCGCCGACGTTCCTGCTCGACGGCTTCGTCGCCGGGACCTGGAGCACGGAGCGAACGAAGAAGGACGCGACGCTCACGATCGACCCGTTCGAGCCCCTCGCGAAGAAGGCCAGGACCGACCTCGAAGCCGAGGCCAGTCGCCTCGTGCGCTTCGTCGAGCCGGCGGCGACCGCCTTCACCGTGCGCTTCGCGCCAGCGCGCTGAATCAGCGAGCATTGGCGAACCAAGCCAGGAGGGACGCGCCCGTCAGGGCTTCGGGTGCGCGAGGAAGAACGCCAGGACCTCCTGTCCCCAGGTGAACGAGTCGGGTGGATCGCACCCGAACGACATGAGCTGATTGGGCAGGGTCACCGACTGGTCCGGGCTGCCCGGAAAGCAGTGACCCTTGATGGCGACGCCGGCGAACATCGAGGCCGTGATGTAGTTGTGCTGGATGAACTCGAAGACGCGGCCGCTCGCGGTCTTGTAACGCGTGCGAGTGAACGTGCCGTCGCTCGTGACCAGCGTGCCCGCGTCCATCTTGTAGAAGGCGATGACGGCGTCGCGCAGCGTGATGGCGTTCGGAAAGTTCACGAGCCCGTCCTGGGTGCCGTGCATGTAGAGGATGTCGAGCTCGCCGGTGGGCGCGTCGGTTCCCGTGAACGTGCAGCCGGTCTCGATACTGATGTTCGCCGGGCCCGCCGCGGCCGCCGGCGCGACGGAGCCGAAGAGGTCCGTGTGCGCGCACGCGAAGCGCCAGCTCATGTAGCCGCCCTGCGAGATGCCCGTCATGTGGATGTGGTGAGCGTCGACGTGGAACGCGTCGCGCACGTTCTCGATGAACGCGTAGACGAGCGGGTCGTCGGTCGTCGCGTCCCACAGCCCGTTGTTCGCGTTGGGCTGGACCACGATGAAGCCCTTCGCCGGCGCGATCTCGGCGAGCTGGGTGTTCTTGTCTTCCATGTCGGCGCTCATCGTCCCGCCGTGGACGTCGACGATCAGGCCGCACGTCTGGGTGAGGCACGACGCGGGCACCGTGAGGTTGTGCGTGATGCCCTGGCACGAGACGACCCGGTGCCCGGCCGTCAGGTCCGTCACGCACCCGGCCTCGACGGGCGGCGGCGCCGGCGACCACAGCGTGCCCTCTGCGGCATTGAGGTTCGCGGCGTCCGCGGGCGCTTCGACGTCTTCCGAGGCGGCGGCGCCGTCACCGGCGTCCGTACCCGACGGGTCATTGCCGGCCATCGAGGCGTCGCGCGAGCCGGCGGACGTCGATCCCGCGTCCGCACCCGGGTGCACGCCGACGGTCGCGGCCGGCGCGCTGGCCCCGCAGGCAAGCGGCGCGAGGCCGACGAGCGGCGCGAACATCACGAGTCGCGCCCCACGCGATGCGCCGCGAACGCCCAAAAGCAGGTCCCTCCGGCCTTGGCGTAGCACACACCCAGGCCCCTCCGCCGCCCCCCCCCGCGCTCGCGGCCGTTCACCGACGCGCGGGGGACGCGCTCGCCGGAAGCGTGATC
>OBLW0100000391.1_pt1 | contig 37821 bp, 36 predicted proteins | sample 1520161 | NCBI WGS metagenome assembly OBLW01 (sample SAMEA3539309, study PRJEB22396) | soil metagenome | biome: tundra; feature: field; material: soil | place: USA | collected 2010-05 | depth 0.15 m
GAGCTGTCCTTTGTTCTGAAAGCTTAATCCTTTATACAGCGTACTGTCAATGCCCAGCTAACCATGCCTCCATCTATTAAATTAACAGAATTATCATTTGAGACAAGCTGCATAGACCACACATAAGGCAGGGTTCCTGTTTGTCCTATCCAAAAAGATACCCATGTTCCCATACCCTGATACGGACCACCCGAGTACCCTTTCGCACCTGCCAGCAAGGCACTAAACCCGCTTGTATTAGTACCGGCACCAATATTTGTTCCCTGCCCAATTTCTTTCAGAGAATTACCATCATTCGATATCGTAGCGGTCAAAGTTTGATATTCTGCAAGAGTGGGCATATGCCATCTGACCGGACAAATGCCACGTGCACCAGTTGTTGTTACATACTGCATTGCTTCATCCCATAAATATAAGCCACCATAGATTGCACAGTTTGCGGGATCATTGTTGTAACAATACTTATCTATTATTCCATTATCTGAAGGGTCTTGCATTGTTCCTACATTTAGGTTTTCTTTCAACCAACACTGGCTGCCGATAGGTACAGTTCTGTAGATTTGGTCGACATATTTCACCTTACTTAATCCACATATAAAGGGCAAAAATGTAATACTATCAACATCTGCAACGGCAACAGTATCTTTGGAGCCGCCATTTTTATGAATCACCACACTTTGTGAAAACAAATAATTATTAATTGTTACCACTGCAAATAATAGGATTAATATCTTCATTTTAATCATTCCTTATTTTATAACAATTATTTTATAAATAGCATTTTTATTGAACTTGTAAAGTTTTTAGCTGACATCTTACAGAAATAGACACCGCTGGTTAAACGGTTTCCATCCAAGGTTACCTCATAGCTTCCGGCTTTTTTATTTTCATTTACAAGGGAAACAATTTCTTTTCCCATTATATCATAAACCAAAAGCGTGACTACACCATCCATTGGTAAATTGTAAACAATTTTAGTCGAGGGGTTAAATGGGTTGGGATAGTTTTGTTTTAATTCAAAATCAGCAGGGATACCTATGGCAACATCTACTACATTGCTGTATATAAATTTTCCGTTCTTATCTATTTGTTTCAATCTATAATGAAACTTTGACCCTTCTTTGAGCTTATCAATAAATGAATATGACCTGGTGATATTGCTGCTACCATATCCTTTTATAAAACCTACCTTATTCCACCCAGATGATAATGACATTCTTTCAATATCAAATCCGTAGTTATCAACCTCCGTGGCAGTGCTCCATACCAGGGTTACTTTGTTTTGATTTACCATGGCAGAAAAACTTACAAGCTCTACGGGCAAGGTCCCCCCCTGACCTATATCTTCAAAAGTCAGTTTTTGTGTAGTACTTTCATTGCAGGATACAACTCCTATATCCGGGAGGTAATATTTTATCGTATCACTGTTTTCGCTAAAAGTAATTTTAGACAAAGAAGTAAGCGATGAGTTCTGCTGAGAGCCATCGTTAAAGTGGACGTTCACATATGTCTGTGAACAGAGGGGGACAGAGATAAGAAATAGAAAAGTAATTATCTTTCTCATTTGTACCTCATTATATATTTACAAAAAATGCTTAATTAGCTATCATTATTTAGCTTTTACCCAATGTCGGTTATGTTTAAATCATAAAATCCCGGTCAATATTTCGTGACGCTGAGCAAAGATAATCATTAAATAGGGATGATTCAATAGGTAATAACCTAAAATGCCTCACCTATAACACCTGAGTTATACCTGAATTGCAACGTTTCAAACTGGACACTAGTAAATAATGGTTTGACTTACCCTTGTGCCTATTCAAAACCCTATCTGCGTTAAAAATAGCTAAATACCGCTTCACTAAAAAGGATTTACCATTTTCTTTAGCAGGCCTATAACACCTACACAACCCTATTTTATGGTGAGGGTGCGAATTTGGTTATGCGAGGATCTGGTTTTTAGCGATAATCACAATATCACTTTCAGTTACTGTGAATTTCTTTTTATCACTCTTAAGATCAAAACCAATTTCATATCCTTCAGGCACATTAACATTTTTATCTAAAATAGCTCTTCTAATTTTTGCATGTCTTCCAATTTTGCAGTTATTCATAATAATAGAATCCGTGATATAGGAAAAGGAATTTACCATAACATTAGGACCGAGAAGTGATCTTTCCACCAAACCTCCTGATATAATACATCCATCACATATAAGTGAGTTTAAGGCTCTTCCTACTCTTTCCTCTTCATGAGAAACAGTTTTTGCCGGAGGGAATTGGTATTGGTATGTTCTTAACGGCCAGCTGGTATCATAAAGGTTGAATTCAGGAGAAATACTTATAAGGTCCATATTGGACTCATAATAGGAATCTATTGTTCCAATATCCTTCCAGTATGGCTTTATTTTCTTATTCTCATCCTGGAATTTATATGCTATAACCTTTCTTCCTGTACTTACCATGTAAGGAATTACATCCCTACCGAAGTCATGGCTCTTTATTTTCTTTGCATTCATTTCGTCAAATATATCTCTTAATATATCTGCATTAAATACATAGATACCCATATTTACAAAAGAAAATCCCGGTTTATCCGGTATTTCAGGTGGATCTATTGGTTTTTCTGTAAAGGACTTGATATTATATTTGTCGTCAACCACAACTATTCCAAAACGGTGTGCTTTACTCTTCGGAACATCGACGCAGGAAATAGAAAGATCGGCTTTTGTATCCATATGGTACTGGAGCATTTTAAGGTAATCCATTTTATAGATATGATCACCGCTTAAGAGAAGTACCCATCTGACCCTTTTATCATTAGAGATTAAGTTTAGGTTTTGATAAATGGCATTAGCTGTTCCCATATACCAGTCGTTATTTAATTTCCGTTGAGGTGGGATTGAGTAGATAAATTCTCCAAGTTCAGGATTAAAGATGCTCCAGGCTTCGTAGATGTGCCGGTTTAGTGAATCGGATTTATATTGAGTTAATACATATACTCTTCTAAGACCAGAATTCAGGCAATTTGAGAGGACAAAGTCAATAATTCTGTATTTACCGCCAAACGGGATAGAAGGTTTACCACGGAATAAGGTTAAAGGGTGGAGCCGTTCATCCTGGGCTCCGGCAATTAACATTGTTAAGGTATCTCTTAAAACCGATGAACCAAAGTCAGACATAATCACTCCCAACAGGTTACAATCAAAATATAAAATATTGATGTCTTATAGGCAAATTTATAAATAATTCTATCATAGCAGTAGCAACCATTAAATGTATAGTTTACTCGACTTGCACGTCGCTGAGAGATTGTTGTTTTTGTTGCCTCCCCTGATTAGTAATCTTCTATTTATGTTATTTAATTAGTTCACCATTATGAAAATGTTCGGTTTTTGATATTTCAGAAAAATCTTTTCCATGAAAATTTACGCCATGTTCACAATAAAAATACAAATCGGGTAATACTTTTGATATTTTTTTCATTTCATTAGTACTTCTCTCCCATTCGTATTCAAGATGTACTTGCATATTCAAACTTTGTACTACCCGTTTATATACATCAGTTATTTTATAAGTTTCTGAAAATGCTTTGAATATATTATTATTTTCTTTTTTATTGCACATCTTTTTTACTGCATTATCTGAATCTGGATTCTTTTTAAGATAATCTTTAATATCAATTATTTTATTTTGACTATTTTTTATTGTTATAGTACATAGAATTTTAAGCCACTTTTTCAATTTCTCCTTAATTATTTCTTGTAAAGTAAACAAAATTTTGGGACATAAGAAATCTGCATTAAAACAGGAGAGCAGAAAAAATTCAGAAGCGGCAATTTAAATTTTATGTCAGGCGATGGATAGAGTTTAATCATAAAAAAATATCTAATTTTAATTATGGATAAAATCAGAAGCATATTATATGGTGGGGGTTAGGGCCGGTTAAACTCAGAAACAACAAAGCCCCCCTACGCTTCGTTACGGGGCTTAGTAGGGTAACGGTATGGCACAAGGGCAACGCTGAGCATGCGAATTACCTTTGTTAATTATTTTCAGAGCTGTTGAAGAAATGGGTTGTCAATTGGATGACCCCTCTACCTGGTCACAAGGCCCCAAAAGATGTAGTTCCTTTTTCATCCCTTTGCACTATATCTGTATGCACAAATTCTAAGTATCTTTTAAATAAATAAATAGCGAAAACTAACTAAACATAGGAGCTAATTTATTATGAACAAAGGAAAAACATATACAACAAATATTTTAGGCCTATTGGTACGCTTCTTCGGAACGATACTGATCGTCGCTTTTATAGTGCCTGCCGTTGCTGTATCTCAATCATCGCCGGCACCTGTGAATCTTAGAACAAGCGGCGATTTTGTGATTATAGCTAAAACAGGAATCTCAACTACGGGAACCACTCATATTACTGGAGATATAGGAGTTAGTCCAATCGCCGCAACAGCTATAACGGCATTTGGGTTAATAATGGATGCCTCGAATACATTTTCAACATCATCTTTAGTCACCGGCAAGGTATATGCCGCAAACTATACTACCCCAACTCCGACTAAGATGACTACTGCAGTGAGCGACATGGAAACCGCGTACACCAATGCAGCTGGTAGAACATTGCCTGATTATACAGAACTTTATACCGGAGATCTTTCTGGGCGCACCCTCACTCATGGTCTTTACAAATGGAGTACTGGAGTTCAGGTATCTAGTTCTGGTGTCACTATATCAGGCACAGCAAGCGATGTATGGATCTTCCAGATAGCTCAGAATCTTGAATTTACCAGCGGTGCCATCGTTACTCTAAGCGGAGGCGCACAGGCTTCCAACATCTTTTGGCAGGTCGCAGGTCAAGTTACTCTTGGAACGACAGTTGCCATGAAGGGAATCATATTGTGTAAAACACTCATCATGATGAATACCGGCGCAACGCTAAACGGCAGAGCGCTAGCACAAACTGCAGTTACATTAGACGCCAATATCGTCACTACAACAGTCGCTACAAACATCATTGGTGCAGATCCACAGCAAATACCTGTTCAGTTCACCCTCGGACAGAATTTCCCCAACCCGTTTAATCCGGAAACTAAAATAAACTATTCTATTGCTAAAGAAGGGTACGTCAAACTCACGGTGTTTAATGCGATTGGAAGTAAAGTTTCTACAATCGTAAATGAATATAAGCCTGCTGGAAATTACTCAGTTCAGTTTAACGGAAGTAACCTTGCAAGTGGAATATATTTATACAGATTGGAATCTGGTAATTATAGTGCCACAATGAAATTTATAATGTTGAAATAATGCTTCTAGAATAATTAAGGATATACAAGCCGTCGGTTAATTCTGACGGCTTTTTATATTTTGAACACCCTTTAATAAATTCAACCGCTTATTCGTAGCCAAGTTCTTCCGAACTACTCATTACGAACGAGATTCATGATTCTATGACATATGAAAATATGAAGTTAATTTTCTCTGCCATAGTTTTTGCCATAGTAAATAAAGCTGCTGGGATTTTTATTTGCCTCTATCAAGTTTATACCTCTTGCTAATTATCAGAAATTAATCGATGTTGCTAATAATATTAAACTCTACACTTTAAAGAAGAGTCTATAGCCTCAAATACGCTATCCTCCCTGATTTCAAAATATATAATTCTTCATAATATTAAATTCAGTTCTATTGCTTTGAACTTTAGAATTCATTTTAATAATTGAAGATAATTTTGCTGAATTAAATTCCAAGGAAAATCAATTTGAAAACAAAATTATTTGTTTTTTTATTTCTGGCAGTTAGTATAATCCCTAACTTACTTTTCGCGCAGTACATTCCGCAAGATACACAACTAACCTAACCCCCTTTATAAATGCAAGGATGTAAAAGACCAATTTACCAAATGTAGGGAATGAGTCGGCACTGGACTTTCCGACAATACTCCTTATAACCTGGAAGGCTTTTTAGTAAAAGCTCTTCTTCATCATTAAGTCTAAGAATTATTACAACTACCATTGGGATAACAAATACTAAAGCATACCACGAACCTAAAGCTACAGGAGTAAAGAACAGTAAAAGAAGCGCGCCTGAATACATTGGATGCCGAACAATAGAATATCCTCCTGTTGTAATTACTTTCTGGTCACTGGCGACTTCTATAATAGCCGACACAAAGCTGTTTTCCTTAAAGGCATAGAAAACAATTACGAATCCAATCTTGATTACAATATCAGATATGATAACAATTAAGAAAGGAACATGTGACCAGTTAAGCCTGTGATCAAATCCAGGGAAAAGTAGAATGAGAATGAAAAAGAGACTGGCAAAAACCTGAATCATTTTCTGACTAAATCTCTTTTCGGCAGAAGGGCCCGCTTTAAGTCGGCGCTCGATAAGTTTAGGATTTTTTTTAAGAAAGTAGACTGTTATTAGCAATACTGGAGTAAAGAAAACAAATAAATATAACCAGGCTTCCCAGTAATTAAATGACCAGGCGGGAAGAAAAAGTAAAATACAAAGGACAAAGAAAAGATTTATAAATCCTAGGAGAGATCGAGTCTTAAGGTTTTGCATATTTTTAATCACATAATGATTTTAGTCTTTCGACAAATATAAACCATACCAGGGTGAACTGGGAGCGCACACAAGTTCAGCGAGAGTAGTTGAGCAGGCTATGCACCTACATAACCCTGTATAGTCTACTAACTAATGGGTGAGTAGGTGTTACAGGTCTATACCAGGTGAAAACCAGTACACCATTCACTTTTTAATAATTTTTTGCTTTCTCCCGATCGTAAAGTTCAAAATGGCACCGAGTATAGGGATCATTACTACAACAATTATCCAGATAAGCTTATAGTTCGTCTTAAAATTATTTTTTAGTATATCAAGGAAAGCCGACATCCACAATAGAATGAAAAAAGCAATAATAAGTATAGATCTTATTCTGAATATTGGAGGCATATCTTTAACATATATAGTTCAACTTTGAAAGGCAAATAGATATAAATGAGAAATGTTTTGTGGGGTTAGTTGGGTAGTAGGGCAGCAATAGCTATAACACCTACACGCCCCCTATCCCAGTAGGACATAATTATTATAGAGCGAGGAGGCGTGGAAGTAATTGATATTTAATATCTGCACAACTCCTGAGAACATCGAGTTGTTTTCCCCTTGTATTAAAACAGCTCAGACTATATTTTGGACTAATAAATTTTGTTCGGTTGGTAATATCTTCTCTAACATGAGTATAGCTATGAAAATAATAGTTCTAACCATTGTCCTGCTTTTTCAACAATTCTTATCATCTTTCTCTTTTGCACAAGGAGAGGCCGCATTACCATTTTTGGAGATACCTACCAATGCAGAAATGAATGGTATGGGTTATGCTTCGGTTGCTCATATTACTGATAATCCTGCCGCCCTAACAACAAACCCGGCCCATTTGGGATTACAGTGTTTGAATAATTCGATTTTCACAGCCGGTGCAAATTACAGTAATTGGCTCCCTTCCTTTCATCTCGATTTGTGGACTCGGACAATAACTACAACTGCAGGTCTCAACCTTAATAAAATTTATCTACAGCTTCCGTCTCTGAGTGTAGGTATTTCTTATTCAAATGTATATATGAATTTTGGTGAATTTGTACGGACAGGACCTGATAGTCCCGACATAATAACTACTTTTAACTCTCATGATGAATCCAATCAGGTAACTCTTAGTATAGCCGCGGATTATTTTGTAAGAGCATCAATAGGTATTACTTATAAGCATATTACTTCAACTCTTTCAGATCAACCGACAGCAGGTGACCCCGGAAATGGTTCTGCAACAGCGAACCTTTATGACCTCGGTTTTCTTGTAGATGTCCCTGTTGTAACATTGATTTCAAAAATTATTGACAAACCAATTAGTGTATATGATAAAATATCACCTCTGTTTAACTTCAGCTTGGGTATTTCAAAAAGTAACCTCGGTCAGGAATCAATATATTATATTGATCCCGCTCAAGGTGATCCTCTACCAAGACTTGCGCATGCAGGTATAGGACTTGCATTTGGTCTGCAATATGACCAAAAAGATATCTCCTGGATTCCTTTTTCATTCAAGTGGACTGTGGAAGCTAATGATTTATGCGTAACGACAAACAGTTCAGGGAATAGTGTGTACCAGCCAGGTCTTGGAGATATTGATTTCTTAAAGGAAATTATTCTTGGCAAAACAAAAAAGGAAACAGATCAGTTGAAAGGGTGGGAATTAAATCTTGCAGAAACTGTTTATATCTACGGTGGAAGGTTTCTGGAAGATCCTGATCATGGCAACCGCAACTTTACAACTGATGGTTATGCAGTCAGCTTTTCTGGTTTATTAAAAACACTTGCCGTTATTAAACCGGATTTGTTTGAAAATAATTTCATGAAGTTTGTTCTGAACCATATTGGTCTCAAATTTAATCAAAGCACGGTCAACACTCCTGCTTCTATTTTGAATGATACTCAATTTTATTCATTAAACATTTCTTTTAATAATTGGCTATAAATCTCTGCTGTTAATGGGGCTTAGTTGTGTAGCGGTATAGCACAAAGGGCGCATCTATAGCACTTTCCCTATCTGAATAGAGGAACTATTACAACTTTACCTTATCCATAAACGCAATGCAGTTCAGTATTGATATTGCAAGTATTCCCAAAAACAAAACAATCATTGCCAGATTATTCTTTATGGTTGCTTTACTTACCCGCAGCAGAATAAACCCAATAATTAAATTAAAGTAGGCCCATATTACATTTACAAGCGGCGAAGAAAGTCCCTTCCCTGAGGGATTTGCAAAAGGTGATGGGAATGGATCACCTGAAATGCCATGAATAAAATGAGGGACAACATTCGCCAGAAATGCCCCTGCAAAAAATACTGCTATATAATGATACCATTTCATAATAATTATTCCGTTTTAGATTAAAATTATAATAAATATTTCAATAGTCAAGAAGAGGGCCAATCACCTCGACAATTACATTTATGATTTACAGTGCATACAAGCATTTTGTGGTTAAAACAGGGGGTAGTTTTGTAGTTACACAACCAAAACAACACCCCAAATCTCGAATAGCCGAACATGAGTAACAGGAGGCTCAACCCACCTTCTACCAGATCGTGAACCCGAGGTCAGATTTATTTTTTTTATTTTGGATTATTTGAGATGAAAATAAAGCCGCTAGAATTAACCAACGGCTCTAATAGTTTAATGCTACTTCATCAAGACTAATTTTTTAACAGAAGTGAACTTTTCAGTCTTTAACTCATAGTAATAAACACCAGATACAAATTTACTAGCATTCCACTCTACACTGTGGAATCCAGCTGCTTTTTCTCCATCAAACAATACTACAACTTTCTCACCAAGCTCATTGTAAACATTTAAAACAACCCTGGTTCTTTCTGGTAAAGTAAAACTGATTGTTGTATTGGGGTTAAACGGATTTGGAAAATTCTGTAATAAATCAATTGATTTGGGTATGGTATTATTTGAATGATCGTTAATGACTGTGGGTTCATCCTTGATGCAACGGACACCGAACCCATCTGCTTTGATATCTTTGTAGTCGCGGATATAACTATCACTAAAGTACAAGCCCATGTCATCCGCGGTAGTCGCACTGAACTCCGAGGTACTCCAGAAGCCAGGGTTGTTCCCTAAATCGTGGAATGTACTATCGTATTTTCGGTAGCCCGAGAGCAACGCGGAGAAACCGCTTGTGTTAGTTCCAATCCCTAACCCTGCTCCTTGGTCTTCTCTTTTTAATTTGTTGGCATCCCCACCTACTGCATTTGATAAGGTTGTGAATTCTGCATACGTTGGTATATGCCAGCCTGAAGGACAAATACCTTGTACATTCCCCGTAAATGCAGGATTGGGCGAGGTTGTGTTTGTTGCTCCATTCTTATACTGAACCGCTTCTGCCCATTGGTAAAAACCACCGTATATAGTGCAATTTGCAGGATCATTTCTATAACAATATTTTTCAATTATACTATTGTTGCTCTGATTAGACATTGAATCAATCATCGTACCTACATCAAGGTTTTCCTTCAGCTAGCATTGGCTGCCAATCTGCACAGTATTGTACGTCTTACCAGAGTAAGTAACAGTCGGAGTTCCAGGACAGGGGTTTTGAGCGTAGATAAATGACGTAATAAAGAATAAGAAATATATAACGCAAAATATTTTCATAGGATAACTCATATTGATTAAGTTCAAATTGAAAATGTATCCCAAAACTGAAAAACTAAGACTATCTAAAATATGTTAAGGAAATATAATAGAATTGATTAACTGTGCAAATATGAGTTGTAATTTTCAAGGCATTCAGTGGACAAATGACAGCAGCTATACACTTAAAGAATAAAAAAAGGATCTCATTGTATTGGTTTATGCGGGCAGATGGGAAGGTTTGGGATCAGCACTCACGCTTCGAGGATAATTTGGTTAGGCGCTTCCAGTGCAAAGCCTATTCGACCTACCCCAATGGGGGCTCATTTGAAGGGCGTGTTATTTTTGCTTTACTGGAATATTCTGGAATTCGCTTTCATCTTCCAGTTTAGAGGAAGATTGTTTAATAAGATAAAACAAAATACCTGTATAAAGGAAAATAATTATCACGCAATATATTATTACATGTAACATAAGTTCTATCGAATAAAAATTATTTAGATCAGTTCCATCAAATGATTTTCACAATTATTATACCAATTGTAAAATGGGGATTGACTAAAGAAAGCTCAACAAAATCAATTGGTCCTTGATCAATAAAATAGGATGTGTCTCAATATGAGAGAATAAAGGAAGGTAGCACATTTAACTACTATTGTTCATGCTGACAAGGACTTTTATCCAACAGCTCCCCACATATTTTGCAAAAACCAGGCATAGCCCCCCAATATGTCACATGTATATAGGTTCCTGGTCCTTAGAATGTAACTTTCCTTGAGCGGAATAACTTCAATTGCGAAAAGATCGCTTACTAGTTTTTGTTCTATCAGCATCTCAGTGATACGAATTCCAATTTCTTCTGGTATAAGGTTTTGTGCTCCCTTAATATAAGTTTCAATCACACCAACAATTTCGCTTGATTCTTTATTCATTCAATCTAGTCAAATCGGGTTCTTTGAAATTTATCATTTAGCAAATATCCAGTCTATAACCTTATTGGTTTGAGCTCCTGTATATCCATCACTTGGAGATTTGTCTTTTCCTAATAATTCATTAACAATCTTCTGGATTAACGGAAGTTGAACATGAGGTGGATTGTCTATTGATACCTTATCAATTCCTTTGTTAGTTTCAATAGTTATGGGTTCGTTATCAAATGTAGAAAAAATAATTGATCCTTTATTTCCCACAATTTCTGTGCGGTCTACTTCTTTGTAAAAATTGAAATTCCAAACTCCATTGCCAATTATATTACCTGGAAAATGCAAGGATGCATTTACTGCATCTTCAGTTTTATAAAGATTTGATTGGTTTACGTTGAACCCTTTTGCAGCGATAACATCGCCCAGGTAAAATTGAAGGATATCAATCTGATGAGCTGCTAAATCCATGAAGTATCCTCCTCCGGATATGCTGGGATCAACACGCCAGTGAGATATCCCCTGTAAATCTTTTTCGATTGGTTTCTTTAAGAAAGTGATCTCAACTGAATAAATATTTCCGATAATTCCTGAGGCTATTATTTCTTTTATCTTCATAAATCTTGGAAGTGCTCTTCTGTAGTATGCAACAAATAAAGGTACATTCATTTTCTCGCATTTATTGATCATTTCCAAACATTCAGAATAATTAAGTGCCATTGGCTTTTCTACATAAACAATTTTTTTAGCTTCGGCAACTGCCAATGTATAATCCTTATGTGAAGAAGGCGGAGTTGCAATATAAACTGCATCAACTTCAGGATCGTTGATTAAGTCATCTGCATTATCATACCATTTAGGAACGTTATGCCGAAGTGCATAATCTTCTGCCAACTTACCAGTCCTTCTCATTACCGCGACAAGCTTGGAGTTATTTGCTAAATTAAAAGCAGGACCACTCTTGACTTCAGTAACATCACCGCAACCGATTATTCCCCAGTTAATTATTTTATTACTTATTGACAATTGATCAACCTTAGAATTAAAGAGTCAGAATTTTATCCCAGAATATTTTATTAACGGGTATGCCATTCAATAAATTTTCTTCACGTGTTTTAAGAACGCGTTCACCGGGATAAAGAATTTCTACAGATTCAGAATCGCGTATGGAATTATGGTAATCATCTATTATTTGCTTAATGGTATTTAAAATGACCGGATGACTGCCAAGTTTTGAGAGATCTATTGTGATAAACACCTGGGAAATGCCATGTTCATATTTGTGTTTGCTGATTTCATGAGTCGGGAAACCGCCCGAAAGAACTGTAGCAAGTAAATCTAAAAGTAATGCTAATCCCGCGCCTTTCCAGTAACCAATCGGCAATGGTCGTCTTGATTCAAGAATTTCAGCGGCATTAGTTGTTAGCACTCCATCTTTATTGTAGCCGCCGGGCACAGTTAGCGGCTCTCCTTTCGATTTTGCGATTTCCATTTTGCCATATGAGAATTGCGATAACGCCATATCGATAACAATTGCTTCGTTATTGAATGGTAAACCAAAGATAATAGGATTGTTTCCTAATCGGGAATCGACAGCACCCCAGGCAGGCATAATCCCCATTGTATTTGTCCAGCCGATAAAAATAAATCCTGCTTTCGCTGCTCTCCATCCGTAAGTGCCGCCCCGCATCCAATGGTTTGTGTTAGATAAGGCAACGCAGCCGATTCCAAATTCTTTTGCAAGTTCCATCGAACGGTCCGTGCATTTCAATGCGTTAAGTGGACCAGGACCTAAATTTCCATTCCATTGTTCAACAGCACCGGCACTATTTATTTTCTCCGGCTCTGCATCTACATTGATACATTTTTCATTTATGTATTTAATAAATCCGTAAAATCTGTTTACACCATGAGTATAAATTCCGTTTAAGCTGCTCTCAGCAAAAATTCTTGCGCAAATGTTTGCTTTCTCCGGTGTGAAATAATGTTTGAGTAGTATTCGTTGAAATTCCTTCATCATTTGCTCAAACGTTATCCTGATTATTTCAATAGATTTTTGTTTTTCGTTTTCCATCTAATTTTATGATTTGCGTATAGTCAAAATACTATAAATATAGAACTTATCTTGGTATCAATAAAGATTCTTCTGAAGGTAGACCGGTTCAAATAGAAGGGAAGATTGATAAAATCTCTGTTGTAAATGGACTGCATCATATTTATTCCCGGCAGGCCGCATAATCCATTTTTATCCCCGAAGGACTTTTGACCAGGCACAGCTATTGTTCGGAATAGTAAAGCATATCCTGGCACAAATATTTTTCTTTCCACTGAACCGAATCAATTACAAGATATCTAAATGGTAGGAAATGTAACAACTAGTGCAAAGAAAATAACGGATGAAACTGTGGTCGACTTTTGGAAAGTAAAAGAACCCCCGACAGAACATAGCCCGGAATAATATTATCAATTATTTTATGAAATAAATAATGCTGCCTCAAATATTAATTAACAATTTGGAATTATTAAAAACTATCTCTTAATAAATCACTACTTTTGTCCGGAACTAATTGACGATACACAACAAAAATTGATTTAAGAATTTATTTTTAGTATGTATGGAGAATTGAATATGGACACCAGACTAATTTATCAGAAGCCAAATTATCAGAGCTTCAGATAATGTTCAGGCTATTCATTTCTGTACAAATAAATTTAAAGGAATAAAAATATGATATCAGTAAAAGGATATGCAGCAATGTCTGCAAAAGAAAATCTGGCTCCCTGGAGCTTTCAACGTCGCGAAGTTGGACCGCACGATGTTCAATTCGACATTTTATTTTGTGGTGTTTGCCATTCTGACTTACACCAGATCCGAGACGATTGGTTTAAAGGCATCTTTCCTATGGTACCAGGTCATGAAATTGTTGGCAAGATAGTAAAAGTAGGGAGCCATGTAAATAAATTTAAAGTCGGGGATATAGCCGGAACAGGGTGTATGGTCGATTCCTGCCGGACATGCGATAACTGCAAAGAAGGGCTGGAACAATATTGCCTTAATGGATCCTCTATGACCTATAATGGATTTGAACAGGATAAAAGAACACCTACTTATGGGGGTTATTCAAACACCATTGTGGTAAATGAAGACTTTGTACTTCATATAAATAAAAAATTAAACTTAGCAGCAGTTGCGCCTTTACTTTGCGCCGGTATAACAACCTATTCGCCGTTACGTCATTGGAAAGTAGGGAAAGGAGATAAATTAGCTGTATTAGGATTGGGAGGTTTAGGCCATATGGCTGTCAAATTTGGTGTCGCTTTCGGTGCTGAAGTAACAGTACTAAGTACTTCTGTCAAAAAGGATGCAGATGCTAAAAAATTAGGCGCACATAAATTTATTGTAACAACTGATCCGGTACAGGTAAAAAACGTTCGGAACTCTTTTGACTTTATATTAGATGCCGTTTCTGCCCCGCATGATTTTAATATGTATCTCACTCTCCTTAAAACTAATGGGGTTCATATTTGTGTGGGGGTACCAGATAAACCAGCTGAGATCGCAGCATTCAGTATTATTTCCGGCAGGAAAAGTCTTGCTGGTTCGTCTATTGGTGGTATAGCTGAAACACAGGAAATGCTGGATTATTGTGCTGAGCACAATATTGTTTCTGATATTGAAATAATAGATATAAAAAATATTACTCAGGCTTATGAGCGTATGATTAAAGGAGATGTTCGCTATCGTTTTGTTTTAGATATGGCAACACTTTAATCCCTTTTCCAGAAGACATTCCACTATTCTTTATACGGATTAGGTTTTGAATAGTTAGAGGGATTATGCTGTCGATTGCAAAGCAGTTCATAGTCAAAACCGCATCCTCAATAAAAATAGCGAAATTTAGCTGAAATCAAAAGAATTCTTTACTTATCTTTGCTGGGCAAATATCAATAATCAGATAGGTTAAATGCTCAAATCCTTATTCTTACTCTTCCGAAAATTATTCCATAAAGGGTAATAAAACTCACTAAAAAAACTCCTTGTCTTATAAACATTTAGCTCTCCCTTTTTCCCTTTCCATAAACCTATACCTTTATGGAAAAAATCACATTTCACTTTGACTAATACCCGTTGATATCAGAAATTCCTCAAGTAATATTTCACTTGGATGAATTGGAGTTATTCGTTATCATAATTATTAACTCTGATAATGTGCAATATTATAATTGTATTTATAAAGTATAACCAATAGTTTTAAATGTCAATATGATGATATTTGTAAAAAAATGAGCTCTTGATTCATGAACCCAAACTTAGGATAATATCCCACAGAACCAATAGCACTACCTGTTCAACTACTGTTCAATTGCTTTGAATAACCTGCCAATAAACTGTTCATATAGGATTATTTAACTTTTGAATATGATTATATTTATTGCACCCTCTAATAGTTATAATTCCTTTTTTTCGTTTTTTGCCGCAGATCTTTAAATAGCGAAAAATCATTTTTTGGAATTATAAATAGTAGAGGGTCACTTTTTTTTAGGAGTTACATAATGAAATTATTTAGAGCAGCTGAAGTAGTTATTTCCCCTTTTATGGAAGGAATTGCAAGGAATTTCGACCATGTTCGCTCAATTGAAAAGCCTCAAATCTTTGCTTTTCGCTTAAATTTGAGGTTTTTATTATCTTTTGCGGAGAGAGAGGGATTCGAACCCTCGGTACCAGTTTCCCAGTACGACGGTTTAGCAAACCGTTGGTTTCAGCCACTTACCTACCTCTCCAAGCTGAAATAATCATAATTTGAACAAATCTACTAAGATCCGTTCTGTATTTTAGAAGCGCAAATATAGAGAAAATTAAATTAACTTTAAAATATACTCCCATAAATTGTAATTATTTTTCGCCATTTTCTCAAAAATCTACCTAATCATAGTATAGGCTGTTCGATAGTCTGAATGACAGCTATGTTATCCTTGTAAAAGCGGATTATTTCATTTACAACTACAGCTTTATTCTTTTTTAATTTATATTTCTGTATAAACTTAGAGAAATTTATTATGAGCATGATTTATCTTAAAAAACCTGCATACAAAGGAAGAAGATTTATCTCCCTTGATGGATCATCTTCAATAGAACTAAAATCAGGAAACAAATATTTCCCTGTATTAAGTTTATTAATCTTAACAGCCCTTGGGACATTTGTATCCCTTCGTATAAATAAAGAAACTTTCGGAATAGATCAGGCTGTCGCCTTGCTCTTTTGGATAACCATTATTTATTCATGGATCAGGTTACTTAATATGCCTGTTGCAATATCAATAAAAGAAAATAGAATTTTCTTCACTGACTATATCTCCAATATAAAATATATCTTCATAATTGACATCCTCTCTTTGGAACAAAAAAAATCAATGGTTTATCTGGTTTCTAAAAGCGATAAAATTATATTTCAGTCTTCCTTTGAGGACTTAACCCAATTTGTTGAAGAATTAGTTAAGAAGAATCCTCAGATCAAGATCATCGGTTTTGGGAAGTAGAAGCAAATCGTCACTCCCCATTGATTCGTTGGTTTTGACAATAATATTATTACCACTCGCTGATAATTAAATACTTTATCATAGTGGAACTTACACCATCACATTCTTGTAAAATACTTTGTTTTCTCCGAAACCAATATTTAATTTTCTATTTATTAAAATGGAGTGTAAATGAATACCCTCAAAACGGTATTTTTAATGACCGCAATGATGATGCTTTTCCTGATCGTAGGATACCTTCTTGGCGGCTCTACAGGTTTAACTATTGCATTCTTCTTCTCGCTTGCTATGAATTTCGGAAGCTATTGGTTCTCTGATAAAATAATCCTCAAAATATATAAGGCTAAGGAAGTTACAAGGGATGAATCCCCAAAGTTTTACGATATGGTCGAAAAGCTTGCTCAGAATGCCTCAATTCCAATGCCCCGCCTTTATATTGTCGATGACCCTACCCCCAACGCTTTTGCCACAGGTAGAAATCCTGAGCATGCTGCCGTCTGTGCAACCACAGGTATTCTGCAGGGTCTAAATAACGATGAATTAGCCGGCGTTATCTCTCATGAGATTGCTCATGTTAAGCATAGGGACATCCTTACCGGCACCATCGCAGCAACAATTGTAGGAACCATAACCTATATCGCACAAATGGCAGGATGGGCTATGATGTTCAGCGGTAGAGGTGGTGATAGGGATGATGACAGGGGGGGCATATCGTCTTTAGTCCTTTTAATATTAGCCCCCATAGCAGCAACTTTACTCCAACTTGCAATTTCAAGATCAAGGGAATATGCCGCTGATGCAGGGGGAGCACTGATTTCCGGTAAGCCATTATCACTAGCCTCGGCTTTGAAAAAAATATCATCGCAGAATGAACTTAAAGGAGTCGACAATGCCGGTCCCGCTACTGCACAGCTATTCATTGTCAATCCGCTTAACGGTGGTGGTATAAAGAAGTTATTTTCCACTCACCCGCCCATTGCTGAAAGGATTCATAGATTAGAAGAATTAGCGGCAGGAAGAGGTTAATACCCAAATTAAGTTCTTTTATTAAACTGATTTATTTCTTTAACTTGAAGTCAAAAAATATCATTATGAAAAATACTTCAGATACTCGGGGTTCAATTATTCCAACCAATTCTTATAAAGAACCCGCTCCGATTACTGATAAGGAAAACCCTTTTGAATCTATGATGGAACGGTTCGATCATGCTGCTAATATTCTCGGTCTTGAACAGGGAATATATAATTACCTTAAAAACCCTGTTAAACAGATAATTACCTCAATCCCGATTATCATGGATCATGGCGGTATTGAAGTTTTTGAAGGCTATAGGGTTATTCATAATGACATTTTAGGACCTTCAAAAGGTGGCATCCGTTACGCTCCCGATATAACTTTAGATGAAATGAAAGCTCTTGCCGCCTGGATGACCTGGAAATGCGCAATCGTCGGTATTCCTTTTGGCGGTGCTAAAGGAGGAATTAAATGTGATCCCTCTAAAATGAGCAAGGGAGAAATTGAAAGAATGACTCGAAGATTTACTTCCAATATGCTTGATGTGTTCGGTCCTGATAAAGATATTCCAGCTCCCGATATGAATACTAATGAGCAAACTATGGCTTGGATAATGGATACTTATAGTATGCATACTAAACGAACCGAGACCGCTGTCGTTACCGGGAAACCGAGCATTTTGGGTGGCTCGCTTGGTAGAAGGGAAGCTACTGGCAGGGGAGTCATGATAGTTTCTGTTTCTGCTTTGAATAAGTTGGGTATCAGCCCTAAAAATGCTGTCGCCGTTATACAGGGATTTGGTAATGTTGGTTCTGTAACAGCAAATCTCCTTTACGAACAGGGAGTTAAGATCGTCGGTCTTAGTGATGTCAATGGAGCTGTATTTAATAAAAAAGGATTTAATATTCCCGATGTCATCGATTATGTAGAAAAAAATGGAACCCTGATTAACTATCCCAAGACTGAGAAGATTTCCAATGAAGATCTGCTGGAACTCAACTGCGATTTACTCGTACCTGCCGCCAAGGAAGATCAAATTACTTCTCATAATGCCCAAAAACTTAAATGTAAAATAATTGCTGAGGGTGCCAACGGTCCTACTTCCGCAAATGCAGATAGTATTCTGCAGGGAAAAGGGATATTAGTTATTCCTGATATTCTTGCTAATGCTGGCGGTGTTACCGTTTCCTATTTTGAGTGGGTGCAGGATAGGATGGGGTATTTCTGGACTCTCTCCCTTGTGAATGAAAGACTTGAACGCATGATGGATGAGGCATTTGCCAATGTATATAAGTCAGCAGAACAATATAAGGTTACTCTAAGAATTGGTGCGTATATTTTAGCAATAGATAAAGTAGCTAAAACCTTAAAAATACGCGGCATCTATGCATAAGAAAGAACATAGGGTTGTATCCCATTCTATTTGGCTCTTATATATTACTATATTATTTACGGGAACTCTCTTTTCCCAGACCAAAACTAACCTGGAAATATTTTACTCATTAGCGGATTCATCTGTTGCTCAGTTTATATTCTTCTCTAACCCTCCCGCAAAAATTAAAGTGGAATTGAATAGTGGTGATGTTCACTCCATTTTTAATAACCGGGTGTTAGGATACTTGAAAGATAAAGGAATTACACCTGGAAATGAGAAGAGCGACAGCATCCCCTTATTCTCATATACAATTGAAAAACCTTTTACTCAATACACTAATATTTTCAGGGATGGATTTTTAGGACCATTTTTAGTTCAAAGAGAGATTTCCTTAAAAGGGAATTATTTTTATTCTGGCTCTGGTAAAAAAGATTTCAGCTTCAGCTCTAATGATACTGTAAAAGTTGATGATATTAAAAACCTTGAAAACATATCATTTAAGTTTACTAATGGAACTCTTCCTCCTGAACCTTTCTTTACCGGTCTATTTGAACCTATGGTTGCATTAGGAACTGCTGCTGCTGCTGTTATTCTGTTCTTTACTGTCCGTAACAAATAAAATGCCTCCCTTTTTCCCTTTGAAGCCTTATTTAATTTATTTATTATTGTAAATTATATTTCAATAAATGGCAAAAATGAAGAACATATTAATTCTTATTCTATTATCCTTAGTAATTTGGGGGTGCGGCGAGTCAGTTAATACCGTGAATATGTCCCCGGAAAACAGACTTACTTATGCCGTGAAGCTCTATAATAATGAAGATTATGAGCAAGCTGTAAATGAATTTTCTTCGATAGTACTCCAATTCCCCGGCAACGCTATTGTCGATACTGCACAATACTACACAGGTATGACAAGATATAAAAGAAAAGAATATATTTTGGCAGCATATGAATTTAGTAAACTCATAAAAAATATGCTCGCAAGTAAATTGATATCTGAATCTCAATATATGTTGGCTGATTCATATTATAAGTTGTCCCCCGATTTTACTCTCGATCAGAAATATACACACAGTGCAATAAAGGAATTTCAGGCTTATATCGATTTCTTTCCTACGGGCGATAAGGTGCCTGAAGCTGAGGTTAAGATTAAGGAACTAAATGAAAAGTTGGCTCACAAAGAGTATAACGCGGCATATATCTATTCCAAACTTGAGTTTTATAGGGCTGCATTAAAATATTATGATAATGTTGTGGAAACTTATCATGATACTAAGTATGCTCCTTTGGCTATGTATGATAAGACCAGGTTGCTGATAAATAGAGATAGAAAAGATGATGCATTGATTGAAGTAAATAAATTTTTACTGAAATATCCCTCAGATCCTCTAATTAAAGAAATGCAGGATATTAAAAGTAATCTAGAAATATCTGCCTCCAAATGAGCTTAATAGCTAAGAAAGTAAGTGAATCTGTTACTATAATGACTGAACTCGTTCTTCCGAATCATACTAATCAATTAGGGAAGCTTCTGGGAGGTCAGTTGATGCACTGGATCGACATTTGTGCTGCGATGTCTGCAGGCAGGCATAACCGAAGAGTTTGCGTGACTGCATCTGTAGATAGAATAGATTTTCATCATCCGATTAGTTTAGGGGATCCTGTAACTCTTATGGCTTCTATAAATAGAGTTTTTAATACTTCAATGGAAATTGGAGTCAAGGTCTTTTCAGAAAATTATACTGAAGGTAAAAGAATACATACAAACTCGGCTTATTTAACATTTGTTTGTGTGGATAAAGAAGGTAAACCCATCAAAGCTATTGAATCTATTCCTGAAACCGAAGATGAGAAAAGAAGATTTGATGAAGCCTTGTTGCGAAGAGAAACCAGGCTTAATAATAGAGATAAGTAGTATCAAAATTCTTACTGCTCTTCTTCTCTTTTCTCTTGAGGCATTCTCCCAAATACCGATTAACGGTTTTTGTAAATACAACCGGTTTGATATTGATTCTGGTTTCACAAATCTCTTTGCGCTTAATTATAATGATGATTCCTATACTGACCTTGTGTTATACAATCCGGCTAAGAGAGATATTGAAACTTTAGATGGGAATCAGTCCCTTAGCTTTACCTCCCCACGAAAATATAAAATACCCTCCGAAATTTCTCTTATCCGCAATATTATAGATAAGAATAATAAAGTAACAGGATATGCCTACAGCTCCAGGAAAAGGATGAATGTGGGGCTGATCTCTTTTGCAAAAAATGGCAAGCCTCTTGTTACTAATGAGATAAAATTAAATTCCTATCCTGAAAACATCAGCGTTTCTGATATAAATGGGGATTCTGAGCCGGAATTTTTAATCTCTGGAAAATCCTTTGATGGTCTCTCAATATTAACTAACGAAAAAAGGAAATTAAAAGAGACAAAGATTCTAAGGAATTCTGTTTATTCTTTTTCTCAATTCATGAATATAAACAGGGATGGCTTTCCTGATATAGCTGCCTTCAATGTTGCTTCCTTAAACCTTGACCTCTTTTATAATAATGGGAACGGTCAATTCGATAAGGTAAGATCGATCCCGTTTTCTGAGAATATAAATTCGTTACGGGCTTTCGATCTTGACCTTGACTCTTTTGAAGATATCATCATTTCGAAACAAAATTCAATTGAAATATTATATGCGAGTTTTAACTCTTCCTTTGATGTTATAAAAATAATAAAGACAAAGTATAACCCTGAAAAAATCATTATTGGCGACTTCAATAAAGATGGCAAAATGGATATAGCCTACTTGGATACAAAGACCGGGACGCTCTCAATTCTGTTCGGAAAGGATAATAGGGATTTTTATCCTGAAGTAATTTATTGTAGGAAGGATGGATGTACTGATCTGGTACCTTATTATAGTAAATTCATCAATGGGATTGCTTTGATTAGTAAATATGGCAGCCTTTATTTGATTTCAAATTTTACTTCTGTGCCGGAAGAATTCAATATTTCCCTGGGTGTTAATCAACAAGGGCTAAACTATTTCGATCATAACCATGATGGAATATCAGATTTATGCTATATTGATAATGTAGAACATAAGTTGGATCTTATCATTAGAAATACTTCAGAAATACCCTCATTATTTTATTCTATACCTTTAGTCGGAGAAGAAACAAAAATATATTCTGACTATTTGGGTAAAAATAAGGTTGCGTTTTATTGTTATTCCGAAGGGAAAAAATTAATTGAATCGGTTAAAATAGATTTTACTAATCTTTCTATTGAGAAAAAAACATTTTATGTGCAGAATAACATAGTGGGTATAAAGGCTGAACATAATGACGCGAATGAAGTAAAACTCTTTCTAGTACAGCTTAATAATGGGAAATTAAGTCTGTCTGTATTTCATTCTATTGATGTAAATTATTTAAATAGCACTTATACTGTTGCTGATAATGTAGTTAATGTTTCTTATGGAAAGGAGAATTCCCGGATTCTCTTTTTTTGGCAGTATAACAGCGATTCATTAATTTTATATCGAGCTTCTTTTGATAATAATTTTGAGAATCCGGAAATAAAATATTCCATTAAGTCAAATAAGGACAATAGTATTCTATCATTAACTGGTAACTTTTTTACTAATAATAAAGATTCATATTTTACTATAATTCATTCTCCTGAATTAAACCAAACCCTTATTTTATCAGGTAATACTGTCAGCATAGTAGAAAGAAAAGAAATTATTGGGGAGATAGCGGTTTCCGATATTAATCGATTTTATGTAACTGCGTCTAATTTTAAGGGATTGGATAAGATCTTCTTTTGTTCAGGTATCGACAAAAATATTAAAAAGGTTGATCTCTTAAATAAGGGGAAAAATATTATTATAAGTCCTGTTACTGATGCACAATATGCTGGAGATTATTTTATTAAAAATATGGATATGAGAAGCTTTCACCTTGTCTATTCAAACAACAAGGAAAATTGTATTACAATAAAACAATTGCCATGATAAAATATGTTTTGATAATTTACTTTTTTGCTGGAAGTATTAGTTTATTTTCCCAGAATATTTCTAAGGACCTGCGCGATAAGCTGTTCAATGATTTTGTTAAATATAAAAATGCCGGTATAACTAATAGTTCTGTAATTAAACAGAAACCGGTTAAATGTGGGTTTGTTCTTATGAACTCTATTAGGACACATTTCAATAGTTTTACTTATGAACAGCAGCAGTTACTAAAACCATTGCTTATAAGACCCATTTTGCAGACAAGTTTGGTATCTCCTTCGGGTTTCTTCAGAATTCATTATGATACTACGGGAATAAATAAGCCCAATTATGAAAAAGATTCAGATACTTCTCTCCATTTATCGGATCAGGTTCTTTTTACCATGTATCTTGATTCTGTCGCTATTGCTGCTGATTCTGCATATAATTTTGAAGTAAATTATCTTGGCTATCCTCCACCGCCTCCTGATGGTTCTGCGGGAGGTGATAGTCTGTATGATATTTACTTGGAGAATTTGAGCGACTATTATGGGGACACTCAATTTGATAGTTCTAAAGGTCCTAGCTATATGGAAGTTAATAGTAATTTCACAGGGTTTCCAACATTGGGGATTTATGCAGTTCGTGTAACTATTGCTCATGAATTTCATCATGGTATTCAGGTCGGCAATTATATTTATAGGGATTCCGATGCTTGGTTTCATGAATTAACTTCCGTTTCAATGGAACATTTTGTTTATCCTTCAATACATGATTATTATTATTATATGCCACATTATTTTGATAATCCGCAAAGATCAATTGCGAATAATGATGTGAGCGGGGGAGATGGTTATGACCTTGCTATCTGGAATATCTATCTGCAAAAAAAATTCGACTATGATATCATTAAAAAGCAGTGGGAACTAATGCCTCAAATAAGAGCAATTGAAGCGATAAATCAGAGTATTACCGAGAATGAGAATGGGGCTTCTTTTAGTCAGATTCTTAATGAATTCGGGATTTGGGTTTACTTTACCAACAGTCACGCCCAACAGGGTAAATATTTTCCTGAAGCTGCAAATTATCCTTTAATAACATTTCCAATTTCTAATTCATTCCAATTCCCACCGTTTGTTTCAGTAAACAGTTTCAATTATCCTGTATCAAATAATTTCTTTAATATGTCAATTCAACAACCTTCAAAAGTTGATATTCTTGTATCTGTAATTACGAATTCCGATTATGAAGCCGCCGTCGTTAATACTGCATCGACTTTCAATTTTCAATATAATTTATATAACTATAATACTCCTGGGACAAGTAATCTTGTTAATCAATATTATTCAAAATTAAATCCCTCTGGATCGACCTGGTTTAATTCAGAAATATTAAATGATACATGGTTAGGCTCTACTTCTGTTTTTAATCATAATGCTGATTTTGCCTTTCCTTCTCCATTTAATTATTCTTATACGGTGCTCTATATCCCAGTTGATCAGAATTCATCAGATGAATATAATCTTAATATTTATTCAATTGGAATGAAACTCGTCTATTCTTCAACAGTCTCTTTAATTAAACTGGATAAAGAAAAACCTGTAATAACCTGGAATGGAAAAGATAATAATAACAGGAAATTATCCTCTGGTGTTTATATTTATTCTGTTAAATCAGGGAATAATGTTAAAAAAGGAAAAATAGTAATCTTTAATGATTAATTATTCTGTTGAAGCAGTCTCTCTGAATAAGGTCTTTGGAAGAAGGCTTATTTTTAATGATATAAATTTCAAATTTGAGAACAATGGGATCTATGGTATCTCCGGACCTAATGGTTCTGGGAAATCAACATTAGTTAAAATAATTGCAGGAATAATCTCTCCGTCTTCAGGCACGATAATTCATAATAGTAATGAAAAAACGGTTATTCCTGAAAACCTTCATAACCATATCGGTTTTGTATCCCCATACCTTGTTTTGTATGACGAGTTTTCTGCGAGGGAAAATTTGAAATATTTCTCAGAAATAAGGGATGTACCGTTTGATTCTTATAAGGTGAACTTCCTGCTTGACAGGTTTTTATTATTAAATAGAAAGGATGATTTCGTAAAAACATATTCTTCCGGAATGAAACAACGTCTAAAGTTTATTTTTGCTTTGATGCACTCGCCCCAATTATTATTGCTTGACGAACCGACATCAAACCTTGATGCTGAAGGAAAAGAGAAAATTTATTCACTCCTTAAAAAAGAATCCGATTCTTCAATAATTATTATTGCATCCAATGAGCAGTCAGATCTTGATATTTGTTCAAGCTGTATTCAATTGGAACAATTTAAGAATCTTAATAATTCTTTTCCACTGAGAGGGGATCATACTAAATGAAAATAAAAGCCTATGCATTATTTAAAAAAGATTTCCACTCCGAATTAAGAACAAGGTATGCCGTAAATTCATTGGTAATGTTTATTATAGTTGCCATTAGTGTAATCTTGTTTTCAATTGGTAGTGAAAGAATATCACAGAGTTTAACTGGAGGACTTTTCTGGGTAGTAATATTCTTTTCTGCTATGTCAGGTCTGGCACGTGCATTCGTTTCCGAGGAAGAAAGAGGGACAACCTTAGTTCTTCAGCTTATTGCATCTCCTTCAACTGTTTTCTCCGGTAAACTTCTGTTCAATTTGATTCTGGTTTTTATGATGAATATCATAATTGCTCTGTTATATTCTGCGTTGTTTGATGCATTTGTAATTAAGAATTTCCCCCTCTTCTTAGTCACCTTTTTACTCGGAAATATCGGATTGGCTATTTCTTCCACTATAATTGCAGCAATTATTGCCAAAGCTGGTTCCAAAGGAACTTTGTACCCCGTATTATCGTTTCCTATTCTTTTACCTTTGATCTTATTACTTGTTCATTTAACTTTAAATTCGTTGGATGGCACATCATTTGACCAATCTGTATTCGAATTAGCGATGGTTGCTTGCTATGATGTAATTATGCTTTCTGCATCATATATGCTGTTCGATTTCGTTTGGAAAGATTAGATTTTAATAACTTAAATGTGATAAATATATTATGGCTTGGAAAATATTTCTATTCTTACTGTTGAGTTTTGTATCAGTGGCGGGAATAGCATTTCCCATTGTTGAGAACCCAACACATTGGTATGAATTTCCACTTATCAAGGGACTAGAGCAGAATGCTAAAATAATATTTTTTCATGTACCTACTGCCTGGCTGACTGTAGTAGCTTTCCTTATGTCCACAATTTACAGTATTAAATATTTAACAAAAAAGAACTTAGACGATGATGCAAAAAGTTATGCTGCGGCTCAGCTTGGTATTATTTTTTGCATATTAGCCACTATTACTGGTGCTGTTTGGGCTAAATTTGCTTGGGGCTCTTATTGGAGCTGGGATCCAAGACAGACTAGTATTTTCGCCCTTTTACTAATCTATGGTGCTTGGTTTGCACTTCGATCTTCTCTTGAATCTGAAGAAAAGAGAGCCACTCTTTCTGCGGTTTATTCTATTATTGCATTTTTAACTGTTCCCTTTTTTATATTTATAATGCCAAGAATAATGAAAGGATTGCATCCTGGTTCTGCAGATGATAATAACGCTGGTCCAATTGTTAATTTTAAAATGAATGGCAATATGCAGCTCATTTTCTTCTTATCATTAACAGCTTTCACAATTCTCTTTTTCTGGATGTGGAATCTTGGATACAAATCACTGATATTTAAAGAAAAAATCAATAAAATATATACTAAAGGATAATTGTGGAATCACTGTACCAGTTTCTTCAGAACAATGCTATTTATATAGTAATGATTATTGTTCTTATAGTATGGATAGGGATCTTTTTGTACCTGTTCAATCTTGATAAGCGTATCAAGAATATTGAAAAAGAATTTAAAAACAATAAAGAATAGTAGAAATATTAAAGCTGAAATCTAAAGGAGAAAATAATTGAAAAATAAATATATATTCGGCGGAATTATTATAACTGTCTTCCTAGCAATTATGGTGTATTTATTTACTCAAAGCAATATCCAATATGAAAGTAATTTCCAGAATGTTATTTCTAAGGATAAGGTTTGTAAGGCAACGGGAAGTTGGGTAAAGACAAAAAACTATGAGGTAGATAAAGTGAACAAAACCTTTTCGTTCTTCATGAGAGATGAAAAAGGCAATGAAATGAAGGTGGTTTATTACGGCACTATTCCTAATAATTTCGAGTCAGCTAAAAGTGTTGTTGTTACTGGACAATACAAAGATGGATATTTTCATGCAAGGGATATTTTAACCAAATGCCCAAGCAAATATCAGGATGAAAAAGTCAAATCTTCTGGTTTATAGAATCGAGTATTGTTCCTTTAAAGAGGATCTGATTAAATCATATAAAAAAGCTGTCGACCGATAGCTTTAAATATATATTGTCCCTGCTCGCTAAATAAACTAATGGAAACTATTTGTTTGAATATGATATAAGTAATAAGGATGTCTAAATGATTGGAAGTATAATTTTAACCATTGCTCTTGCTTGCAGTATCTTTTCTGTTATAATGTATTACCTTAGCTTCAAAGGATATAAGAATACTCTTAATTATGGTAGGATCGGCTATCATTCCATGGTATTACTGGTCTTAACTGCAGCCTTTTTCCTTGAGTACCTTATCCTAACCCATAATTATGGCTTTAGATACGTTTACGATTATAGTAGTAATGATCTAGCGAAAGGTATACTTGCTGCTACCTTCTGGGCAGGACAGGAAGGAAGCTTTATGCTTTGGCTTCTCCTGAGCTCAATCGTAGGGCTTGTGCTTCAGAACTATTCTTCAAAAAGAGGCGATCTTGAACCCAGAGTAATGGCTGTGTTTTCTCTGGCAACTACATTTTTACTTATAATGGTCTCACCGTTATTCAAGAATCCCTTTGCATTTATGTGGACTGAACCAATATTCCTTAGTATTAAAGATATTAACCCTTCATTCCTAAGTCTCTCGTTCCTGCAAAACTTTAGGTTTACCGATGGTCAGTCTGGGCAGATTTTCATAAAAATGAATAGCGATTTATTTGCATCTCTCTCATCGGCTGGGATATCATTAAAAGAATTTATCATCAATGGTAAAGGATTAAATCCCCAGTTATTGAATTTCTGGATGCAGATTCATCCGCCTATTCTGTTTACAGGCTTCTCAATGGCAACAGTTCCCTTTGCGTTTGCAGTGGCCGCTTTGATGAAAAACGATTACCAGGAATGGGTCAAACAGTCATTCCCATGGGTTTTGGCAGGTGCGGGCATACTTGGACTTGGAATTATGATGGGGGGCTATTGGGCCTATGAAATGTTAGGATGGGGAGGCTATTGGGCTTGGGATCCCGTTGAAAATTCCAGTCTCATACCTTGGCTGGTAGGAGTGGCTTCCATTCATACTCTTCTGGTTCAAAGAAAAAGTCAGGCAAAAGGTGGGATTGGCAAATTTGCTAAAACTAATCTTATACTCTGTCTTTTAACATATATTCTTGTTTTATATAGCACGTTCTTAACGAGAAGCGGAGTCCTTGGCGACGCTTCCGTTCATTCATTTGTTGATCCTGGAATGCTCGTATACTTATTCCTGATAATCTTTATAGGGTCCTTTATATTGCTGGGTTTCGGTATGCTCATTTACAGATGGAAACATCTTTCTGAAAAAATAGCATCCGATGAAGAAGTGCTGTCAAGAGACTTAGCTTTATTTACAGCAGCAATAGTTTTAAGTGCTTCTGCACTTATCGTGTTGGTAGGTACTTCAGCCCCTATTTTTGGAAAAGCTGTCGATGCCTTTTTCTATAGTGAAATGCATATTCCTTTGGCTATTATTATAGGCCTCCTTAATGGTTTAAGCTTGTTATTAAAATGGAATATGACAAAAGGAAAGGATCTGTTAAAGAGTTCAATTATCCCTCTCTCAATTGCATTACTGGTCACTGTGATGATCATTGTTTTAGGCGGAGTGAAAGACGTAATGATGATACTCCTTGCATTCTCTGCTGCGTTTACACTTGCTGTCAATATTGATATTGCATTTAAAATTATACGTAGTAGTTTTAATATGATCGGTGCTTATATTGCCCATATTGGCATTGCTATTTTTATACTTGGAGTTATTGGATCAGCAGGCTATAGTAAACAGGTTGATGTTAATCTTGAAAAAAATATTCCGGTAACAGCCTTGGGATATGAAATGGTTTTTACTGGATATAATCCGATTGAAAATACCAATAAGTATCAGTTTAACATATCTCTGAAAAAAGATAATAAGAGTTTCAAGGTTGCCCCTATAATGTATATAAGTGATTTCAACAATGGACTTATGAGGGAACCTGCAATATTGAGTATGTTTACTAAGGATATTTATGTGTCTCCTTTGGGATATGAAGAGGATGATGGCTCATCAAATAAAAGCAATTCCATAAGTCTTCAGAAAGGTGAATCTAAAGTTTATGGGGATGTTAACATTACCTTTGATGATTTTAACTTCCCTCCTGAAACCAGGCAGGCTATGATGGATGGAAAAGATTTCGAAATCGGTGTCAATTTAACTGCCGAATCTCATGGCAAAAAAACACCTATTAAGGTTGCTTGGGTAAACAAATTAGGACAGAAAACATTAACTTCTGCTGATCTAAAAGAGGATAATGTAAAAATTACTCTTCTAAATCTAGATGCCTCTGGTAAAGTCGATCTTGCTCTTTCAAAATTGGATGGCTCCGATCTTACGGCTATTAAGGGACCAAAAGAAGTACTGACTGTTACTGCAAGTATCAAACCATTTATTAACTTTGTATGGACAGGTGTTTTGATAATGGTTATCGGATTTGTAATTTCTGTTGCCAGAAGACTAAAAGAGTCATTTAAATAAAATGAGTACAAGCAGTATTTATATTGAAACTTATGGCTGCCAGATGAATCTGGCTGATACAGAAATTGTCCTCGGTATTCTTAAGGATAGTGGTTTTGAAGTAACAAAAGAAATTGGCAGAGCTGATGTAGTTCTACTGAATACATGTAGTGTTAGGGATAATGCTGAACAAAGAATTTATGGCAGACTTGGAAATATTAGTAACCTAAAAAATATAAATCCCAATCTTGTGGTAGGAATTCTTGGTTGCATGGCGGAGCGTCTTCGAAAAGATCTTGTTGAAGAGAAGAAGATAGTTGACCTTGTGGTCGGCCCAGATGAGTATAGACATCTTCCCGAATATATAAATATCGCTTTCAACGGTAATAAAGGTATAGGTATAAAACTTTCAAGAACTGAAACGTATGATGATATCATTCCTTTCAGGGAAGATGGTCTCCATGCATGGATTTCTGTCATGAGAGGATGCGATAAGTTCTGTTCCTTCTGTGTTGTTCCCTTTACCCGCGGAAGGGAAAGAAGCAGGTCACTCCATTCCATTCTTGATGAAGTAAAGCAACTTTCAAAACGTGGCTTTAGGGAAGTTACTTTGCTCGGACAGAATGTAAATTCATATAACGATAATGGAACTGATTTTGCCGATCTTCTATCAGCCGTTGCTTCTGTTGACAGTTCCATCAGAGTTAGATTTACAACTTCACATCCTCAGGATTTATCCGATAAACTCCTCTATGCAATTGCTGAGCATCTTAGTTTATGTAACTATATCCATCTACCTGTTCAGTCCGGTTCCGACAGAATCCTTGATCTCATGAACCGTACTTACACTATTGACCATTACCTTAGTTTAATTGAAAAAGCGAAAAGAATTATTCCAGGTGTGAGTTTCTCTACTGATATTATCTCCGGTTTCCCGACAGAGACTTATGAAGATCATCTTATGACTCTCGAAGTTATGCGTAAGGTCAGGTATGATGGGGCATATATGTTTAAATATTCCCCAAGAGAAGGTACAAAAGCATTTAAAATGGAAGATGATGTTCCCGAACAAGTTAAAGCAAAAAGACTTCAGGAAATTATTGATCTTCAGCAGAAGATATCCTATGAAAAAAATCAAGAATTGATCGGCAAAGAGGAAACTATCCTGGTCGAAGGATTCAGTAAAAAATCAGATCAGTTTCTATCTGGAAGGACAGATACAAATAAAGTCGCAATAATTCCACTTGATCAAAATATCAAAGAAGGGGATTATGTAAAAGTTAAAATCGATCGTGCTACTTCTGCTACTTTGTTCGGTCGCTCCATGGAATCGGTTAAACGGGAAGTGAAAGACATGGCATTATCAGCTTAATATGCAACCTAAATTCATCATATCGCTTCTCTTTCTGTTAGCCATAAATATTGCTGGACAGGGAATTGATATCAGTGATTACCTTAAGAAAATTGAAAGTGGCAAAATCGAAGAAGTCAAAAAAAAACTTTCTGAATTAAAAACAAAATATCCCGACGATCCCTCTGTCCTCTTTCTGGATGGAATATTAACTGAAAATGGTAAAACATCTGTTTCTTTGTTTTCAACTATTGTTAATAATTATCCGGAAAGTAAGTATGCTGATGCGTCTATATTCAGGATATATTCTTATTATTATGCACTCGAAATGTCCACCGAGGCAGCCACTTGGCTCAATAGACTAAAAAAAGATTACCCCTCTTCTCCCTACATTAAAATTTCTGAACAGAATATTCCTCCCCCAGATCAGAAAAATAAAAGTCAGAGCGTTATAAAACCCGACTCTCAATTAAAATATAAGTTTACAATACAGGCCGGGGCATTTAGTAATAAGGATCATGCTAATACACTGAAAAAACAGTTTACCGATACAGGGTATTCTGCTGAAATTAAAGAGAAAACTGTAGCAGGAACTGTTTTCCAGGTTGTCTATGTGGGTAAATTTACAGCTGAAACAGAAGCAAAGAATTTCCTGCAGCAGATAAATTCTCAGTACAATTTAGACGGCAGAGTTATCGGTATAAATTAATACTTAATAATTAAATTACTATTCCTACAACACGTTTTCATTTCACATCTCTTCTCATCTGATTTCTTTATATTTAACCATCAAAAAATGATATATTATTGCATTCAATTTGTAAAAGTTTTTGAAAACAATGACAATAGCCCAGTTTCAGGAACAGTTCGGAATTATTGGTAAAACCAAAGAGATTAAAGACCTGGTAGATATTATAATGCAGGTCGCCAAATCAGATATTTCTGTGCTCATTTATGGTGAGAGCGGTGTTGGAAAGGAAGTCTTTGCAAGAGCTATTCATGGCTATAGTAACCGTGTAGATAAACCCCTCGTTAGTGTAAATTGTGGAGCGATACCCGAAGGGATTCTGGAAAGCGAACTGTTCGGGCATAAGAAAGGTTCTTTTACTGGTGCAATGGAAAACAGGAAAGGATATTTTGAAATTGCGGATGAAGGCACTTTGTTTCTCGACGAAATTGCCGAAATGCCTTTAACTACTCAGGTAAAATTATTAAGGGTAATTGAAACTAAAGAGTTTATGCGGATAGGAGCTGAAACCGTTACGAAGGTAGATGTCAGAATTATCGCTGCTACCAATAAAGAACTCCAGAAAGAAGTCGATTCTAAAAGATTCCGCGAGGATCTCTTCTTCAGATTGAAAGCTGTAACATTTAATATCCCCCCCTTAAGAAAAAGAAAAGGTGATATCGAAGAGTTTGCAATGTACTTTCTTAAATCCTACTCAGAAGGAAATCATATCACTATTCCCCATATCACTAATGAAGCCATGGAAATATTGAAAAATTACCCTTGGCCCGGGAATATTAGGGAATTGAAAAATGCCATTGAAACAGCAATTGCATTAAATAAAAATGGAACTCTTGATGAGTTCTCTTTCATTCCATTACTTCGTGAAATTGAAAAGGAGATCCCTAATCAGCGTAACCTTCCTGTTTTCCTGAATAAAACTCCTGAGGATGCCGATAGGGAATTAATGTATAGGGCATTATTTGAAATTAAAAAAGACCTTATTGAACTGAAAGATTTGATCTATCGCCGCCAGGAAGAAATTATTAATAATGATGAAGTCATTCCGCTTGCTGAAGTTGAAAAAAATGCTATGATGAAGGCTTTGGAAAAGACACATGGAAATAAACGCATGGCAGCCCGCTTGCTAAATATCAGTGAAAGAACATTTTATAGAAAGATGAAGGGTTATGATATTTAATAGTGTGATTGTCTCTGAATTTCGAAAGATTCGCAAGCTGCACAATGGTAATATAGCCCTTATATTTTTACTAAATGGCTTGTTTATAATCGCTGGTCTGGTTAATTTTACTTCTTGTTGTTCTTATTCTTTTACAGGTGCTGCAGTGCCAGAACATCTTAAGACTATTTCTATTCCTGTAGCTGATGATAGAAGCGGTGCTGGTGTCCCTGGTCTCAGAGAACTCTTTACTACTATGCTTACTCAAAAGTTTATTGATGACAATACACTTAGAGTCTCTGATCGCGTCAATGCTAATGCAACTATCGATTGTACTATTTCTTCTTTTAGTGATGCTCCGGCAGTCGTTTCCGGAGGTGATAATGTTACCACAAGAAGAGTAACGGTTGGTGTTCAGGTTATTTATAAAGATTTAGTTAAAAGAAAAACAATATTTGAGCAGAACTTCTCTAATTACGGCGATTATGTCGGTACTGGAGGGTTAACCGAAAAAAATGCTGCGATCAGTGTTGCAGTGGATAAAATAACAGAAGATATTCTGCTAGCTGCAGTCTCAGGTTGGTAAAAAATTATATAAAGGTATATTAGTATTATGGATGATATAGTCCTCATTTCTTATTTCGTTGCTCTTTCTATTCTATTCATCTTCGGTCTGCATGGATTTATTATGATCTATTATTATAATAAGTATAAGGATGTAAAGCATATGCAGAAACCGGAATATGTACCTGATGCCATGGTTACTATTCAGCTCCCTTTATATAATGAACTTTACGTTGTTGAAAGATTAATCGAAACCGTATGCGAAATAGATTACCCAAAGGAATTATTGGAGATTCAGGTTCTTGATGACTCTACCGATGAAACAGTTAACATTTCGGCTGCTATGGTTGCTAAAAAGAAAGCCGAAGGATTTGATATCTGCCATATTCGCAGAGGTTCAAGAGAAGGATATAAAGCCGGTGCTCTTAAGGAAGGTCTTAGGGTTGCAAAAGGTGAATTTGTAGCAATATTTGATGCTGACTTCATTCCGCAGAAAGAGTTCTTAAAGAAAACTCTCTCCTTCTTTAGCGATGATAAAGTAGGGATGGTGCAGACACGCTGGGAGCATCTTAATGGAGACTATTCCATGCTTACTAAAGCGCAGGCCCTTGCTCTCGATGGTCACTTTGTTATTGAACAGACTGTCAGAAATAAAGCGGGCTTCTTTATAAATTTTAATGGCACTGGCGGTGTATGGAGAAAATCCTGTATCGTTGATGCGGGAAATTGGCATGCTGATACTCTCGCTGAAGACCTTGACCTAAGTTATCGTGCCCAGCTTAATGGATGGAGATTCGTATACCTAAAAGACTTTACTTCTCCTGCTGAATTACCAAATGAAATCAGCGCTCTTAAAACGCAGCAGTTCAGATGGACAAAGGGACACATTGAAACCGCTAAAAAAATCCTTCCCTTGGTTTGGAAATCATCTGTTCCTCTGAGAGTTAAATTGCAGGCAACTATTCATTTAACAAGTAACCTTGTTTTCCCGTTTATTCTGTTAGCTGCTATCCTTAATGTTCCCCTTATATTCATAAAGAACAGTGGTTCTCATGAAGCCTACTTTGCCGTTATGTCTATCTTTGTCCTTGCTTTCGTTAGTTCATTCATGTTCTATTTGTATTCTCAAAGAGATATAAGAACCGATTGGAGAAAGAAGATTGTCCTTTTCCCATTGTTTATGGCTGGCAGTATGGGTTTCGCTGTTAATAACTCACGCGCGGTTATCGAAGGTCTCTTAAGCCGCAAGAGCGAATTTGTACGCACTCCTAAATTCAATGTTGAAAATGGAAATAGTTCTGCCGCAGGTAAAAAATATGGCAATAGGAAAATCGGTCTCTCGGTTTATGTGGAATTAATGATGGCTGTTTACTGTCTCATCGGTATCTGTTCGTCACTTTATTTCCTTGAAATAGCCGCATTGCCTTTCCAGGTTCTGTTCTTTTCAGGATTTGCATTTGTTTCAATAACATCCATTAAACACGCATATTCCAAATCTTAGGAAATAATTGACTAAATCTGCAGCCGAAACATTTAATAATAAAGTAAGCCTCATTTATGAGTTCAATAAAGAATCTCCACTGTTCATCAGGAAAGCTGATGAGGAGATTAGGAATAATCAAATTGAAAGAGCTGTCGAAATATTATTAACAGGATTAAAAATTTATTCTGACTATGCCGCGGCTCATTTTATATTAGGGCGCGCTTATTCTCTTCTCGGACAATTCAACCAAGCTCTCAAATCAATTAAAACTGGTTCTGTTTTAATCAATTCTACTGAAACCTATGATTATTATCTGAAAGAAATTGATTCTGCCCGGAAACAAAGATCATTATTTGATTCTACCTCTAGAACTTCATTTTTCTCCTCAGAAATCGAATCAGCACAGCCCGTAATTATTTCCGAAGTTAAAAAAGAAAAAGAAATTAAATTACCGGAAGTAATTGATTATCAGTTCGATGATATAGATGACCGTCTTGAAGAGATTGCAAGGGATATTTCCCATGCAAGGATAAATGAATCTCCCTCCAATTTAGATTATGAGCTTTCTAATATTGATAACTTTATTGAACAGAATATGTTTGTCTCGGAAACTCTTGCTAAGATTTATATTACTCAGGGAGAATTCAAGGAAGCAATTGAGGTTTATCAAAAGCTAATTAAGAAAACTCCCTCCAAACAGGAATATTATTTACAAAGAATAAGTGAACTCCAGTCGCAACTTGAGTAATAAGGTTGTTCCATCCTTTCTGAAACACTCCGCTAAATTAAAAAGAGAATTCTACACCCGTCCCCTTATTACTGTTGCTAAAGAACTGCTCGGCAAAATACTCGTTCTCCCACCTTCACAAACATCTCAAACTTTTCTTGCGGGAAAAATAGTTGAGGTTGAAGCATACGATGGTTCAGTCGATCAGGCGGCACATACTTTTATCGGTAGGACTAAGCGTAATGAAATAATGTTCCGGCAGGGAGGATATCTTTATGTTTACTTTACTTACGGAGTCCATTTCTGTAGTAATGTCGTCACCGGCAAGGAAGGGCAGGGTACCGCCGTCCTTATCCGCGCAATCGAACCGGTCTTTGGCATTGAGGAAATGATAATAAATAGATTCGGAAGGGATTTGAAGAATGAGAAAGAAAAACTTAATTTAACTAATGGTCCTGGAAAAATATGTCAGGCGTTCAAAATAAATAGGGATCATTATGGCGCCGACCTTACCGGTAATGAAATATTTATAATCAACCAATCACCATTGGACAATAAAAAAATAATAGTTACAAAGAGAATCGGTATCTCTAAATCAGTCAATCTTCCTTGGAGGTTCTATATTAAAGATAATCCCTGGGTTTCGGTAAAATGATTAGACCTCAAAACCTATTAATAGTAAGAACTGATAGGATTGGAGATGTTGTCCTCTCTCTCCCACTCGCTGAACTCGTAAAGAAACACTATCCGGAATGCAGGATTACTTTCCTTCTTAAAGATTATACAAAAAGCGTGGCCGAAGGTCATCCCTTCATTGATGACATTTTGATCCTTAATGAAAAAAATAATAAAATCAGTCTCATAAATAATATCAGGCAGATAAAGAAAAATTCCTACGATGTCGCTGTTGTCGTATATCCAACCTTTATAACTTCCTTAATAATATTTCTCAGCAGAATTCATAAAAGAATAGGTACAGGCTATAGATGGTACTCACTGTTATTTAATTATAAAGTATATGAACATCGGAAAAATGCGCTTAAGCATGAACTGGAGTATAACGTAAATCTCCTTAAGTATTTTGGAATAGATGAAAACATTAATCCTGCCAATGTTAACTTTAATCTGAAAATTTCGCAGGGGGATGATGAAAGAGTCAAAACAATCTTAAAAGTAAAAGGAATTGATCTGAAAAAACCGGTCATCATTATTCATCCGGGCAGTGGCGGAAGCGCTGTTGATCTTCCCCTGAATAAATTTAAGGAATTAATTGAATTTATATATTTTAACCTTAGTGCCGAAATAATAATTACGGGAACCAAATCAGAAATGAATCTCTGCCATAATCTGTTCGTTCCTGGAAAAACAAAAAACCTGGCTGGGCTATTCGATCTTGCTGAATTAAAAGCACTGATTAACTACTCAGATATTTTCATTGCAAATTCAACAGGACCTCTTCACATTGCTGCCGCATTGGGTAAATATGTTATCGGATTTTATCCTAAAATACCTCAGTGCTCCCCCAAAAGATGGGGCCCTTATTCAGATAAAAGCAAAGTATTTACCCCCAAATTAGACTGTTCCAATTGTACTCGGGAACAGTGTGAACGTTTGGATTGTATGAGTACCATTCAGGTTTCTGAAATATTTGCTGAGATCGAAAAAATATATAAGTTTGTTCACAAATAATGGATAAATAAATGTTTAGAAGGTCACTTTTACTTGTTCATTTACTCTTTCCTGTGATTTTTGTTTTTGCCGGTAATCCACAGGCTCCCGATGACTTCCGGAAAATGACAAATAAAGCATTTGCAGATGGAGAGAAATTAGTATTTG
>OBLW0100000393.1_pt1 | contig 37745 bp, 34 predicted proteins | sample 1520161 | NCBI WGS metagenome assembly OBLW01 (sample SAMEA3539309, study PRJEB22396) | soil metagenome | biome: tundra; feature: field; material: soil | place: USA | collected 2010-05 | depth 0.15 m
TCGAGCGTGCCGATCACGGCGATCACGTCGGCCACGAGTTGGCCGCGGCACATCACATCAAGCGCTTGCAGATTTACAAACGATGGCGGACGCACCCGTACGCGATAAGGCTGCGTGGACCCGTCGCTCACGATAAAGTATCCCAGTTCGCCCTTGGGTGCTTCGATGGAGTGGTAGACTTCGCCCACCGCCGGTTTCATCACCTTGGGAACCTTGGCCATGATCGGGCCCTCGGGGAGCGCATTGATAGCCTGCTGCACGATGCGCACGGATTGCCGCATCTCCCCCATGCGCACCAGATACCGATCGTAGGTATCGCCGTTCTGGCCGATCGGAATATCGAAATCGAAGTTTTTGTAGTTGGCGTAAGGCTGGGCTTTACGCAGGTCCCATTTCACGCCGCTGGCCCGCAGCACCGGCCCGGTCACGCCGAGAGCAATGCAGTCCTGGGCGGAGATGTTACCCACATTCTTGGTGCGCTCGACCCAGATTCGATTGGTGGTAAGCAATTCTTCGTACTCGTCGATCTTGGGACGAAAGAAGTCGAGGAAGTTCTTTACGTTTTTTTCGAAACCGGCGTAGGTTTCATACTGGAGGCCGCCGATGCGAAAGGCGTGCGTAGTGAGGCGGGCACCACAATATTTTTCGTAGATCTTGAGAATTTCTTCGCGATCGCGGAAGGTGTAGAACAGTGGCGTAATCGCACCGATATCGAGGGCATGCGTGCCCAGCCAGAGCTGGTGGCTGGCGATGCGGTTGAGTTCCGTAAGAATGACGCGAACATACTGGGCGCGGGGCGGGGCCTCTACGTTGAGAAGTTTCTCCACCGTCTCGCAGTAGCCAAGCCCATTTGAGACCGCAGCAACGTAATCCATGCGGTCGACATAAGGATTGAACATCGTGTAAGTGCGATGTTCCCCGATTTTCTCGACCCCGCGGTGCAGATATCCGATCACGCACTCCAAGCCCAGAACCTTTTCGCCATCGAGGCGCAAAATCACGCGTAGCACGCCGTGCGTGGCAGGATGCTGTGGGCCCATGTTGATGACGAGCTCGTTGGCATCTAGAAACGGCTTCTCGGGAGTTTCGAGATCGAGATGCGAGAGCGAACTGTTCTGGTCTGTCATTGATTCTTACTGACGGTTCTTGCTGACCCTTGTCACTGGCCGCTTTCTATCCCCAGGTTGATCTGGACCCACTCATTGTCCTGCTGGAGGATGCCGTAGTCCTTGCGCAGAGGATGTCCCTTCCAGCCGTCGGGCAGCAAAATTCGCTTCATGTCGGGATGGCCGTCAAACTTGATGCCGAACATATCGTAAACTTCGCGCTCCAGCCAGTTGGCCCCCGTCCAGATGGGAACGGAACTTGGAATGCTCTCACCGTCCCGTATTTGTGTGGTCACACGAATGCGCTCGTTACGTGCGTAGGAGTACAGAATCCATAAAACATCGAATTGTTTTTCGCGCTTTGGATAATGGACTGCGGTGATGTCGACGCAGTAATCGAATTGCTCTTGGTTGCGCAGCACCTGAAGGATTTCTGGAATCAGGGTACGATCGACCACCATGTAGTTCTGGCCGGCATAGGTCAGCGGCTCGATGCCGGAACCATAGGAGCTTCTTAACTTCGCGACCATCGGCGAATCCCAGGGAGTCGGCGTGGGTGCTGCCGGTTTCGCAGGGGCTGCAGCCTTGGCAGGCGCAGCGGGCGGTGTAGTCGCGGGTTTCGCAGGAACTGGCGGCGGCGGCGACGGAACTGGCTTTTCAGCTTGAGATTTGGGATCAGACTGAACGGAGCCAGAAGCAGTTGCTTTCACGCCGCCCGGGACGGTTGTTTGATCCGCCGTCGGTTTTGGATCGCCTTCCGGCGGCGGTGAAGGGGGCGATTTGATTTCGTCCGGCATAGCTGCGAAGGCACAAACCTCCGGCGCGCAGGGTTTCGGAGAGAACGTTAACTTTTATCAGCTTGAGGATTCGGTGTCAACGAGCTTGGCGAGAAAAAATGGAGACTCTGCACTTATGGAAACGCTGCTGCTGCCTGCTACACGCGCGCTTGCGCTTGATAGGACTCGATCAGATCGCGGATGCGTTGCGCATCCTTTTTGCGATGGCCGTGGCTGGTTATGGGATCGGTGCCGCCCGTGGATTCGATCCGAATCTCGGCCCACAATACTCCGGTCGAAATGTGCACGGACGCAATCTTCGACGTGGCAATGCTCTCGTCGTTGCTGCCGAACCACCGCGACTTCACGCGGCTGACACGCAAGGGGCTGATCACGAGGCGAGTCGGGAACAGGAAGTTTCCCTGCGTCCAGCGGCTGGCGGTAAAGGTTTCGGCCTGCGGCTCGGCAGTTGGCGTAGGCTGCGTTACACCCATTCCAGCGCACCTTTCTGCCAGACCCAGATGTAACCCACGAGAAGGATGACGAGAAAAATCAGAATTTCCACAAATCCGAAAACGCCGAGGGCTTTGAATTTTACCGCCCAAGGAAACAGAAAGATGGTTTCCACATCGAAGACCACGAACAGGATCGCGATGATGTAGTAGCGGACGGTGTAACGTCCGCGGGCGTTGTCGATGGGATCGATGCCGCACTCGTAGGGCATCAGTTTGGTCTTGCTCGGATTGTCCGGGCGGACAAGCTTGGCGGCCAGTAGTGTGACCGGAAGAAGCACTCCGATGACTGCCATAAAGATGAAGATGGGAACGTAGTTTTGCGGCATAGTGCCTTGGGCGCCTCATTCGCTCGCGTACTGTCGAGCACGCAATATTATCGCCGATCAGGAGCGACTTCAAGAAGAGATGTTTGCATTGCCAAACATTTATCGGGAAGCACGAACACGCTGCGGGCCAGATCTGATTTCAGCGTGCCTTCGTGGTAGTAGCGGCTCAGGATTCCATCTTTCCACGTAAGCAGATCGGGGTTGAGGCGGGCGAACTCATCCCAGTCTGTGACCTTGTGACGCGCCATCCGTTCGTGAATCAGAAAGAAATATGCGCAGGTGATGGTTTCGTTGTAGAGCTGCGTCTTACCGAGGGCGGCGGCGAATCGCTTGAGGGCGTCGCTAAACTTTCCCAGAGCCACGAGAGCCGGATACTCGGATAGATAGGCATAGGCCAGGCGCACGTGATCAGCATGGTGGAATGAGTCTTGGGGAATTGCGTTGGTCTCGAAACCGTGGATGAGTTCTTTGTTCCGCATGGGTGCTCTCGTTGGCTCTCACGCCCGCCATGTCCTCAAGGGTGCGCCGGGCTCTGGCCTTGCGGGACAGCCGAGGCGGTAGTCTCTACATGAGCATCTACGCTTTGCCTACGGCGACGGCCCAGGCCGCGGCGGTATAGATGGCCAGATTTCCCACTTCGTACATGCCGTGCAAGAGGTGAATCACAATGGCGAGAAGAAAAACCGCCGCCAGAACCCCTGCGCCACGAACAGCAGTTCGCGGGATCAGCATCAGGATGCAGCCTGCGATCTCGCCCCATCCCAACACCATTCGTATGATGTTCGGCATGTGAGTACTGGCGAATGCGTGAGCGGCATTCGGAAGCAGAAACAGAATTGCCTCGATCAGGATGACGAGCCCCAGAGTCCACTGCAGGCCGGTCAGAGCAATTTTCGTGCGTTGCGCTGTCATAGATGCCGTCATAGATTCGGATGAGCCCCTATTTCTCCGTGGCCCGCTTACGAGCGGGCCGCGCCTTGATCTCCTTCAGGCGGTGGCTGGCGCTGGAATCGAGATCAAAATCATAGAACCGCTTCAATTCCTGAATGCGTTCGAGGGAGGCTGCACTGAATGGTATTTTTCCGTCGAAGGCATGAAGCACGATGCCCTCCAAAAGATCGCCCAGGCTCATGTCATGGTATTCGGCGAAGGCCTTGAGGATTTTGAGCAGGCGCTTCTCCATGCGAACGCCGGTTTGGACGCGTTCCACCAGCAGCCTTGGATCATCGGCCATGTGTACCAATGTACCAGAGTACATAACTCAGCGCAAGCCCCGGCTTCGACTTCCCAACGTGCGGAAGAAGGTTGTTTATAATCTGGTTTCAACCTTTTTACCGTGCTCCGCGCCGACAAGGCGCAATTCCCTCTTAAAGGATCCTCTTGGCATTCGACGAGAACGTATACGAATTACGGCGCCAGAAACTGAAACAAATTGAGGCACTGGGCCAAACCGCGTATCGGAGCAAATATGAATTCACGCACACTATTCCGCAGATTCTGACGGAGTACTCGGACAAGACGGCGGAGCAGCTGGAGAATCCGCGCGTGGAAGTGCGTGTGGCCGGCCGCATTATGGCAATCCGGTTGATGGGCAAGGCGGGATTCTGCCACCTGCAACAGGGCGGCCAGCGGCTGCAGATTTACGTGAAAAAAGACGCAGTCGGCGATACGGGCTTCGAGCTGTACAAGTTGCTCGATATTGGAGACCACATCGGCGTCAGCGGCTATTTGTTTCGCACGCGCACCGGCGAACTCACGATCCATGTGGAGGAGATTACTTTCCTCAGCAAGGATCTTTTGCCCTTGCCCGAGAAGTGGCACGGGCTCACTGACGTGGAACTGCGTTACCGCCAGCGCTATGTCGATCTCGTCGTGAATCCGGACGTGCGCGACGTTTTTCTGAAGCGCAGCCAGCTGGTGCAGTCGTTGCGGCGCACGATGGAAGCGCACGGATTCGTCGAAGTTGAAACTCCGATGATGCAGCCCATCGCCGGCGGAGCTGTGGCGCGGCCTTTTGTCACTCATCACAACACGCTCGACATGGATTTATATCTGCGCATTGCGCCGGAACTCTATTTGAAGCGGCTGGTGGTCGGCGGATTCGATCGCGTCTATGAAATCAATCGTAACTTCCGCAACGAGGGTCTGGGCTGGAGATGGAATCCGGAATTCACCATGCTGGAGTTTTATCAGGCCTATACCGACTATCAGGGTGTGATGGATCTGACGCAAGAGTTGATTACGCAGGCCGCGAAAGATGTGACCGGTGGAACGGTCACGAGTTGGGGCGATCAGGAAATTGACTGGGCCAACTGGCAGCGGCTGACCATGCGGGAGGCCATTATCCATTACTGGCCGGAAGCGGCCGGCGCAAAACCGGAGATGAGCGACTTCTCTTCCTCGGACGGGGTAAAAAAACTGGTCGAGCAGTTCAACCAGGCGCATGCCCACATTGCCTACGATCCCAGCGAACCCACGGGCAAAACCATTGCGAGTTTGTTCGAGGCGGCTGCGGAAGAACACCTCACACAGCCGACAATCATTTACGAGTTTCCTACAGCCGTGTCGCCGCTGTCCAAACAGAAGCCGGAGGAGCCCGAATGGACGGAGCGCTTCGAAATCTTCGCGGGACAGATGGAGATTTCCAATGGGTTTAGCGAACTAAATGACCCGGAGGATCAGCGCAGGCGCTTCGAGGGTCAATTGAAGGAGCGCGAGCGCGGGGACGACGAGGCGCACCAGATGGATGAAGACTACATCCGCGCGTTGTCTTATGGAATGCCTCCGGCTGGCGGATGTGGGGTGGGAGTGGACCGCCTATGCATGCTGTTGACCGATTCGCACACCATCCGCGATGTGATTCTGTTTCCGCTGCTGCGACCCGAAAAAAGCTCTACCCCAGAGGTTACCGGAGATGCAGAGGAAAAATCATAGGTTCCCCACTCGCTGAACCCAATAATGCACTAGAAATGGTGCAGCAACGGTTTCTATACTTTTGGCATCGGATCTTTGTGCAGTAATTGGCAGCGCTGCCGTAATGTCTGCAAGACTCGGACATTGGGTCGGTAGCGCTTTGCTTTTTGTGTAGCTGCTTCTTGTGCAGCTCCAACTTCAATAATTCTTTGGCGCTGAGCCCTTCTTCTCGACCGCTGTTCTTTGCGGTTCGTAAGCGGGCTTGTCGGGGCTGAAGTTGGTGCTCAGATAATCGATCAGGGCATCGCGATCAGCGGGATCGACGACCGCACCCCACTTCGCCATCTTGTCAACTTCTTTCGTCCAAGCTGGTTTGCTCAGACGCTGTTGCAGGATGATGCGCGCCTCGTGACATTCCAGACAGGCAGTGGTGGCTTTCGCTTGCATCGGACCGGCAGGTAAATCCGCAGTCACCTTTGCAGCAACGGACGTCTGCGCCACTAAGCCGGATGCAGGCATCAGCAGCGCAAGAGCCGAGATTTTATAAAGCATTTTACGAAACGTGAGTTCAGGAGACATAGATCTTCACCTGATCAACGGCGTTGTAAAGATAGCCGCTGGGATTCCACGCTGGCGTCGCAGGCTGGGTGTGTCCCTGGCTATCGGTCGCACGTGACTGGATGGTGTGTTCACCAGCTTTGCCAATCTTGCAATCGTAACTCCATAGGCGCCACGCATAGTGAGATTGGTCATGAGCGAGTTTCGCGGGGCTCCAACTGGCACCACCATCGGCGGAGATCTCGACTTTCACGATATCGGCTTCGCCCGCCCAGGCCGCGCCATGCACGGTCACTTTACCAGCCTTCAGGTTAGCGCCGTCGCTTGGGCCCGCAATTACCGATTTCACGCTCAAGGCAGTCAACGGATGCGTATCTTCCGGCTTTACGGTGTCGCCGGGCTTCACTGGCTGATTTGGCAAGCGGTAACCAGGGTTCATAAAGTTGCCCACAAATTCCGATTCGAGCACTCTGATTTCGGTGAGCCATTTGCAGGAGGCTGCGCCAACCCAGCCGGGGACGAGAGCGCGCGCAGGGAATCCGTGATGCTTGGTGAGGGGGGATCCGTTCATGTGCGTGGCGATCAGGGTATCGGGGTCGAGCGCTTTCTCGATCGGAATGCTGCGGATAAAGGGTGGAACTTTACCAGGAACTTCATCGAGGCCGCGAAACATGACGTGCTTGCCGGTGGGCTTAATCCCGGCGCGCTGCAAAATATCGCGCAGACGTGGGCCAGCGAACCGCGCAGTTCCGACAGCTCCCTTGCCCCACTGTATGCCGGGGACTTGCGGGCGATGCAAGCTGCGTCCGTTGCCGGCGCACTCAAGCGTATTGACAACTGAGTGCGTCTCGAATTTCTCAAGCTCGGTCAGGTTCAGCGTCAGAGGTTTCTCCACCTCGCCGCCCAGCGAGAGGCGCCAGTCGTTGGCATCGAGTTCGCTGGGTTCGTACATGTGATTGCGCACGAAGAAGTGCGGCACCGGCGTGAGCCAGGTATCGAAATATTCGACTGGACTCTCGAGATCGACGAACCGGAAGGAGCGAAGAAGCATGACGTCTTCGCCGGGAAACGGAACGGATTGCCCTTGCGGGAGAGCCCAAGTCAACATGGAGGGCACGGCCCCAGCCAGGAGCGCCGCTCTCGACATCTGCTTGAGGAATTCACGTCTGGATTTCATCGTTGTTGACATTTTGAAAAACGTTCTCTGCAGCAATTTAAGTTATCACCACCGGCCCGGAAAAGGAGAGTAGCCAAAACCGAGCCGGCGGCGTTTCCGAAGGGAAGGCGCCCCTCGAAAAATTGAGAACCCGTTGAACCGGTTGCTCCCGCGTCAACGGCTGACGCGGGACCGTTTCGGTTCTACGGCAGGATGTAGCGGAACGAGGTGAAGACCATGTTGTCGATGCCTTCTGGAGTGACTCCAGGGTGCCCGGCTCCGGAGGGGCCGACGCCAGACCAGGTGTCACGAGTCACATAGGAATACTGGGCACCGACCTGGAATCTACCTCTCGGACCGTTGTAAAAGCGGTACCAGAAGCCGGCGGTTCCCTCGATCACGGCGCGAGTATCGGAGGTGCAGTCGCTGAGGCTCGTGGGAGTGAAGCCGGTGTTCACCGTGGGAGCTAGTTCGCTGTAGCAGCCAGAGTTGTTAAACAGGGGCGCTCCGTAACCGACTTCCTTCCCCGTTATCGGATCAAAGCTGGAGGTCCGCTGAGCGTACTCGACACCGCCGTAGCCGTAAATGTCGAGTTTCTTCGAGTGCCATTCGAGCGTGGTGAGCCCTTCAAGGTTCTTGATCAGATGGAGTGTGCCGTCGGCGTTGATGGAGACATCCGAAAGCCCTGCCGGAGCATAGCGTCCGATTCCGCTCCCGCCGAAACCTTTCACCCCAAAGGTGAGGCGGTGGGCGATGTTCCAGCGTGCACTTGCGCCGATGCCGCCTCCATTCTTGGAGGCGTTGTGGGCTCCGAGAGCGTTGGGACCGGGGGTTGTGCTGCCGCCGCAGAGAGTAGTGGTAGAAGCCAGTTCGCCGCATGGAAAGACGCGGTCGGCGAACCGGTCGTACAGGCCGAAGGCTTCGTAGTGCCCAAAGCCGGGATCAAAGGCGACCTTCGCGATGAGATCGGGCGAAGGGTTGAAGGTATAAGTTGAAGTGGTGTTGTAGCTGTTGCTTGCGCCAGCCTGGCCGAGGAGGAAATTATCTCCATTGCCGTGCGTGGTGAGAGTGCCCTGCGCATTCTCCATGGCCACGGCGAATGCGACCTTATCGCCGAAGGTCTTGGTCAGGCGGATTCCATACTGGCGGGTGAAAACGAAGCCGACGTTATACGACGGGTCGATGGTCTTAGGCCGAGCGTCGTTGGTTCTGCCCAAGTCATCATCGGGAGAGATTCCCCTTCCGTTTTCGGTCGCCAGGCTCCAGGCCTGGCCACCGAGGAAGCTCCAGCCGTTCGCGAACTTGGCCTGCGCCCACGCTTGACGAAGGCGGAGAGTGTAACTGTTGGTTGAGGTCGAGGTGGAGGTGACGCCGGAAGAAAGAAAGTCGGCGGATACGTAGCTGGAGAGTTCCACATCTTTCAAGCGGCCGTTGACAAAGGTGGTGATCTTAGACTGGCGGCCAGAACCGAAAAACTCCGGTACCTGGCTCTGCGAGGCGCCCGGCATAGTCACGGAATTGAAGGGAGTGGGCAAATCTGCCGAGAGGGCTCGCGAACGGCGCACGAATGCAGCTTCCGCATATCCGCCCGGGGTGATGTTGATGCCTTTGAAGTGTATGGTCAGCGGCCCCTCCATTGGGGTGGCGTTGGGCGATGCGTCCTGTGGGTTTTGGCTCGGGGTTGCGATATCTTGCTGAACCGAGATTCCGGTTGCGACCTCTGCCACCTGCTGCTGCGGGACGGGTCGGGTATCGGACTTGCTCGCAGCTTCCATGGCCGATTGCTGGGCCTGTTGGCGCTCCAGCTGTTTTGTGAGTCTGTCGATTTGTAATTGCTGCGCGGCCAGAGCGTCTCTTAGGGCTTGGACGTCGGCAGCGGTGACGGTGGGCGGTGCAGGTGCGGCCGCCGCGTCCTTGGCGGCTGGCGCAGCTGACGGCGGATTCTCTGCCCATGCGCCCGCGGTCAAAGCCGCAAGCGTAAGAGCAGTGACGATTAACTTCTTGCTTGTTTTCATGGAATTTGGAACCCTCTCCTTTTGAGTTTTAGTCGACATACTTCTTACTTACTGCCGAAGCTACGCAACTCTTTGGCAAACGCAATTTTGGCCGGGTTGATTTTCATTTTTTTGTTATCCCCGCGTCGTGCGTGGCCCCTATGTGGACCACGACGGGTTCAACAAGAATCGGCACACGGCGACTCAGCGGTATCAACGTCCGTGCGGGGGGCCGGACTTGCTTCAAGAACTAAACGGTTCAATGCCTATCTTATTGATTATTACTATCGACTTAATAGTGTTTCGGAACTCGATACGTTGTTTGTTCAACCAGCTTTGTTCCCCCAGGTTTTAACCGCGGATACTCTTCTCGGCCGCGAGGACTGCGTCAGGCTATCAAAGGTCGCCTAAACACCTTTGTGTCCTCCGATGACCATGGGCAGAACACTGCCCTTTTCCCTCTTCTTGGCCACGCGCTTGCCTTTGGTTGAGCGCGGCCCGGGGTCAGCGATGAGGTCGGCTAGCGTCGTGTTTTCCAAAATATTCGCGGCCGCGTCACGGACGTCCAGGAACAACTGATAAAGAGCGCGGTGCGGTAGATCGCGGTCAATCAGCGTGCGCAACTGTTCGGCATCGCCAAATGGCGCCAACGGGCCGTCGATCAGACGCATGATCTCGCTCAACCGGATATCGGAAGGATCACGGCGCAACTGGTATCCGCCCTTGGCTCCGCGCACGCTCTCCACCATGCGCGCATTTTTTAGTTCGAGCAGAATCAGTTCCAGAAATTTCTCCGGAAGACTCTCCTCGTAGGCGACCTCGCGGATCTTGATCGCGCCCTGGTGGTAATGGCGGGCCAGCATCATCATGGCCTGCAATGCGTAAAGTCCCTTTTGCGAGATTTTCATAGCGCCGGCCATTATGCCATAAAGTCCATTGAATTAATAGACTTTATGTACCTTAAGCCCAGTAGCAATTGGGGAACCGCTTTGAGCGCTGGGGATTGTCGATTTCAGCTTATTTTCAGCGGCGTGGAGCTGGGGTTTTACTCAGCTGGACGCCAGTGTGCATCGGATTGCGGTTCGAAGAAAAAAAGTTCCACGACGACACAGGCATTCTGAGTGCGCGGTTAAGACTCGGGCAGAACCCGCAAAATCTGCACTGTGATGTTGTCCGGGCCGCCGCGTTGTAGAGCCAGCTTCACCAAGGCGGCGCAGCACTCCGCCGGCGTCTTACCGTTCACCGCTGTCTCCAGTTCCTGATCGCTAACCATGCCCCAAAGGCCATCGGTACACAGGAGAAGATCGTCCGAGGCCTGCAAGGTAAGCCCCTGTTCGCCACTTTGCATGGCGACTTCAATACCCGCTCCTAGAGCGGCAGTGAGGATGTGCCGCTGCGGATGCTTTTCGGCGTCCTCGGCACGGACGATACCACTCTCCACCAGCCTGCCGACATAGGAATGGTCTCGAGTCAATCGTGCGATGTGCGCACCCCGCACCAGATAAAGGCGGCTGTCTCCGACGTGAGCGAAATAAAGCTGGCGGCCCCGAATGACAAGGGCGGTGCACGTGGTTCCCATCCCGTGAAGCTCGGGATGAGCTACGGCGTATGCTTGAATCTTTTCGTGAGCTCTGGAAAATGCTTCGAGCAAGGCGACGTGCGGATCGTTCCCGACGACGTTGTCGTAAACTTCACGCACCGTCTCTACCGCCAGCCGGCTGGCTTCCTGGCCGCCTTCGTATCCGCCCATGCCGTCGGCGATTATCGCCAGCCTTCCCTTACTTTCGAGTTCTGCAGCGACCGGCTCCCAGTAGAGGACGGAATCCTCGTTGTTTTCGCGCTGGCAACCCACGTCGCTCAGGCTCGCCACTTCCAATCCAGGTTTCAGCAATTCAGATTTAACATTCATACAGTCAGCTGACGGTTCTTCGGAAACTCTCTACCGAATAGTTAAGGCAGATCCGCCCCGGCCATTATAGACAAGCCACCGCGCAGGAAAATGCAGCAGTCGGGTGGGCACTGCGGAAAAAAGAGCCGCAGCAAGCGCGGCTTGAACTAAACCCTCGCGTCGAAGCTTAGTTGTGGAAATTACTTCTCGCTACTCGCGAAGGGATTCGGACTACGAACCAGACTCCAAGAAAAAGGTGTACAGGCAACCACGTGTGGTTACTGAGGTCAGAGTTGCCAGGAAGCGGAACTTAGTCAGGGTTGACCAAGGTCCTTCGATGGATGTAATGTTCGCAAATGGTTCCCCAGAATTAGATCAAGGAGATCAACATGAAGAAACTGGTTTCTCTCTGTTTCGCATTCAGCCTGATCGCTTGTAGTGTCGCGATTGCACAGGACACTATGAAGCCAGACACCATGAAAGCTGACTCATCCGCCAAGGCCGCCAAGGTCATGGGAAAGATTAGCGACGACGGGAAAACATTCGTCAGCGATAAGGACAGCAAGAGCTGGACAATCGACAACCCGGAAGCCGTGAAGGGGCATGAGGGGCACCACGTCACACTAACGGCACACGTGAATGCCGACAAAGGTGAGGTGCATGTGATGTCACTCAAGATGGCGGGAGACAGCATGAAGAAGGACAACATGCAGAAGTAAATTGCGAGAGGTTATCCGTACGCAAGGCCAGCCTTCGGGCTGGCTTTTCTTTTTTCATTATGAAGTACGAGACGGCGAAAGTAAAAAGGAGTCTACAGGAACTACCGTATATGACTGCGGTGTGCCGCTGGCTATGATTTGTACGCGGTAATCGTTAGTGAGCCTTCCCCACATAAGGACTAACTAAAGTTCGAATTAGGATTGTCGAAGATTTCGGCAGGTGTGCGGGCGAAACGGAGTTAGTCAGGTTTCGCCTGGCAGGAGTGCACTGAGGAGCGTCGGCGATCGTCATGCGAATTCTTATTGTTGACGATAATGAACGGATCCGGCGCGGGGTATTGGACATTTTGGCGTCCAAGAAGAATTGGAACGTCTGCGGCGAAGCCAGAGATGGGATGGAGGCAATTCGGAAGGCCCGAGAGCTGCTGCCCGACCTCATCCTTTTAGACATCAGCATGCCGGGCTTGAATGGTTTGGAGGCAGCGCGTCTTCTTCGCCAGGAGGTCGCTAATACAAAAATTCTACTTATGAGCCAATATGACCCCATTCCATTATTACCCGGAGCAATTCAAGCAGGGGCGAACGGATGTGTGGACAAAAGCCGTTTGGGCACAGACCTACTGTCGTGTATTGAACGCATTTCCGGGATTTCAGAGGCTCTCGGAATAGCCATCCCCGGCTGAGGTGCGCTACATCACCTTCCCGCAGTGAATGCGACAATAGGCAATCATGGCTAGAGGGATGACTCGACGAGTTGCGATTGGACTCCTACTCGCATTCGCCGAATTACTTCTGGGCCAGTCTGCGCCCCGAATTCACTCTTCGAGGCCGCCGGAATACACCTTCAAGATCGTTCGAACTTTCCCTCATGACTCGAATGCCTTTACTCAAGGTCTCGCCTACCGTGACGGATTTTTATACGAAGGCACTGGCCTGCAGGGTCGTTCCTCTCTCCGCAAGGTGCGTCTGGAAACTGGGGAGGTGGTTCAGCGCATAGACCTCGCACCAGAGTTTTTTGGTGAAGGAATTACCCTGCTGAAGGATGCAGTGGTGCAGCTGACATGGCAGGCGCAAATAGGATTTGTGTATAGATTGAGGGACTTCCATTTGCTGCGCCGGTTTGCTTACTCCGGAGAAGGATGGGGTTTGGCCAGCCTTGGCCGCGAGATCTTTATGAGCGATGGAACGTCTGAAATCCGCGTTCTCGATCCCGGCACGCTGACGGAAAAGCGACGTTTTACAGTCCGCGACGGGACTCATCCTGTAAAAGAATTGAATGAACTGGAGGTCGTGGAAGGAGAGATTTTCGCCAACGTCTGGCAGACGGACCGAATTGCCCGGATCTCCCCACAAAACGGTGAGGTCCTCGGATGGATTGATCTTACAGGCATTCTGAGCCCGGTCTACCGCTTGGAATCGGGCGCCGTCTTGAATGGAATTGCGTACGATTCAGAGCGAAAGCGACTTTTTATCACCGGCAAGTTGTGGCCGAACGTCTTTGAGATCGCGCTCGTCCCCAAGCATTAGATGCGGCTGCTCAAAAAATTGCCCGTTAAGTCAGGAAAATTTGCGGAGGCGCTTCGTTCCCATCAACGCTCTACAGTTTCATCCGAAGCAAAAGCAGAGAGACTTTTGTCCTCCATAACTACCAAGGACTTTACGGGCCAGGAGGGGGTTATATGTATAAGTCATTTGGAATGATCATGCTTTTACTGCTGGGATTCTTTACGACGGGATGCGGAAGCAATTCGAATTCCGACAACATCAATGGGACTTTGACTGCCAATCTCACCAATCCGGACGGTTCGCCAGCCTTTAATTTCACTACCAACTTTACTCAAGAGAGTGGCGGGTCGATTAGCATCACCAACTTCAAGTTCACCACGAGCGGCTCTGCTTTTCAGGGCCCACCACGCAAACCGGCTCGTTTGGTCTGAGCGGCACTTTCAACGGCAACGTTACCGAACATTAGGGATGAACATTTCCACCACACTTTCCACTGGCACCAACAACCAGCTTGCTCTGCAGGGGGGGCGGTGAACGGTAATACTATCACTGGCACGTGGACTCTGAGCGGCACCACCGGGTGCAGCGGCAACGGAAACTTCACCATCAATAAGTCGTGACGCACCCTTCCTGGCAAGCGGACTCCTCCGCCCTTCGAACCAGGAAACCAAGAACAAACGATGCAAAAGGAAACGGCGGGCTGCGGCGGCTAACGATCCTCTATCGTCCGAAATACTTGGCGTTGAGCTCGGTAAACGAGTTCCATTTTTCCGGGAGATCGTCGAGTGCGAAGATGGCCGAGACCGGACAAACCGGTACGCACGCGCCGCAGTCGATGCACTCCACCGGATCGATGTAGAGCAATTGCTCTGTGGCGTACTTGGGATCATCTTTCTTGGGATGAATGCAATCCACCGGACACGCATCGACGCACGCAGTGTCTTTGGTGTTGATGCAAGGTTCTGCGATTACGTAAGTCATAACGAGGTCGATCTCCTAAACTGCATGCAAGTATTTTACTATGGCCGTCTCTGCGAGAACGCTCATTCTAGCAAGAAATCGGGATGCTCCGCAAAAACGAAAACGGCCAGCAGCCTTGGCTGCCAGCCGTTCTTGGTTTACTGAATCAGCGTCTGCACAGATTACCGGTGTCCGCCACCGTGACCACCGCCGCCGCCGCCGTGGAAACCGCCACCGCCACCGCCGCCATGGAAGCCGCCGCCACCGCTGCCGCCGTGGAAGCCTCCGCTCCCACCGTGGAAACCTCCGCCTGCGCTTCCGTGGAATCCATTGCCACCGTGAAACCCGTTACCACGAAATCCACCGCCGTAACCTCGCCCTCCGTAGCCTGCGCGGCCATAGTAGCCTCTACCGCCCCAACCGCGACCGTAGCCCCAGCCGCCACGCCCGTAAAAACCGTGGCCCCAACCGCCGCCCCAACCATACCAGGGGCCGGCGCCGATGAACGCTCCACCAGCGAACCAATCAGGCCCATAGTAGCCGTAAGGCGCACAAGCGTAGGGCGCATAGCCGTAGTAGCCGTACTCGCACACCGGCTGACCCCCCACATAGCCCGGTCCAATCCCCACGCCAACACTTACCTGCGCTTGTGAGTAGGCCAGTGGAACCATCAGAACACTTACCAGAGCCAAATATTTTATGTACCGCATGGTGAATCCCCCTTGTCTCAGATCCGCCCTTCCAACCCCGAACTACCGGATCTCAGGTCTCCTGATCTTTTCCAGAAGCACCTATCTATTTGAACTCACTACTCACGGAAAAGTTGCAGGTTCCACAGTGGCTGATTTCGGCCACCCCGCCTGAATTCAACCACTTACAGACCATCGGGCGTCTAGGCTTCGAGCAATACTTCACTCGGCTCGTACTCCACGATGTAGCCCGCTACCGCACTCGCGGCAACGGTCAGCGGCGAGGCCAAGTACATCTGTCCTGGACCGCTGCGACCGGGGAAATTGCGGTTCTGCGCGCTGATCACCACTTGATCCGGACGAGTCGAAACTCCGGGTCCGGCGTTGATGCAGGCTCCGCAACTCGGCTCGATCACGTGTGCGCCGGCCTTCTGAAACACGTCCAGGTAGCCTTTGCGAATGCAGTACTCGCGCGTTTCCTGCGATCCAAACTGAATGTAGAACTTCACCGAGTCAGCCACGCGCTTGCCCTGCTTCAGCGCATCGGCCAACACAGCAGCGTACATATCCATGTCTTCGTTCTTGCCGGCGGTGCAGGTTCCTCCATAGGCAATTTCGATCGGCACAGGCGTGTTGAGCTCGCGCACATACTTCCCGTTGCCTGGATCGCCCGGGGTCGCAACCATCGGTCGAATCTCGGAGGCGTCGAGCTCGATCACATGCGCGTACCTGGCATCAGGATCGCTGAACAAGCCCTCGATCATAGCCTGGGCTTTTGCGCGATCCATACCGCGTCGCTCAACCAGGAAATCAACCGCTTTCTTGTCGGGCGCGACGATGCCGGTGAATCCACCGATCTCGGCCGCCATGTTGGTCATGGTAGCGCGCTCGTCAACGCTGAGCCCTTCAATCGCTTCGCCCGCATACTCCATCACTTTGGCGAGTGCCTTGCCGCTGCGCACATAATCGAGGCTCAGAATTTTCAGAATGAAATCCTTCGCCGTGGCATTCGCATGGCGCTGGCCTCGAATTACTATCCTCACCGACTCCGGCACCTTGACGCGGACATCTTTCGTGATCCAGCTGTTGAACACGTCAGTGGTTCCAATACCGAAAGCGACGCAGCCAATCGCGCCGACATGAGGAGTATGCGAGTCCGAGCCTATGTTAAGTTGCCCTGGCAGCGCGTAGCTCTCAAGCACGATCGCGTGGCAGATGCCTTCCGAACCCTTGCGGTCTTTCAACTCCCCATGTAGCTTGATTCCCTGCTTAACGGCGAAGTCCTGCTGTTTCAGTTTCAGCTGGGTCGCAAGATCGAGCAATCCAAGCTTCTTTTTCTCCTCCGAAATTACCTCATCGAGAAACGTCAGATGGTCACGGAAAAAGATAATGCTTGAGGCATCGTTCACCCTGGCGTCTTTGCCGACGTAGCGTTCGAAAAAAATGGCAGCCATCGGCGTCACGTACTCATGGCTGAAGCGCAAGTCGGCTTGTGCGAATCCGGTGTCCCCCGGCTTTACGCTCGCGACGCCAATTCCTCCCTCTTCGTTCACCATGTGGCCCGCAAAGATTTTTTCCGCCACGGTCATGGGCGGCCTCGTGTATCTGCGAACATTTCCGTTCATTTCCAATTTCATCTCACTCTTGATCGGCGGCAGGAGCACCTTCTTCTGCATGCGGGCTACGTTGAATGGAAAAAGGCCACCGTATTCGATTACCTGGCGAGTAATTTCATCCTCGCCCGCCGTGAACTCGCTCAGCGGAATCTCTTCTCCGCCGCGAATCCGATCAATCAAGGAAAAATTCGTCGAGGTCAGCACTCCAAGATTCTGGCAATTCTGCTTGTAGATACGCTCGATGTTTTCGGCAATCACGACGCGGATTCCCGCACACATTTCTGCATAAGGCGACTGTTCCCGACTCGATCCTTTGCCGCGTCGTTTGCCGCTGACGGCACAGACAAAACCGCCACGCTTCACGTCACCCCGCCCGATGGGCGTGGAGCTGCCACACTTCAGTCCGAGATAGGGAATCTCGCCCAGGGTCTCGTCGAAGTAGAAGCAGTAGTGCGCCGGAGTGATCTCGTCGGTAGAGATGTCATCGCGAAGCTTAGGATTGGCCGCGGGATTTTTCGTATCCCACGGCAAATCTTCACCGGCAAGTTGCCGCTTGATGAGGTCAGGATCTTCCGTTAAAAAAAGAATGCGTCCCTCTAGCCGGACCTGGTCCGGCCGTTTTTCGATTTTGCGTTCTAGAAGAGAGTTGATCACGTTCAGCCTGTGGGATCCGAGAATTCAGGGACAGGCAGTAGCGGCTACCCGCTCCCGGACTATTGTAGCGCGATTGCGGATAGCGGATGGCAGATCAAGATTAAGCAAGTTGCGGCAAGCTTATCTCTTATACTCGCGCGGATCCGGCAGAGGTTCCATGCCCCTTCCGGCGAAAATTTCTTGGAACTCGGCGAGCAATGCGTCATGCAACAGGCCATTGGAGGCCACGGTCTCACGACTATTGAGTTCAAACGGTGATCCGTCGAAGCGCGTCACTTTGCCGCCAGCCTCCTCCACGATCAGCACGCCCGCTGCTGTGTCCCAGGGATTAAGATTGAACTCCCAGAAACCGTCATAGCGCCCGGAAGCGACGTTGCACAAGTCGAGCGCCGCCGACCCCGCACGGCGCACCCCATGCGTGTGCAGCGTGATCTGATGATAGAAAAAAATATTTGGATTCTTATGTCGCTTGTGGCTGGGAAAGCCGGTGGCCAGCAGGCTTTCCTTCAGCGCAGGGGTTTCCGAGACGTGAATCGCCTCACCATTCAGCCGTGCACCTCTTCCCTGCTCTGCGGTAAACAATTCGTTGCGAGTGGGATCGTAGATCACCGCGGCAATGCGGCTTGCCTGTTGCCCGGCTGACCGCTGATCCAGCTCCTGATACTCCAGCCCCATAGAGACGCAGAAAACTGGATATCCGTGCGCGAAGTTTGTCGTGCCATCGAGCGGATCGACGTACCAGCGATAGTCGCTGCCCCGGTCGCTGAGCCCCTGCTCTTCGCCAAGGACGTCGTGGGTGGGCCACTGCGCGCGTATCCGATCGCGAATCAGCGCCTCGGCAGCGCGGTCGGCAGCCGTGACCAGATCGGCCTCGCCCTTGTACTCAATCTTTAGATGCTGGTGAAAGTAGTGCATCAGCAGCGCGCCCGCCTCGCGCGCGATGGCTGACATAGCGGGAAGGAAACTGTCGTGATTGGACGGCATAATCGACTTCGGCCTTCGGGGTTTGGCTTTGAACAATTAAAACTGGAAGCAAGCTTGTATGCGAGCCGAAGCCAGAACGACGCGGCCCGAAGTCCCGTTCACCGCTTGGAGCCGCCGTCTTCAGCTATGTACATAATCTCGTGCTTGAAAATGAACAGGTTGGGTACACCTTCGCGCGTCAGCCGTATCATGTACTTATCGTAATATTCAATCCACCCGCTGACGGTCTGTCCATCCATTAGTTTGACGCTCACCTGCTTCTGCTTCTCTCCGAGAGCCTTGAGGAAGCTAGCCTCCTCGAAAGTCTCTTCCGGAGGCGGCGTCCGCCCACGCTTAGCGGCATTCGGACTTCCTTGCGCACGAAGGGGCATGCTGGCATTGTACACAAACGAACCCCGGAGGCGGCTCCAACCATGTTCGTTGGACACGCGCCCAAAGATAATGCCGGCGTAACAATTTCCTAGGAAAACTCCGGGGCCAGTCTGGAGTAAAATGCCTCCGTTCGCCTCTTCGGCTGGAGGTCACTCGTGATCCGTCTAGTTTCAATTTTGTTGTCGGTGATCCTGTCCTGTGCGGCCCCCCTCTCTGCGCAAGGTCGACCAGTTGCGCCCGGTATTCGCCAAGCCGACCAAGCGGAGGCGCAAAGTCAGAAAGACATTCCCCCGGCGATGAATTTGCGAATTACTATCGACCCGGCGAAACTCCGGCGTGATGCCGATGAACTCGCTACCTTAGCGCAATCGGTTCCAACCGAAGTCGATCAGACCACCAAAGGCGTTCTACCCAAGGACTTGAACGACAAGCTCAAGCGGATTGAAAAATTGGCCAAGCAGTTGCGCTCGCGGATCTCGCAATGAGTCTAGGCGAAGAGCGCGAGGAGTTTCTCTAGGCTGAAAAAAACCGTGGCGCGGAGCGCCACGGTATGATCGTGCAAATCGACTTGGTTAGAAGCTGATGCGCAGTCCAAATTCGAACTGACGCGGAGCCCCTAAGGCATAAGTTCCTGACTGGAAGCTCGCCCGGAACGGCGTCAGGCTTGATCCCTGCGTTACCCCGCCTATCACGTTTGGCGCCAGCAGCCCGTTTTGTCCGGGTGCCAGCGTACCCAAGAGTCCGCCTGGAAGATTGCCCGGCAAGAATTCATTAGCAAAGTTGAAAACGTTGAATATGCCGGCGCTTGGCTCTATCACGAAACGCTCCCCAAGCTTGATCGGCCAGGATGCCTTCAAATCGATCGACTTAAGCCAAGGGAAGCCGACCGCACCCGGCGCTACCGAGTTCAACGAAGGCATGACCCAGCTTAGTGCCGTCATGTCGGCGCCAGTCATAACCGAATTCGTTACTAGTTGGTTACCAGCTGGAGTGAGCGACCCGGCGAAGTGCGTGTTGTAACTGTTGATAACGTTCTGCAGATTGCCGATGTTAACGCTGCGCTGAAAGTCGCCCAGATTGGTTCCCGGGACTGGCATGCCGCCCTGCCCAGAACCAATTCCAGATCCCAGCCAGTCGGTAGCAAAAATCTCGCCCCCGCTGGTCAACTGGGGTAGCGAGAGATTCTGCGGAAGCGGGCTATCGAAATGTCCAATGATGCTGAACCTAGTGAACCATGGCAGATCGAAGGTTCCACCGAAGGAGAGCTGATGGGTTCGATCCAGAGCGTTCGGTCCGCTGAACCTGAGCGGGTCGTCGTTGTCCACCGCCACGTTAACGAAGTCCTGATCCTGTACTTGGCTGGTGAACTTCGAAAGCGAATAGGACACCTGGAAGCTCGAAGTCTTTACCCCGCGGATGGGGTTCTTGACCTGCTGTTTCAGGCTAACCTGGAGCCCGCTGTATACCGAACGACCAACTGGATTGAGCAAGTCAAGCGTGCCTAGGGCGCCGTTGTTGACGCCGCTTGCACCGTCAGTTCCCGGAAACGCGCAGAAAGGGCAAGGGGCGCCGCCAGCAACTGCGTTGTTGGAATCCAGCCCCGCTGCGGAGTAGGCTGCCTGGGCACCGGAAACCCCCAGAGGCGTCGTTCCACCACTCGCGACTGTCGAGTTGAGCATGCAGGTAACTTGGCCGAGACCGGGAAGGCATCCGTTGGCGACCTGCGCTTTGTCTCGGGCAGCTGTAGCGTTCGCAAGATTGAACGAACGTGCTGAGCCACTGTGATTGGGGTCGCTGGCGATTAGGTAATGCTCCCCAATGTTGCGGATGTAGTCGGCACTGAGCACCGTTCCCGGACGGAATTCGTGCTGAAAGCCGAGATTCATCTGCCACGAGCGGGGGGTTCGGTAATTAGGGTTAAAGACGTCAAACCCGTTGACATTGGAGGCGTTCAGAGTTGTACCCACAAAGTTTCCGTTGGGTTGCAGCCCGACGTGCGCGGCAGCGGCAGCCTTAAAGGCGTTGCTGAGTGCCAAAACTTGGGACGCGACGGTCGAGATGGTCCCGCCACAAAAGGTCGGCGAGACCGTGGTCGCACTGGTTACGGTCCCGGCACCCCCAGCTACAGAACCGCCCAGACCGGCAGTACCACCGGGCCAATTGAAGGGGTTAGCTCCACCGCCGGAGCATACCAGCGGCGTATAAGAAAAGATGCCTTCAGGAATTCGCGCCGGGCTATCAAACAGGACGTTATTCCAGATGGAATTTTCATAGAATAAGCCCCCACCCCCGCGAATCACAGTCTTTCCGGTGCCGGACACATCCCAAGCAAATCCCACTTGAGGACCGAAGTTGTCGCCAGGAGTTCGCACTTGGTTGCCCAGCCCCGAACCCCACGCATTCAGCGCAGGCAAAGCGCCCAAGTCACTATCGACTCGCCCGGTGTCGCGCACATAATGCAGCCCCGCCGACAGTGTAAACCTTGGTCTGATCTTCCATGCATCCCCTACGTAGGTCTCGAAACGGTTGTCTGGTCCTAAGCCGCCACCTGGAAAGTTAAAGGAGCTCTTGGCTGTCGAAAAACCAACGCCGTTGCCCAGGAACACAAAGTCCGCAGGGTAGGAGGTTGGATCGGACGAGGCCCCCGGAGCGGTGGTGCCCACTTGTGGGAATGTAAAGAAGGCTGCCAAACCTCCGCCCTGAAGATGATTAAATGCTGCCCCGTAACGAAGAACGTGGTTGCCAATAACTTTGCTGCCGTCGTACTTCACTTGGTGGTCGCTCTGAATTGTCTGCTGGGGCGCGAGCAGGTTCGGTCCGCCGCAATAGGAACCACCACCGCTGAGCACGCAATTTCCCGCTATGGATGCTCCGATGTTGATGCCGAGTCCAGGGATTGGGTTATCGGGGCCAGCCGCTATGCTTGAAGTGCCGTCTCCAATTCCGTTGCGGAATTTGAGGTATTCAAAGCGGATACTATGGGAGAACGACCCTGTATTAAAATCAAGGCCGACGACGTGAGTCGCCGTGTGGTCGGCGTTGAGAAATCCCTGCAGAGAACTAGCCGAACCGAACGGGCGGCTGTCATGGTTCTGGTCGAAGTTGAACCGATAGAATGCCCGCGTGTTGCCCTTGATGTTCCAATCCATCCGCCCATCCAACATAACTTCGCGGTAGGGTTCAACAAAGGTGGTGTTTAGGGTGTCAAACGGAGCACTAAAGGGCTCGGCTGCCCCTAAATCTTGCTTGGTACGCTCGCCGTCAATAAACCAGAAAAGCTTGTCCTTGATGATCGCCCCGCCCAAATTGCCGCCCCACTGCTGTCGCTGGAAGGGTGGTGTGGTGGGGCCAGGCAGGGCCGCTGCCGTTTGGTTGCCGCGGAAGAACCCGAATGCCTCCCCGTGTATGGCATTGCTGCCGGAACGGGTTGTTACGTTCACGGCACCCGAGGACGTCAGCTCGGTTGAGAGATCGAGCGAAGACTGGGAAAGCTGGAATTCTTGAATGGCGCTTGAAGGAATGTTTTGCGTCGTGGTCCCTACTGTCTCGTCGCTAACATCGACTCCGTCGACCTCAATTCGCGCCGTACGACCGAACCGGCCCTGGAACGAGATCGATGAAAATCCGTTCTTAGTGGGGTCGAACGTGCTGCCCTCTTGAATCTGAACGCCCGGCTCAAGTTGGGCGAGGTCAAGGAAGTTGCGTCCGTTAACTGGAAGGTTCTCGATCTGGTCGATGTTGAGCACGCCTTGCACGGTGGCTTGTTCGGTGTTGACGGCGAGGGCTGCCGCCTGAACCTCAATAATCTGGCTCTCCTGCCCGATTACCAACTTGGGGCTGACCGACGCCGTGTTACCCACCTGTACCGTAACCGGCACTTCAGTGGTCTTGAAACCCTTGGCCTCAACCCGCACCACATAGTCGGCGGGCTGAATTGGTCCGGACGAGTAAGATCCAGAAGAAGAAGCATTGAGATGAATAGCGGCCGCCGTAGCTTTGTTAGTGATTGTCACTTTGGCTACGCCGACGACCGCGCCGGTCTGATCCGTGATGGTGCCCTGAATGCTGCCCGTGCCGACCGTGGATTGCGCGAAGACCAACGTCGAGATCAGCAAAGTCGACGATATAAGTACAAAAAATTGGCTCGCAAGCCTGCGGGGGAATTTTAGTTTCAACATCGTAAACCTTCCTTTTGGAATCGTTCTGATCAGAATTTTTCGGTAAACGCATGCTGGATAATTTCTTTCCAGCCTCGTCACAAACTTTGGAAATCCTCAATCAGGGGATCGGCCGGATTCGATCAAGACTCACCGCAAAAACTAAAACGCACTCGACGCAACCCTGGTAAATCGTTGAGGATGATTCTTGACCTTGTAAAGCAATTTTCCCGCCAGCCTAGGGTCGATTTGGGAACATCCATCAAATCCGTTATTTATCATCAACTTAAGGTGACTTTTGAAGATGAGATTGCGTTGAGCGTTCACATTTGGGAGGACGAAAATCCCAAAAACCGTATATTCAATCTGTAAAAGAAAATCCATGCTTGTTAATTGTTTGGTTAACAAAGGCTGTCAACACTGTGATGTGCCGTGGTCCGAGGGGTCTTGCGAACTTTTCGTCGGGAACAATCAGAAATCGGAAATAGTGGTGTAATAACCGGCGCGATGGCGCACCCGGTAGGTGACGGAATCCGGGGGTGCCGAAACGCTGACCTGAATCCGGCGGAATTGGGAATTCGAGGCTCGCTGCGAGGGGTAATAGGCAAGCAGGTACTGGGTGCGCAGTTCGTCGCTGATTTGGCGAAAGGCGTCGTCGAGTTGCGACATGGAGGTCGCGTAATAGTACTTGCCGCCGGTATCTTCGGAAAGCTGGATCAGCGCATGCTCGCCCCCGGTTTCGCGCCCGGCGCTGCTCTCGATGGGCACCACGATAATGCTGTATACGATGCCTTCGGCTTCTTCGGCGGCGCGCACGGCCTCTTTGTAATCCACCTTGCTGGCGGTGTCGCCTCCGTCGGTAATCAGTACTAGAACTTTTCGTCCCTGACGGCGGTCCAGCGAGCGCGAAGCCAGAAAGACGGCGTCGAACAGCGCCGTAGCTGCACCCAGCCGGACGTGGTCAATTCCGTCATCGATGCGCTTCAGATCGGAAGTGTAAGAGGTCGATTGCAGCACGGTTTCGTTAAATCCAAACACCGACAGCGCGTCCACCGGCCGGACGATAGTCCGCGCAAAACGTTTGGCGGAAGCCTGCTCCAACGGCAAATCGTGTCGCGTGCTGAGGCTGGTATCAATGGCGAGGGCGATCGAGAGCGGCACCGCGGATTCTTTATTAAAGACGGAGATGGTCTGGTCGCGTCCGTCTTCCTGCACGATGAAATTTTCTTTCTTAAGTCCGGCAACCGGGCCTCCGTGAGCATCGGTGACGGTGACGTAGACATTCACCAGCTTCACGTCGACTTTGAGCGTGGATGGGGACTCGCTCGTCGATTGATTCGAAGGCGCTGGCTTTTGCGCCGACGATGCCGCGCAGGCAAGCAGTAATGCAATCAGGGTTGCAGATCTTCTCATTCGCTAAAGGAGCATACGTGGGACATCCGCCCATTCGACTGCATGCAGAGCCAGCTCTCGGCCGTCCAGCCTGTATGAGCGGAGGTTCAGGCCGGCTTATTCCGTTCACTTAGATGCGCCGTCGGGTATCGGGCTGCCCGGTGGGAGAATTTAACGCAGAACTTCAGCGGGAAACGGTTCACCATCTGCCCATACCGCGCCGTCCTCAAAGTGCTCCTTCTTCCAGATGGGAACCGTACGCTTCAGCGTATCGATCAGCCAACGGCACGCGTCGAATGCGGCGGCTCGATGGGCGGATGCCACCACGATGAGCACGCTAGCTTCACCGATCTCTAACCGTCCCAAGCGGTGGACCAAAGAAACATCGCGGATTTGAAATTGTTTTAGCGCTTGCTCCGCCAGGCTTTCCATCTGTTGCTGGGCCATCTCCTCGTAGGCCTCATAGTCGAGATAGAGGGTCTTGCGGCCGCGCGTCTGGTTGCGCACGACTCCTTCGAAGACTACGGCTGCCCCATCGTCCCCGCGTTTAATGTTGGCCAGTTCCTGCGCCGTATCAATCGGCTCACGGATAAGCTTAGAGTGTTGGGAGTTAGGTTCTCCCCGTCCGCCACTCACGGGCGGCAGCAGGGCAACCTCGTCGCCCGATTTCAGCTCAGTCTCTGTCCCCGCATACTGCTGATTTACCGCGACTGCCAGCGAAGACAGCGAATCTTTGAGCTGGGGCAACTGCGAGGCAAAATGCGCCAGCAGATCGCCAACCGTAGCGCTTTCGGGCAGATCCAACGTCGCGCTGGACTGCCCCACAAGATCTTTCAACATGCCGAAAAAGAGGACGCGCAGGCGCATGGGAACACTTGCCAGTTTGCCAGTTTTACGCGAGCCAGTCCATTAATGGCAGCGACAACCTCGCAGTTGGGAAAACTGGCCCAACGATGCGAAAAAAATGCCAGTTCCCGTGCAGGAACTGGCAATACTAATACTTATGGTCGAAGCTGGCGATATCACGAAGTCTCTCTCAAACGCTTACGCCTGTGCGAAAGCCTTGTCGTGAACCTCCGGTGTCGGAGTCAGCAGCTTCGCTGCTGTTGACTCCGCCACTGCCGGCAGGGAGACGCGCAGCGCTTCATCAATCGTTTTCACATAATGAACCGTGAAGTTCTCAAGTTGCTCCTTTGTGAGATCTTCCTGCACGTTCATTTTATTTTCCGCTGGCAGGATCACGTCAGTGACTCCGGCGCGCTTGGCTGCCAACACTTTTTCTTTAATGCCTCCCACCGGAAGCACGTTGCCACTCAGCGTGATCTCACCCGTCATCGCCAAGAGTGGACGGATGCGATGTCCGGTGAGCAAGGACACCAATGTGGTGGCCATGGTCACGCCTGCCGAAGGACCATCTTTCGGTATCGCTCCCGCCGGCACGTGCATGTGAATGTCGTGATCGGCAAAAAAGTTCTCCGCGATACCCAACTGCGCCGCGTTCGAACGCACCCACGTGAGAGCCGCCTGCATGGATTCCTGCATCACCTGGCCAATCTGCCCGGTCATGGTGAATCCACCTTTGCCCTTCATGGCATTGGCCTCGACAAAGAGCACGTCGCCGCCCGATGGAGTCCAAGCCAAGCCCACAGCCACTCCGGGACGCTCAGTGCGCTCTTCAATCTCGCCTTCGGTGCGGATCTTGATACCGCCCAGAAATTCCTGAATGATTTCTTGCGTGACTACAAGCTTCTCGGTCTTACCCTCGGCCAGCCGCCGCGCTTGCTTGCGGCAGATGGTACCGATGGTGCGCTCCAGGCTGCGAACACCCGCCTCGCGCGTGTAGTGACGGATCACATAACGCAGCGCATCGTCGGGAAATTCGATCTGCTCCCCCGTGATTCCGTTCTCGTCAACTTGCCGTGGCACCAGGTAACGTACGGCGATGTGTAACTTCTCTTCCTCGCTATAGCCCTGCAGTTCGATGATTTCCATGCGATCGCGTAGCGGTTCGGCGATGGGGTCGAGCATGTTCGCGGTCGTAATGAAAAGCACCTTCGACAGATCAAATGTGACGTCGAGATAGTTGTCGCGGAACGTCGAATTCTGTTCAGGATCGAGCGCTTCGAGCAATGCCGAAGCGGGATCGCCACGGAAGTCGCGCCCAACCTTATCGATTTCGTCCAGCATGAAAACTGGATCTTTCGTCTCGGCACGGCGAATGCCCTGGATGATTTGTCCCGGCAACGCCCCGATGTAAGTGCGGCGATGGCCGCGAATCTCGGCCTCATCGTGCACGCCACCGAGTGACAGCCGCACGAACTTGCGGCCCAAGGCGCGAGCGATGGATTTTCCCAGCGAGGTCTTGCCCACGCCGGGAGGTCCCACAAAGCATAAGATGGGGCCTTTCATATTCGGCTTCAGCCGGCGAACGGAAAGGTAGTCGAGGATACGATCCTTAACTTTCTCCAGGTCATAGTGATCCGTGTCCAGAATTTCCTTGGCCTTCGGAATCTCAATTTCCTGTCCGGAGGTTTTGGCCCAGGGCAGCACGGCCAGCCACTCGACGTAGTTACGGGTGAGTGAATAGTCCGCGGCCATGGGAGACATGCGGGCCAGACGGCCCAGTTCCTTGAGGGCTTCTTTCTTCACTTCGTCGGGCATGCCGGCTTCGTCGATTTTCTTTTTCAGGTCTTCAACGTCGCGCTGGCCTTCATCCTGCTCGCCAAGCTCTTTCTGAATGGCCTTCATTTGCTCGCGCAGGTAGTACTCGCGCTGAGTCTGCTGCACCCGGTCCTGCACTTCGCTCTGGATCTTGTTGCGCAGTTGCTGCACTTCAAGCTCCTTGGCAAGGTGCTGGTTGATCTTTTCCAGGCGCACGCGAATGTCTAGAGTTTCCAGCGTGTCCTGCTTGTCGGGCGTCGATAGCGAAGGCAAAGAGGAGGCGATGAAATCCACGAGGCGGCCGGGTTCGTCAATATTTAGGGCCACAGTGGACAGCTCGTCAGATAACGTAGGCGAACCGGCGACGATCTGCTGGAACAGCGTCAGTACATTGCGCTGCAGGGCTTCGATTTCAGAACTGTCCGGCGAGGCGGCCTCCGGAATGTTCGACACGCGTGCGCGCATGAATGGCGCCAACTGCGTGAACTCGCCCAAACGCACCCGCTCCAGGCCTTCGGCAAACACAAACAAGCTCTGGTTGGGCATCTTCACGACCTTATGTACGATCGCGGACGTGCCCACGGTGTAAAGGTCGCTCGGTTGAGGGTTGTCGACGCGCGCTTCGCGCTGCGCGACAACGATGATGGTCTTATCCTCGCCGAGCGAATTGATAAGCTGTACGGAACTTTCCCGACCCACGGTAAGGGGCAGGACGGCGTGCGGGAAAAGGACAGTGTCCCGCACAGGAAGCACGGGCAAAGCCCGTACATCATTTATTTCCCGGGTCTTAGCAATAGGCTCGGAAAGCGGCTGTTGGCTCATTGGCTCTCCTTGAGTGTAACTCACTCAAGCTTAGATGATACTCTTCCGGAAAGGTTTCAGCCCATCCACTACTCTGAAGGTTTTTAGATTCTATCGGCATTTTCCTGCTGAGCACATGATGTCCAAGGTACCGGGGCTATTGCGGATGTGCGGGCCGGCTGATCGACTAAGGTAGTCAATTTGCTTTTTATGCTGCCGGGTAGATTCCTAACACCTTAACGAACTCCGCGACTTCGCTCAGGTGTCGGAGAGCATTGCGTGCGGGCTCATCGTCGCCGCGCAGGAAGTCAACGTAGAAGACATATTCCCAAGGCCGTCCCCGCAGGGGACGAGACTCGATCTTGCTCAGGCTAATATCGCGCAGCGCGAAGACGCTGAGCGACTTGAAGAGCGCACCGGGCTGGTTCTTCAGCTTGTACGCAATGGAAGTCTTGTTGGCTCCTGACGGAATCAGGCGCTGGTAGGGGTTTGCGGTTGCAGCAACTAGCTTCTTGCGCAGGGCTCCAGTTCGCGACTTTGCTCTTGACAGGCGGATCAACAAAAAACGCGTAAAGTTGCGTTTGTCGTCTTCGATGCCCTTCTGAAGAATCTTCCCGGAATATTGGCGAGCGGCGTGCCGTCCGGCGATGCCGGCGGCATCCCGAAGACCCTCTGCCAAGACGTGTTTGACGCTTCCGGCCGTATCGTAGAACGGAACCGGCTCGATCTCCGGGTAGCGGCGAAAAAAATCGCGGCACTGATCGATGGCCACCGGGTGCGAGAATGCACGGCGCAGAGCACCGAGTTTCACGCCCGGCGCTGCGATCAAATTATGCACGATACGCAACCGGAACTCGGCTTGAATAAATACGTCCCGCGTCACCAGGAGATCGGCGTGCTCGGCCACTGTACCGGCCAGCGAGTTCTCGATGGGAATGACCGCACCTGCTACCGAACCGCTCTTGACCCAGTCGAACACATCCGCTGATCGCGCGCAGGGGACGATAGAACAGCGCGGCACCATGTGCTCCGCAGCTTCGTGGCTGAAGGAACCGAGCTCGCCTTGAATGGCGACATTGATGGCGTCGACTTTCACCACAGGCAAGTTAGCTGGAGAGAGTGCGGAACGCAAATTGTTTCGGCAGAGTCCATAATTTTTGGGCTACCGGCTAGAGCAGCGCTTTCTCCAAAACCAAAGCATCGACTCCGTTGGAATAGTAGCGAGGAAGGGTTCTGATCACGGTATAACCCTGGCGCTTGTAAAACGATAAGGCTGAAATATTATCCACGGCAGTCTCTAGTTCGACTGCGCGGCATTCGGCGAGGATCAACCGGTCTTCGGCTGCGCGCAGCAGGAGCGATCCCACACCGAACCGGCGCGCGGGTGCAATCACATCGATGGTGATGATGTGGCCGCGGGCACGGGCGCCCGCTTCGGCTACGATGAAACCAGCGATGCCGGCATCCATTGGCGGAGAATGTTTTGCGCCTTTTGCGGAAACGATACCGGCCGCATCCATTGGTCCCGCGCTCACCGCTACCAGCGTGAACGATGCCCGCCGCTTCATGTACAGCCTCAGTTCCGGCCGGGAATAGGAAATGCCGGGAGGAAAACAGGTTTGGTCAATGCGCCAAAGCGTGTCGAAATCCGCAGGCTGAAAGTCACGAACAGTAAAGGGCACGGGGCCATTGTAGCCGCGAGTCGCGGGCGCAAAACCGGAGCGCTTTCCTCGGAAACGTTTTTCCCCCAGTTTTCCACAGCTCGATAAGCTCGGCGCGACGGAATTATGAATTGGAGGCGATTGGCCCTTGCTTCGTCCGCAACCTCGGACGTACCATGAGCATCAGAGGAAAGCGTGTGGGACGCCTTCTCCTGATTGACGTGGTCGCTTCGGTTGCCGTTTTGGGGCTGTGGTACGTCGTGTTTTCGCATTACAACCGAAAAAAAGGCGCGACGGCCTTGCGCTGGGTCCAGAACGCATGCGCCGGCAAGGGACGGATTCTGGATTCCCGCTGGCTGGGAACTTCCCGCCTGCAGGCCCGACTGCATTTTTCCTCCCGTTGGTTCGAGAATGCCCGCGTCACGGTGAAATTTCGGCCCCGCGCTCTTCCTATTCAGTGGCTGATAAGCTGCTGCCACAAACAAAAAGAAACATTGACCTTCGAAGCTGATCTGGATGGGTCCCCGACTTTTCGCTTGGAAGTTCTTCGGCATCGCTGGTGTGCTCATAACCGTGGGATTTCTTCTCGCAAGCGCGATGATCGCGAGTGGGACATCTACGAACCAGGGCCGGTTATCCTGACCACGCGGACGCACTGGAAGCAGGATCCTTCGGCAGAGTTGAACGCGCTGATGTCGGCGCGGCGGCAGGATATTCTGCAAGTACATTTCTGTCCGGAATCGCCGCAATTTTCCGCCACCGTTCAACTGGAAGCCTTGGCCGATCCCGACGCCGCCGCGGAATTCGTCAGCGCTCTTCGCGAAATCGCAGCGGGAGCTTCAACGCACCGCCAATAAGAATGGCGCCGGTTGCTGAATTCACACCACGGCTGTCGTCAGTACCCATCATGGAAACTGAATCTGAATCTGAATTCCCTTTCCTGGCACCAGACCCTGTGCTATCGTTCCGGGCCATGAGTAACGCCAACCTCGACAATCCCACGCCACAGTTCGGGACGGCCGAGTATCGATGAAAGACTCCCTAACTAAGGTGAGCCCTATGCCTCGATTTTTTCGCTTTCTTCAAGTCCTGGTGGTGGCACTCTCGGTTTTGCCCATCTCTCTTTCGTGGGCACAAAACACTACACCACCCCAGCTTCAACCTCGGCCGGCCGAGCCGGAAAAGGCTCCTTCCCCTCCACCGGCAGATCGGCGAATTGAACTTAATATTCAGGTCACCGACAAATCCGGCGCGCCCGTTCGGGGATTACAAAAAGAAGACTTCACCGTTGTGGACGACAAGCGGCCGCAGAACATCCTCTCGTTTCGGGCAGTAGACGAACAAGCGTCCCAGAACGCCGTCCCACCGGTTGAGATCATTCTTGTAGTGGATGCCGTCAACGCTTCCTTCCAGGCCGTTACCTACGAGCGAGATGAGCTGAAAAAATTTCTGCTGCAGAATGGCGGCAAACTCGCTCAGCCAGTATCGCTCGTCATCTTTGCCGACACCGGGACGAAGATGCAGCAAGGTTCTTCTCGCGATGGAAACGCCCTGGCCGCGTTATATGACCAATACGAAACTGGACTGCGGATTATTAATCGCTCTCAGGGAATTTACGGTGCGGCAGAGCGTTTCACATTGTCGCTTCGCACGCTCACTTCTCTCGCGGACTACGAAGCCAAGCAACCCGGCAGGAAGCTAATGATCTGGTTCAGTCCGGGATGGCCGCTGCTCACGGGACCCCGTATTGAATACACTCGTAAGGATGAAGAGGGATTCTTCAACTCGATCGTGGCTCTCTCGAACGAATTGAGAGCGGCTGACGTAACCCTTTATAGCATTGATCCACTAGGCTTGGCAGATGCTGGCGGCGTTCGGATTTCGTATTATGAAGAATTCTTGAAAGGAGTACCGTTTGCGAGTCGAGCGCAGGCGGCCAATCTGAGCCTGCAGGTGCTGGCAGTGCAAAGTGGCGGACGGGTCCTCAATTCCAGCAATGACATCACTGGAGAAATCGCCAATTGCACCTCCGACGCCAACGCCTACTATGTTCTCTCATTTGAAGCGGCGCGCGCGGACCATGCCAATGAGTACCACGCGATCGAAGTGAAAACCGACAAATCGGGCGCTAAACCGCGCACGCGTACCGGCTATTACGCCCAGCCCTGATTCGTTACCATCGCTAGATGTGCTCGCTATACGTGCCGTCTTCTTCGCGCTAGCGATTCGGCCCTCGTGCAGCATTTGGGAAGCGCGAGATCTTTCTTTCCTGGCGCCAGACGGTATGCTATCGTTCCGGGCCATGAGCAACCGTGGCAAGGACAATTCAACGCCACAGTTCGGGACGGCCGAGTATCTCGGATCGGCTGGTGTCGACCATTGCCACTTCTGTCAACAACCCATCGCAGGAAGCTATTACCGGATAAATGGCGAGATGGCGTGTCGCGCTTGCACCCAAAAGGCGCAGACCGAACTGCCAACAGAGAGTCACGCCGCCTATGTGCGCGGTGTTCTGTTCGGCGTCGGCGCCGCTATTGCGGGGCTGATTTTGTACGCCACGTTCGAGATCATGACCGGCATCATCATTGGCTACATCTCTCTGGCCGTCGGTTGGATGGTTGGCAAAGCCATGATGAAAGGATCCAACGGGCACGGCGGACGCCGCTACCAGATCACCGCAGCTTTGCTCACCTATGCGGCGGTGTCAATGGCCGCGATCCCGATCTGGATTCACTATGCGGGCGAGCACAAGCAGGCGCAACGTACCGCGCAGCAACAGCAACAAAAACTGGCGGATGAACAGCGTGAGTTTGAAAAGGAATCCGGACGGCAGCCGGAAGCGGCGCCCGTTAAACCTGCGATCAACCGCGGCCCAGCACTATTGCAGCTGGCCTTTCTCGGACTCGCGTCACCTTTTCTGGAGCTGGCCGACCCCCTCCATGGAGCCATCGGCCTGTTCATTCTTTTCATAGGGATTCGCATCGCATGGCAAACCACTCAACAAACACGGTCGGCACTTGCCGGACCGTTTCAGTCTTCACCTCGACCGCCGGCGGGTATTAGCGCGGGCTGACGGGCGTAACATCAAGGGTTGTGTCCTCCATCACTCCTGAACTGATTCGAAACTGCAGGCGCTGCGCTCGCGAGCTCGCGCCCGGAGCGCTAGTCTGCGAAAAATGCCACGCACTCGTTCACTCCGAGGAATTGGATCGCCTTTCAGCAGAGGCGAAAGCGCTAGAGGACAAAGGAGAGTTGCTGCGAGCACGCGAGCTATGGCTGTCGGGACTGCATCTCTTACCCCGCACTTCTAAACAGTACGACTGGATCAAGGAACACGCTCGCGGGCTGGAGAGCGCTGCCGGGCAGTCTCAGATTCCAGAGTCAACCGAGAACAAGTGGGCGAAGCGCCTGGGCCCGGTGGGTCCGATCGCGATTTTGTTAGCCAAAGGCAAGACGATTCTGTTCGCCGTCTTCAAGCTGAAATTCCTACTGAGCTTTGCCGCTTTCATCGGGATCTATTGGGCCATGTGGGGAATGAAGTTCGGCATCGGCTTCGCGGTGCTGATTCTACTTCATGAGTTGGGGCACTTCATCGACATCAAGCGCCGCGGCTTGCCGGCAGATATGCCTGTATTCCTTCCCGGCCTGGGAGCCTATGTCCGGTGGCAGGCACTGGGCGTGCCTTTGGAAACGCGCGCCGCCATCAGCCTGGCCGGACCGCTCGCCGGTTTTTTCACAGCAGTCGCCTGCGCTGCTTTATGGTGGCAGACAGGAAATCCGCTCTGGGCAGCGTTGGCCCGCGCGGGCGCGGTGCTGAATCTCCTGAATCTGATTCCCGTCTGGGTTCTGGATGGCGGGCAGGCTGCGCTGGCCTTGAGCAAGATGGAGCGCATTGTACTGCTCACCGCGTGTCTGGCTCTTTGGCTGGTGCTGGGCGAGAACATGTTTTTTCTTGTCGCACTGGGCGCGGGATATCAAGTCTTTTTAGCCGGAAAACTGCCGCAGCATCCCAGCCGCGCCGCGACCATTTACTATGTCGCGGTTCTGACGGCGCTGGGTGTAATCATCCGTCTGATGCCGGGAACCGGATTGGGCGTGCATTGACTTGAGCCTGCGGCCGTGTAGGATATGTCGGCGACTGAACTTGGAGTGACCACCATGAGTCTCCGCTCGGGTCGGCTTCTTTCCACTCTGTTCTTGGTGGAAATCTCGCTGTTTGTCACTTTCTGTAACGCACCTTCGGCCTTTGCCGGCGAGCCACAATGGATGGAGATACGCTCGCCGCATTTCTCTGTCGTCACCGATGCCGGCGAGAAGAGAGGCCGCGAAGTCGCCATGCGCTTCGAGCAAATGCGCGCTGTCTTCGGCGCTTTGATGACCAAGGCAAACATAAATCTTCCAATCCCCCTGCAAATCGTGGCTTTCCGCAATGGCAAAGAGCTGCGTCAGTTTGCCCCTTTGTTCAAGGGCAAGCCGATCGAGCTCGCGGGACTTTTCCAGCAAGGCAGCGACCGCAGCTTCATTTTGCTCGATATGGCGGTCGAGAATCCTTGGACCATCGTGTTCCACGAATATGCACACCAGTTAATGAATGGCAACCTGCAAGGCGAATTCGACCCCTGGTTCCAGGAGGGTTTCGCCGAATATTTTTCCAGCATCGAGGTGGACAACAAAGAAGCCCGCGTGGGAAAGATTCCCGACGATGAGTACAAGATCGTGCAGCAAGTGGGGATGATGAAGATCGCCGACCTGTTCAAGGTCAGGCAGAATTCGCAGACTTACAACGAAAGTGGCGATCACCGGACCACCTTCTATGCTCAATCAAGCCTGGTGATGCACTACATCTACGACAATCAGCTGTTGCCCAAGGTTGCGACCTACTTTGACCTTGAGTACAACAAGCACATACGGGTCGAAGAGGCCATTCGACAGGCCTTTGGAATGAGCCCGGCGCAATTCGACAAGACTTTGCGCGACTACTTCGCGAGCGGGCGCTACAAGTATTATCCCATTCCTAACCCCCCGGGCATCGCGTCCAACAACTACAGCGCTCGGCCTTTGAGCGCGGCGGATGGAAACGCCGTACTGGCAGAGGTGCATTTACATTCGCGCGATTACCAGGAGCAAGCAAGCAGCGAATTTACAGGAATTCTGAAATCCGATCCCAACAACGCTGCGGCGTGCCGCGGGCTCGGGTTTGCCTATTTACAAAAGCAGGATTACTCGCAGGCCGCAGAATATTTCAAACGGGCTGCACAACTGGACTCCAAGGATCCGCGTGTTCACTACTACATCGCTCTACTGATGGCTCGCGAAAACGGCTTTGCTGGCGGAGCCAACGGACCCGACATGGCCAGGGAATTGGAATCCTCTATCACCCTTGATCCAAATTTCGCAGATTCTTACGCGCTACTGGCGTTTACGCAATCCAGCGCGGGCGATCCGGCCGAGGCGCTGGTTACGATGCGGAAAGCTCTTGCCATCAGTCCCCGCAATGAGAGCTACCTTTACAACCTGGCCAACCTGTACCTGGCAAACCGGCAGCCCGATCCGGCGATCGCATTGCTCGAATCGCTGCGGAGTACTGATAATCCCGCACTCGCCTCGCAGGTGGGCGCAGCTCTAGCGCAGGCTCAGCAGTTCAAGCAGATGCTACAGGCGGGGGCTTCCGGACCGCCTGCGGGAGTGGTGCTGGTGCGCAAAGAAGATTCGGCAGGCAACTCCGAGCCGGCAACTCCAAGCGGCACGTCATCTTCCGGTACGCCGGCGGGTGTAACTAATTTCGGCGCCGCAAAATTCATTCGCGGTACTCTGGGTAGCGTCGACTGTTCGACCGACCCCGCGGCCACACTCACGATTATGTCAGGCTCTCAGACCCTGAAGATGCAAATCGCGGACAGAAACCGCGTGGCGCTTATTGGCGCCGACCAGTTTTCCTGCTCATGGACCAGCCAAAAGGTGGCAGTCAACTACCGCGAGGGAGATACGGGCAAAGCAACGGTAATTTCTTTAGAAATTCAATAGCCTGGCCACTTTCTACCGATTGAGTGCACTAGGCCGAATAGATTTCCTTATACTTCGCATCACCTTTTTCGATTGTCGCCGATGAAGACTCGCGATATTCTTTCTGGTACACCTCCAGCCGTTTCAACTCCATGTTTCGGTGGCGTTGCTTGCTGAAAATATTATTTAGACTACGAATAGGAGACTGAAGACCATCTATGTCTAATGAACTTCGCAATTTTCTGGCCCTCACCTACGACGAACTCGAAGAAATGAATCTGAAGGCGAAGGAACAGCGCAATAAGCGTGTCCCCATCCACAAGATTCAGGAAGAGCGGCTGAAGTATCTGACCGACGAGAAGCGGATCAAGGCTGTGACCGTGCTCTTTAGCGATCTCGAAGGCCGGTTGCACATGCTCGATTACGACAAGAAGTTTCTGATCAAGAGCTGGGACAATCTCACCTTCGACGGCTCTTCGATTCGCGGCTTTACAGCCCAGCGCGAAAGCGATCTGCGGCTGGGCATCGACTGGTCCGCCTTCTACTTTGCTCCATCGGACGTGTTCGGCTCGGGCAAAGTGCTCGTCTTCGGCGAAGTCATCGACAAGGGCGGAACTCCTTACAGCGCCGACATTCGAGGCGTGCTGAAGGGTTACGCCGAGGCCCTGCACAAGAAAAAGGGCTACACCCTTAACGCGGCCAACGAGATTGAAGGATTTCTGTTCAAGGGGCCCGACGCGGAGCGCCACTATTACGAAACTGGAAAGTTCGAATACGTAAATACGGGCGGATACTATCACTCACTTCCCGGCGATGCCCTGCGCACTTTCATCGATACGACAGCGGAAGTTCAGCGCTCGATGGGCTTCCAGAACGAGAAAGACCATCCGGAAGTTGCGCCGTCGCAGTTCGAAATCAATTACGGATACGGCGAAGTCGTGGCCGCCGCCGACCAGATACAGCTTTACAAACTTATCTGCCGCCAGGTCGCGACCAACATGGGCCTGACCGCGTCGTTCCTTCCCAAGCCGGTTGTTGGCGTGAACGGCAGCGGCATGCATACGAATGTCTCGATCAGCGAGAACGGGAAGAACCTGTTCTGGGACGCGAAGGGCGAAGAAAAACTCAGCAAGATGGGCTGGGCATTCCTCGATCGCATCCTTACTCATGGCAATGACATCTGCCTGTTGCTGAACCCCAGCGTGAATGCCTATCGCCGTCTGGATCCACACTTCGAGGCGCCCAACCAGATCAAAGCCTCCGCCGTGGATCGTGGATCGATGATCCGCATTCCGATCGGCAACGAGAAGAGCATGCGTGTGGAAGTTCGTTCGGTGGCGCCGGATGCCAATCCATATCTGGTGATGCTGTCGATCTTCAAGAGCGGCATCGACGGCGATACCTCGAAGATCAAGAACCTCCGGCAAGCCGAGCGCTACTTGCCGGACAACATCTACACGGCTCTCGAAGACTTCCGCAAAGCAGAGTGGACGACAGATCTTCTGGGTGAAGACGTGAAAGGCCGCTATGCCGATTTGAAGCAGGCGACGGCGGACCGCTGTCCGCGTTTGCTGGGAACCTTCGTGAAGGCGCCGGAGGTGCAGTATCACCACGACGTCTACAACCAATTCCTCTGGAACTTGTTCTAAGACGTTGCAGTTCTGCCTTAAAACGCCCGGGCGCAAAGCCAGGGCGTTTTTTATTTGAGCAATCGCCAGATCTTCAGCGCCACCTGCTTCTGCTAGAGAGTTCGCCGGCGAGATGCGCGCCTGTGCTAGATTCAGATTCTTCATGGATGCGGCTCCCACTATCTCCACCCAAGGCCTGACCCGCCGCTTCGGAGAATTGATCGCCGTTGACGGCATCGATCTGCGCGTTGCTCCGGGACAGTTCTTCGGCTTCCTCGGCCCCAACGGTGCCGGGAAATCGACGACCATCAAAATGCTCACCGGCCTTCTCGCGCCCAGCGCGGGCCGGATTGAAATTCTTGGACTTGATCTGACTACGCATCCCGTGGAAGTAAAGCGGCAAATTGGCGTCGTCCCAGAAGGCATGGCGTTGTTCGGACGCCTGACTGGATCGGAGTTCCTCAACTTCGCCGGACGCATGTACGGCCTCGACCGCCAAACCGCTGCCCAGCGCACCGCCGAGTTGCTCGATTTCATGCAGCTCTCTGACCAGCCGAAGAAACTAGTCACCGACTATTCCCACGGCATGCAGAAGAAACTGGCGATGGCCGCCGCCGTAATTCACGGTCCGAAGGTATTGTTTCTTGACGAACCCTTCGAAGGCGTGGACGCCATCGCCGCCGGAACTCTGAAGTCGATGCTGCAAGGCA
>OBLW0100000395.1_pt1 | contig 37486 bp, 27 predicted proteins | sample 1520161 | NCBI WGS metagenome assembly OBLW01 (sample SAMEA3539309, study PRJEB22396) | soil metagenome | biome: tundra; feature: field; material: soil | place: USA | collected 2010-05 | depth 0.15 m
CCTCCCGGCCAGAAACCGGGGAGAAAGCGAAGGAGCATATGAACTTGAAGAATGTAGCAAAGACGGTTGTACTCGGGCTGGCCGTGCTGCTCGCGTCGAGTGCGTTCGCAAGTAACAAGGGATCGCTGCAGGTGCGCGAATCGTTCGAAATCAACGGCCAGCAACTCGCCCCCGGCGATTATGACGTCCGCTGGGACGGCTCTGGATCGAACGTCGAAGTAACCTTCATCAAGAACCATAAAGAAGTCGCGAAGGCTTCGGCGAAAGTGGTCGCGCTCGACAAGGCCTACGGCTATGACTCGGCCGTGGTCGACCACACCAGCGGCAAGGCAACGGTTTCGGAGTTGAGGTTTGCGGGGAAGAAATTTGCACTGGCGATTGGCGCGACGGACAAGGCCCAGATGAGTTCGGGAATGGCCAAGTAAGTTAGATAAGTCCTGGAAGAGGAAGAGAGGGAGCGGTTGGTCGCTCCCTTTCTTGTTTTGTTTGTGGGTGAGTCACGGATTTCGAGGGAACTGGGATTAGCGAACCTCTGGGTAAACCCAGGTTGGCGCCCCAAACCCTGCGCGAACCCGGGGCACAGCGAGGACTAGTTCTCAATTTTCTCCAGTTCCGCACTTAGGTGAACGCTGCTCCCGGCGCTCGATTTCATCTTTCGTTCCCAGTCCTTGAATCCAACTTTCTTAAGTACAATCGCGTGATCACCTTCTGTCACTTGGACATCAGATGGGGTGTTGCCGACAAAGTTGCCGTCGAGTTCGATGTCAGCTCCGGGCGGAGCCGATTCAATCTGGATCTTGGCCGAGAGCGAATTAACGCTTTGATTGCTGGCACTCAAATTCTGACCTTGCGCCGACGCCGGCTGAAACTTCGCGATATCAAGCTTCAGGTCTCCGTTAACATAGGCGGTGATCTCAGTGCCTTTGGGAATCGAAATATCTTTCCCGTGCATAAAGAGAAAAAAGGGTGCGGCGGGAAAGAAGACGAGGCTGGTCGCAACGATTCCTGCGGTCATGCCGACGGTATGGCTACCGCCCTTGACATCTTTCACGGCGCGTAGCGCAGCTTTCTCGCCGGTGACCAATTTGACGTAATCGATATTGATGTCGAGCTTGCCAGCACGCCCCATCCGGCGCTTTGACTGCGCCTCAGTAACGGTCGCGTATGCCAAATCACTCTTAGCGATGACGAGAGTTCCGTTTACGCTGACGTCCTGAAGAACCTCAAAGTCCACTGTGTCTCCGACTTTCGCATCGCTCGACGAAATCGTGCGGTTCAGCCGCATCTTTACTGGGGTTGACTCTTCCAGCACAAAACCCTTGGCGGATGTGAAGTTCGAGGTGTCGATTGGTTGCTGCGTGGGCGCGGTCTGCGCGCTTGTCGGTTCGGAAGAATTTGTGGATTGAGAATTGGCAGTCTGGCCCACTAACACGTGAGTCAAAAGAAGAATAACTAGAAATAAGGAAAAATCTTTCTGCATGAATAACCTCCGGCATTACCGTTCTCAGTGGGAAGTTCGAGAACTAGCCATTATCTTCCCTACGGTGAGTATGTCAACGCGAATCTGACTATGGTATTTGCCCCGATTAGCGAAACCATAACTACAAAGGGCGCTAAGGTACACGAAGAAGGGCAATGAAACGTAAATCCTTCGTGCTCTTTGTGGGTTGCTCTCCGTCTGTCGTACGTGAACCGTGCGACTAATGAGAATTACCGTCGATCAATATTTCGGCATCTTCGGATCAATGCGCTCAGCCCATGCGGTAACTCCACCCGCCAAGTTATGCACTTTAGTAAAGCCCGCCTGCTGTAGGAAAGCGACGGCTTTCGCGCTACGGCCGCCCATCTTGCAATGGGCCACGATCTCGCGGCTGGAGTCGAGTTCGCCGACGCGCTTGGGCAAATCGCCGAGCGGAATGAGATATCCGTTCAGGTTGCAGATTTGGTATTCGTGCGGCTCGCGCACATCGAGAATAAAAATATCCTCTTTGTTGTCGAGCTTCTTCTTGAACTCTTCAACCGAGATTTCCGACAATCCGCCTCCGGTTGCGGGCGCGGCTTCCACGCCGCGAATGCCGCAGAATTGATCGTAATCGATCAACTTGGTAATTGTCCGATGGGTGCCGCAGACGGGGCAATCGGGATTCTTGCGCAGTTTCAGTTCGCGGAACTTCATGCCTAGCGCATCGACCAGCAGCAAGCGCCCGATCAGGGAATCGCCTTGTCCCAAAATCAGCTTGATCGTTTCCGTCGCCTGAATCACGCCGACCAAGCCCGGCAGAATGCCCAGCACTCCGCCTTCGGCACACGATGGTACGAGGCCCGGCGGTGGCGGCTCGGGATAGAGGCAGCGATAGCACGGTCCGTCTTCGGTCGCAAACACGCTGGCCTGGCCCTCGAAACGGAAAATCGATCCGTAGACATTGGGTTTACCGGTGATCACGCAAGCGTCATTGACCAGGTAGCGGGTGGGGAAATTATCGGTGCCGTCGGCGACGATGTCGAACTCGCGAAACAGTTCCAACGCGTTGGCGCTGGTCAGCCGGGTATCGAAGGTCCGCAGATTGAGAAAAGGATTGATGGCCTTTAATTTTTCGCCGGCAGAATCAAGCTTCTTGCGGCCCACATCGGCGGTCGTGTGAATGATCTGGCGCTGCAGGTTGGTGTAGTCCACCACGTCGAAATCCACGATGCCGAGCGTGCCGACGCCCGCCGCCGTTAAGTAGAGTGCGAGGGGGGAGCCAAGGCCGCCCGCTCCAATGCACAGGACTTTGGCAGCCTTGAGCTTCTGCTGCCCTTCCATGCCAACTTCCGGCATGATCAGATGGCGCGAGTAGCGCAGGATTTCGTCGTTGCTTAACGCCGGCTGCGCTGCAGGTGCGGTTTCGGTGAGCGTGGAGCCTCCCGCGATCGACGGGACAATCGAAATGGTATCACCGTCCTTCAGGGCGGTGGCCTCCTTCTGCAAGTAGCGCATGTCCTCATCGTTGACGTAGACATTCACGAAGGCGCGCAGTTTGCCCTCGTCCGAATAGAGATGGCGCTTCAACTCAGGATGCTGCGTAACCAGGCCAGCCAGCGCTTCGCCCACGGTCTTTGCCGGGACCTCGACCGAGGCCTGTTTCCCGGAATACTGACGAAGCGGAGACGGAATCTGTATCTGCGTCATATAGATAAGGATGCTATGGTACGGCAGAAGATGCAAGGGCCAGGAGCCGGCTTGGGCTTACGACGGGACAAACGACTGCGATCTCCTAATGGATAACCGGAGTCTTGCCGATATCACCTCTTCAGGGTGGGAAGCGAAATGGCGGGAATGGTTAGCGTGGCCGGACCGGAGTTGGAGACCGCGAGTTTCGGATGCGACCGGATTTGCGACGAGCATTCTCGTGAAGCGCTGATCATCCAGTCGTCGCTGCTGCCCGCAACCGATTTCTCGCACGAGGCGGTTGAGATCGCCTGCCGCTTCACCCCCTTTTCCTACGTTGGAGGAGACTTCGCCGACTTTTTCTGTCTAGCCGATGGATTCGTGGGCATCTATCTCGGCGACGTGGTCGGAAAAGGCTTGCCAGCCGCCATGTATGGTGCGCTGGTCATGGGAACACTCCGGGGAAGCCACAAGAGCGGCACAGATACGGCAAAAGTTCTTTTCCAACTGAACGAACGCCTGGTGCAGCGGCCGATTGCGGGCCGATTTTGCGCGACCTTGTACGCTTTGTTCAATGTTGCCACGCGCGAACTGGTGTTCTCCAACGCGGGGATGCCATTGCCCCTATTACTCTCTGAAACCGGATGCCGGAAACTCGGCGATGGTGGATTGCCGACGGGCATGTTCCCGTCCTCAAGGTATGAGCGTCACGTCGTGCAACTTGGCGCTGGAGATTGCGTTTTGTTCGCGTCCGATGGCCTGCACGAGTTGTGCAATAGCGCAGGCGTGGAGTTCTGCACCGCGCAAATGGAAGAGGCGTGGAGACAATGTCAGCGGAAATCGGCCTCGGAGGCGGTGGATTTTGTTTTTGAAAGCCAGCTGGCCTTCTCCGATGGCAGGCCGCCCCACGATGACATTACCGCCATCGTTTTGAAAGTGCGCTCCTGAGGGACGCACATTGAGCCGAAACTCAGACCACTTCAACCGTCTCGTCTAAGAATCTCTTGTCGCCTTCGTCGCTGCCTTCGAGCTGAAATGAATTCGTTATCGTCGCGCTGCCCTTTTCCACGCTGGTGATGACGTAGGAACAACCCAACCAGTGCGCTTCGGCCAGGTCGGTGGGCGACCATTGCGCAGGGTGGTCGGGATGGGAATGATAGAAGCCAATAATGTCTTCGCCGCGCTCGCGTCCTTCGCGCTGAATGCGGATCAGTTCCCTGGGGTCGATGTGGTAGCGGTTGTGAGGAGAATCCGAACGTGTATTGGCACAGAGGGCGACACGAGTTAAGGTCTTCGCACCGTCGTCTTCAAAGCGGCCGAGAAGTACGCCGCAACATTCGTGCGGATAGGTTTGTTCTCCGTGTTGACGGAGAGAATCGTAGTCGGATTTTCGAAGCTTCAGCATCGATTAAGGTCAGAGGTTCGAGGTCAGATTGCAGAGGTTAAGTCCCAAGGGCGTGGCCCTCGTAAAGAACCAAGGTTTTCACCTCTGCAATCTGACCTCGAACCTCTGCAATTATTCTTCATGCCAGAATCTTTCGCTGAGATATTTTTCTCCGGAGTCGCAAAGAATCGTAACCACGGTCGCGTCTCCATTGGCGTGCCCTGGCTTTGGACGTTCCGAATTCAGACCTGCAATAACTTGCAGGCTGCCCACAATGGCTGCCGCCGACGATACTCCGACCAGTAGCCCTTGCTCGCGCGCGAGGCGGCGCGCCATGGCGTGGGCGGCTTCGGTCGAGATTTCCAGATTCTGGTCGGCAAGCGACGCATCATAAATGCCGGGAACGATCGCCGAGGGTAAATGCTTCGCGCCTTCGATGCCGTGAAAAGCGGAGTCCGGTTGCAGCGAGATGCACTGAATTGTAGGATTCAATTCCTTGAGACGCCGGGTCGTGCCGACGAAGGTCCCGGTGGTGCCGAGCATGGCGACAAAATGCGTGATGCGTCCTTCGGTCTGCCTCCAGATTTCATTGGCAGTGGTGTCATAATGCGCGCGCCAGTTGGCGTCGTTCGAATACTGGTCGGCATAAAAATAAAGATCGGGATGGCCTTCGGCAAGTTGGCGGGCAATCTTGATGGCGCCGTCGGAACCTTCAGCGGGATCGGTGTAGATAATGTTGGCGCCGTAGGCCTGGAGGATGCGCTTACGCTCCGGTGAGACGTTCTCCGGAACGCACAGCGTTACGGTAAAATCCAGAGCCGCGCCCAGCATGGCGTAGGCGATACCGGTATTGCCGCTGGTGGAGTCGAGGAGAATTTTCCCGGGAGCTAATTTTCCCGACCGTCTGGCCTCCGCCACGATACGAGCGGCGGCGCGGTCTTTGACCGATCCTCCGGGATTATGCCATTCGGCCTTGCCCCAAAGTTGTATGCTGGCGGGCTCGCCGTTGAACGGATCTACAGACGCAGGGATATCGCGGAGAAGCGCGCCGAGCGGCAACAGCGGCGTGTTGCCGATGGCCAAGAGCACGGCTTCGCCTTGCCTGCCAGAGGATACTTTTGTCGACGCGGCCGGCGAGCCGGAAATATCCGGTGCCATCGAATTTGAGACTCCGCGGATAAGATTCTCCTGTGACTACAGTAATGTGCCCGCAATTCTAAAAAGGTATATCTATACTAGCGTTACCGAAATTTATGGGATTAGATTCGCGGTGTACGGTTTTGGTTCCATCGAAACCTGGCCTGCCGCATCTAAACCGATGAGAGAATTGAGTTCAAAAAATGACGGCAAAAGTTGAAGAGAAAACCTATGAAGAAGCGGTGAACTGGCTGCGCGAGCATGGGTTTGACCTGATTGAGGCTCCCGGCGCGCAAACCCGCGTGTTCCTGCGCAAGTACAACTGCTCCGCGGCGATCCAAAAAACGGAGAATGGCGGCGTAAAAATCTTCGCCTATCCCGGATACCTGATCGGCAGCGAGATTTCAAAGCTGGTCAACCGCGGTTATCAGCAGTTTCTAATGACCTCGAAAGCCGAAGTGCCGGCCACTGCCGAACACCTGAAAGCGCTGCAGCAGTTCTCCGAAGAACTGAAAGAAGCGCTCGGCCTGCCCAGCCTCTATAACGAATCGCTCGGAACGGTGAGCGATTCCTACCAGTACGATCGCATCAAAGATCGCGACCAGCCCGAAGTTGCACGACCGAAACGGCCGTGGGAGACCGTAAAAGTAAAAGTGGCTGCGGCAGCGAAAAAAACGCGCGCTTAGTCCGGCTGCGACAGACCTCTACGTTCCTAGCCGGCGGTGGCCAGCGAAAAATCTAGAAAAAGAAAAACGCGCCATCCATTGCAGGATGGCGCGCCCGTTTCCAGCCGGGTCAGTGCGAGCCGTAGCTGTACACCGTGTTGTCGGTTCCCATGCCGAAGTAGCTGTTGAGCTTCACTGGGGCGGCGATTTGCATCGTTCCCGGCACTGTCACCCAATTATTCGGCGATACATACTGCGAGATCTGGCCGGAGCTGTTGGTGGCCAGAACCGTACCGTCTGCCGCGGCCCTGACGTAAGCGGTATTGCTCCCAACCGTCGTCCAACTGCTTCCGTTGTATTGGTAGACGTTGTTGCTGCTGCCCACGGCAAAGTAGTTGTTGTTCTTGACCACCGCGATGACGGTCGCCGTACCGGGGATGCTGGTCCAGTTATTGTCGGAAACATATTTCCAGATGGAGTTATCTTTAGCACTCGTCATCAGCACGGTTCCATCGGAACCGGCCGCAATATAGTTGGCATTTGTTCCGGCTTTAATCCACTTGCCTCCGCTCAGGCGGTAGACATTGGCGTCCGTCCCAACTCCCCAGACGGTGTTTTGGTTGACGAGGGCCACGCGCCGCATTTGCCCAGGTAGCTGCGTCCATTTACCCGAGACGTACTCATAGACCGACTGGTTTGAACTGGTCGCCACAATCAGCGCTCCGTCGGAAGAGCAAGCGATCGAGTTAATGCTGGTGGACGAAATTTGCGTCCAGGAAGCGGTGACGGTAATGGTAAAGGCCAGCGTGCTCTGGACTCCGCTGGCGTTGGTGTAAGTTGCCACATATACATTCGAGCCGATGCTCAGCGGGATGTTATTGATCTGGCGCGAGGTCGAGGTGTAGCCGTTCGGGCCCGTCCAACTCCAGGAACCAACATTGAGCGGTTGCGGCCCGAGGTTGACGGATGAGCCCGTAGTCACGGTCACGCTGGAGACCTGCTGCCAGCTTCCTCCATTGACCTGGATGTAGGGAACGATCGGAGTTCCATTCAGGGTATAAACGCCCGTTGCGACCGCGCTGTTGGTGTAACCGCTGGCCACGGCAAGCGCTTCAATCGTGGTGGTTGTGTTCAGCGGGATCGCGGAACCGTAGACTGCGGAACTCGCCGTCGGCGTGGTGCCGTCGGTCGTGTAATGGATCACCGCTCCCGGTGTCGAATCGGACAGAGTTATCGACTGGGACGAGGTGTACGTACCCGGAGCGGGACTGAAGGCAGGCGTTGCCGCTGTCGGGGGCGCAGCGCCCGCCAAGCCCATGGCCAGGAAGACCACGTTGCGGTTGCTGGGCAGCTTCACGCTGGCCACATTCTTCCCTGCGGTCAGATTGAACGCATACCCATAGACGTAGAAGGTTCCACTTTGCGTCTGCCCTGACGAACTAATGCGATTCGCGGTCTGGATGACGCTGGTTTCTCCCGAGTAATTCTTGGGGGCCGCCCAGTCGCTGAAGTTTTGCGAGAACGTGCTCGTGCTTCCGTCCGAGTAAGTGACCACCACGGGCTGGCTGGTCTGCGCCCCATTGACGGCGGCGCCGAGAAGATAGAGCTGGGCGTAAGAGCCTGGCGTTACCGACACTGTTTGACTACTCACCGCATCGAGCGCATTCGCCGGGCCTAAAGGAAGTGTCAAATTCTGATAACTCAGCGAAGTGCCAAGCAGGCTCGAATTATACGCATAGCCATCGTTGTCAAAGCCACCGTGCTGCGGCGAATTCCCCTGGGTCGCGATGCCATAGACATTGTAAAAGCTCGACAGGTTGACAGCCGTACTGCCACTACCATTAATGGTGTAAGTGCCACTGGCCACTGAACTATTGCTGTAGCCTGCAGCCGCGGCAATTGCCTTGATGGTGGCGGTTGCACTCACCGTGATGGGACCGTTGTACACCGGCGAACCCGTCGTTGGCATGCTGCCGTTGGTGGTGTAGTAAATGACCGCTCCGGTGGTCGTGTCAGACAGGGTCACAGCCACAGCCGAGCTGTAGCTTCCCGGCGCAGGATTGAATGTCGGCGTCGCGGCGGCCGGAACGGCAGCCGTGCCTAACCCCATGGCAAGAAGCGCCACGTCGCGATTGGAAGGCAGTTTTACACTCGCTGCAGTTTTGCCCTGGACCAGATTGAACGTGTAGCCATAGAGATGCACTGGCTGGTTACTCACCGATCCATTGGAGAGAATGATATTCGCGGGCGAAACAAGGATCGTTTCTCCGGAGTAACCTCCCGAACTCCACCAGTCGCTCAGGGTCTGCGTGAATGTGCTGGTGGTCCCGTCGGTGTAGGTCACGACGAAGTTCTGGTTTGTCTGTGCGCCGTATGAAGCGGCGCCAAGGAGATAAAGCTGATTGTAGGATCCCGGCGGGAGGGCAACTGTCACACCGCTGATTCCATCCAGCGCATTGACCGGCCCGAAGTTAAAAGTCACGCCCTGATAAGTCGCAGATGTGCCTAGCGTGCTTGAGTTATAGGTATCGCCGCTTTGACCGTCGAAGCCACCATTCTTGGTCGGGTTGCCCGAGGTGGCGATGCCGTAGACGTTGTAATAGCTGGACAGATTGACGCCGGTGTTGCCGCTCCCCGTGATCGTGTATGTACCGGTAGCCACGGCGCTATTTCCGTAGCCGCTGGCCACGGCGAAGGCCTGGATCGTGGTCGTTGCGCTCACCGGAATCGCAGTGCTGTAAACGGTGTAATTCGTATTGCCATTGATCGCGTAGTAGATGACCGCGTTCGGAGTTGTATCCAACAAGGTCACGGACTGAGCCGAACTGTAGTTACCCGGCGCGGGGTTAAAGGTCGGTGTCGCCGCCGTTTGTAATCCCGAGGCCAGAAAGTAGGTGCCCGCGCCGATCGAGCTGTTGTTGTATCCGCTGGCAGCCGCAATGGCCTGGACGGTAGTGGTCGCCGTCACCTGAATTGGCCCGCTGTATACGGGAGAGTTGGTGGTCGGCGCGAGTCCATTCGTCGTGTAATAAATGACCGCGTTTGGAGTTGTGTCCGACAGAGTTACTGCCTGAGCGGAGCTATAAGCTCCCGGAGCGGGGCTGAGGGAAGGAGTTGCCGCCACGGGGTTCGACCCTACGGGGCCATAGGCAGACTCGCCGATGCAACCGACCACGCCGCCAACGCCCGACTCATTGTAAGTGAATTCCATCTCGGCGTTGCCGTTTTCAATCACACCGGTCATCACGAATACGTTGTAACTACCGGCGAATCCGCCCGAGAAGGTGCCGTCGCTGTTGACGGTGTAAGTTCCGGTGTAAGGGCTATTGCCGTAGCCACCATTGTCATAGCCGTCGACGCCCGTAAGATTACCGTTACCATCGAAGATGACGTAGTTAAGGTCGACTTCGCTGCCACTGCAAGAAGCGGAATAGATGCCATTGAGGCTCGCGGCGGAGTAAGGTTTAGACGGAAGCTGAAGCTGTGCTTGGATGTCAATCGTTGCCACCGCGGTGCCATCGGTCTCGATACCGACGGCTTCATTGCCGGTTTGGCTGACGCCGACGATGTAAGTTTGCGGAGTCGGGTCGCCGGCAAGGTTCATGGTGATCGAAATCGTATTATCGCTATTCAGGCTATAAGTGCCGGTGGCGGTCGTGTTGACGTAAGTGCTGTTAATGCCGCCATTAAGGTTGGCGGCGGTCAATGCACCCGCGCCATTGAAGAAGACCGAGCCCGACAGATATTTACCACCGCCCCCGGTCTGCGCGTTTCCGAGTACTAGAATGCCATAGTAGCCGAGAAGATTCGCGGGCGATGCTACAGCCTGCTTGCCGACGCAAGATAAGACTGCGCCGGAGCCAGCCAGGTTGTAGATATATTCGATCTCGTTAATTCCATTGTCGATGACTCCGTTGAAGGAGTACGAACTGTAACTGCCGACCAGGTTTCCGGAGAAAGTCCCGTCGGAGTTCACGGAGTAGGTTCCGCTATAAGGGCTGTTGCCCTGGGAGCCGCCCGAGTCGTAGGGATCGATGCCGGTGAGATTGCCCTTGCCGTCAAAGGTTACGTAGTTTAGATCGGAGGAAGACCCGTTCCCGCAATAGGCGGAGTAGGTGCCGCTGAGGCTCGCCGTATTGTAGCCGGAGGGCAGGGTGGTGAGCTGCGACTGCAGATCGATGACGGCTTCCGTGGTTCCGTCGCTTTCGAGCCCGCGCGCTTTGATCCCCGATTCGCTGATCCCAATGAGATAGGTTTGTGCTGCCGTCTGACCGGCGAAATTCAGCGTGAGGTTCACCGTACCATCCGTATTCTGGCCATATGTACCGGTGACGCTGGTGGTCGTGTATTGTCCGGCGCTGCCACCGCTAATATTGCTGCCGGAAACATTGCAATTGCCGTCGAAATAGACCGTGCCGGCCAGATATTTCCCGGTTCCGCTGACGAGCATGCCGTAGTAGCCAGACAGGCCGGACCCGCCGACGCAGGCCTGGGAGTCCAAAGGACCATCTTGAGGCTGGGCGACGTTGGCTCTCCTGGAACTGGCGGAAGCCAACGAAAACGAGGTTACCAGCAGCACGGCGACTAAGGAAAAGCGATGGAGAGTCCGGTTCATAGGATGATCGTCTCTTTCAAATGGAATCTTGGGACCGACCTGGGGGGAGTTGAACAGCTGACACCTTAACTGTCTCAAGGCAGCAAAGTCAAACTCAAAATCGTCTCGACATCGCAAACGACTGCCCTAAGGAACGAACTTGCACAATAACGGTATTTCCTTTCCCACCAACGGGAAGGGGGACTGTTAAGTGGCTGATAATTCTCAGCCTCTATCAACTGAAAAGCAATCTTCGGTCCAAGCTGAGCTGCAGCACGGTCCATGTTTCCTTTCCTTTCCTTCAAGCCCTCCCAGTACTTTTGGGCTCAAGTCCATTGCCGGCACGCCGATGGAGAGGGTAATCGCTATGAATGACTCCGACGACATTGTCAAAGACTTTCTGGTCGAGAGCTATGAGAATCTCGACCGCCTGGATCGGGACCTGGTCACGCTGGAGAAGAATCCTCGCGACGGTGAGATTCTGGCCAGTGTTTTCCGCACGATTCACACCATTAAGGGTACCTCCGGTTTTCTCGACTTCGACAAACTGGGCGCGGTTGCGCACGTAGGGGAGAACCTGCTCGGCCGGCTGCGGGAGGGCGAACTCCAGTTGAATCCGGAGATCACGACGGCGTTGCTGGCGACCGTCGACGCTGTCCGGCAAATGCTGGCGAGTATTGAAGCGACCGGGGGCGAGGGCGAGCGCGACGACAGCGCTCTGATTGCGCGGCTGAACCGGCTCCAGGAGAAGCGGAGCATAGAGGAGGAAAACGAAGGGGTGGGTTTGCTGGAGGCGAGTTCCGATTCGGACGCCGCCGAAGTCATACCTGCGGCCCCCGTGCCTAATATTGGCGATCTATTGATGGAACGGGCGGGGGTCACCTCGGACGAAGTGTTGCGGGCGGCCGAGCAACAGAAGGAAGGCGATCCGCGCCATTTGGGCGAGATTCTGGTGGAACAAGGAGCGGCGCGCCCCGGCGACGTGGTGGAGGCGCTGCGGGCGCAACAGGCCGCGTCCGGGCCCAGCGCGGCCGACCGGACGATCCGGCTGGATGTGGCCTTGCTCGACCATCTCATGAACCTGGTGGGAGAACTGGTACTGGCGCGCAATCAGATTCTGCAGTTCGCCAACAGCACCGAAGAGAGCGGCCTTCTGGTCACTAGCCAGAGGCTCAATCTGATTACGACCGAATTGCAGGAAGGGGTCATGAAGACCCGCATGCAGCCGATTGGCAACATCTGGAGCAAACTGCCCCGAACCGTGCGCGATCTCGCTTTGGACTGCGGCAAGCAGGTGCGAGTGGAAATGGAAGGCAAGGAGACCGAACTCGACAAGACATTAGTTGAGGCGATTAAAGACCCGCTGACGCACATCGTGCGAAATTCCGTGGATCATGGCATTGAACGGCCGGAGGTGCGGCAAGCCGCCGGGAAAAATCCGGAAGGGCTGCTTTTTCTGCGCGCCTTTCATGAAGGCGGACAGGTCAACATCGAGATTTCGGACGATGGGGCAGGCCTGAATCAGGACCGGATTCGCAGCAAAGCCCTGGAGAAAGGATTGATTACGGCCGACCAGGCGGGTCGGCTGACCGAGCGCGAGATCGTGAATCTGGTCTTGCAGCCAGGTTTCTCCACCGCGGAAAAGATAACCAATGTATCGGGCCGCGGCGTGGGCATGGACGTGGTCAAGACGCACATCGAAAAAATCGGGGGTACGGTGGATCTGCAATCCAAACCGGGGCAGGGCGTGATGGTGCGGATGAAGATACCGCTGACCCTGGCCATCATACCGGCGCTGATTGTTTCGAGCGGGGGCGACCGCTATGCCGTGCCGCAGGTGAATCTGCTGGAACTGGTCGGACTGGACCGTGAACAGGCGCGGAAGGGAATCGAGTTAATCCACGGCTCGCCCGTGTACCGGTTACGCGGCCGGTTGTTGCCACTGGTCCACCTCGAAAACGTGTTGCAGCCGGGAAAGGTGAACGCGGAGAAGACGGGACGCGTGAACATCGTGGTGCTCGAAGCGGATGGGCGGCACTTCGGCTTGGTGGTGGATGAAATCAACGACACGGAAGAGATTGTCGTCAAGCCGCTCAGCAAGCACTTGAAAAACATCACGGTCTATGCCGGGGCGACCATCATGGGAGACGGCAAGGTGGCGTTGATTCTGGACGTGCTGGGGCTGGCGCAATGCTCGAAGATACTGGCCGAGGGGCGGGAGCGTTTGTCCGACCAGGCGGTTGAAGGGATGGCGAGGGATGCGAATGCCAAACAGAAACTGGTGCTGTTCGCGGGCACGGCCGGGGCGCGGATGGCGGTGCCCCTCAGCCTCTTGGCGCGGCTCGAAAACATTCCGGGAGAGCAGGTCGAGCGCTCCGGGAATCAATGGGTGACCCAGTACCGGGGGCAGATTCTTCCCCTGATCCGGGTGAGTCACGCGCTCGAGGAGCGGCGGCATCTGCCGACGGGGGAGGACCTGTTAAACGCTCCCCACGACCTCGATGCTGCAGGTGCTGGTGCTCGAGAACGAGCAGCAGTCGTTTGGGCTGGTGGTGAACCAGATTCTCGACATTGTCGAGAGCACGCTCGAGCCGCAATCGCCGGCGACCCGGTCCGGGGTGCTGCATTCCTCGGTGATTGCGGAGCGGGTCACGGAACTGCTGGATGTCTCCGCCCTGCTGCGCGCGGGCGAAGCGTATGAGCCGGTAGTTCAGTAGCCAGTTGCCAGTACCCAGTTGCTAGTTGCCAGTTGCCAGTACCCAATAAACGACCTGAGAGCCAAGAGCCAAGAGCCAAGAGCTAAGAGCTAGGAGCTAAGAGCTGAATCTATGACAAGCGCCCATCAATTCTGCACCTTTTATCTGGACCACCTGCTGTTTGGAGTCGATTCGCAAAAGATCCAGGAAGTGGTTACATATCGCGACTTGCGGCCGGTTCCGCTGGCGCCGCCCGTGGTCAGCGGACTGATGAACCTGCGCGGACAGGTGGTGGTGGCATTGGAGTTGCGCCGCCAACTGGAACTGCCGGAACGTCCCAAGGAGATGACCCCGATCTGCCTGGTGGTGCGTTCGACGGCTGGAACAGTCTGTTTGCTAGCCGACGAAGTGGGCAATGTCGTCGACGTAGAGGACGAGACCTTCGAGCCTTCCCCGGAGACGCTGTCGCCCCGCTTACGCTCGGTAATTCTCGGCGTGCACAAGCTCGAACACCAGTTGATGCATGTGCTCGATACCGACCAGGCTTGCGAAATCCGGGCTTAGGGCACGGTCCGGGCTTAGCCTTGTCGCATCCGAAAAGGTTATATCCGTTATCCGGCTGCACAAGGGCTCATCTTCCAGGGCATTTCTGCCGAAGAAAATACCTGGAGACTCATGCCTTTTCCAAACTTGCTCGTCACGACTGCCGGGCTGATTCTGGGCTTTAGCTTTGCTTGTTCGTGGGCCCAGGAGACCTCCGGCACGACGAATCATCTTTGCCCGAAAGGCGAGGCGGTGGTTTCGGTGCCGAGCCGGCCCACGGTAACGGCCGCTACCGATACGACCGAGTGCGGCGTCGTCGAACTTGAGTATGGCCTGGAACGGCAGTGGCCGGGAGGCGGAGCCAATCGCGATGATCTTTCCGGCGGTTTGCGGCTCGGCCTGTTGTCGAACCTCGACCTGCACTGGTATTCGTCCGCTTTTGTTCACCTCATGGACGGGGACCGGAATCGGACCGGCTTTGGCGATACCTGGCTGGGGTTGAGGTACCGATTTTTGAATCAGAAAAAGAAACGTCCGAGTATGGGCGTGTTTTTCCAGTCGAAGGCGCCCTCCGCTAGCGTGGCGCTCGGGTTAGGTTCGGGCCGGGTCGACTACTCGATCGCGTTTCTCGCCAGCAAGGATTTCCACCGGCTGCACTTTGACTTCAATTTGATCGAACTGCAGGCAGGCCGTCAACACACAACCGGATTCGATCACGACACGGGGTTCGCGCTGGCCTCCTGGTTGCCGATCACGAGTCGCTTGAGCGCGGTTCTCGAGCCCCACGGATATACACTGCTCAACCAGAGCAGCCCGGCATGGGCTTCGGTCACGACGGGATTTAACTACAAGGTGAATCGGCGGCTCTATCTGGATAGCGGTCTCGATGCCGGCGTGACGGCGGGAGCGCCGCGCAAGCGCGTTTTCGTTGGCGTTACCTATGCCATGGGCAATGTCTATTCGTGGTTGCGCCCGAGGTAAGTAAAGGTCAAGCAACTGCGGCTGACGCGGATGGACAAGAGCACAGTTTCACCCGGCCTGCAGGCGCGGTCATTCTCAACCAGCCGGTTAGCCACCTCCCAACGTTCGCGCGGCGTCACTTAAGGTTCGTCGTCTCGATGCCGATGCATTCCCTGTAGTCCACGAGTACGGCAGACCTCCGTTCTGCCAAAGCGAGACCTATACAGCGAACAAAAATCGATGGCCAGAAGAGGGTTGCTATGACTTGGTTCAGCAAAATGAAAATTGGTTTAAAGCTGGGACTGGGATTTGGTTCTGTCCTTTTGCTCATGATCATCCTGGGTGTTTTTTCACTGCTACAGGTGTCCAAGATGAACGGCAACACGGTGGACATCTCCACCAATTGGCTGCCGAGCATCAAGGCGCTCGACGACATTCGGTACATCATTTCCACCGAACGGGGTTATGAACTGTACCACTACATGCGGACCAACCGGAAAGATGAAGAAGGAGATGAAGCCGGCATGAGCAAGCAGAAGGGGCTGCTTGCGGAAGCGATGAAGAAGTATGAGGCGATGATCAGTTCCCCGGAGGAGCGCAGGCTCTACGACGAGTTTCGCGCGATGTGGGAGAAGCGGCTCGAGTCGGAGCGGCAATCGCTAGACCTCTCAAGCGCGGGCAAAAAGGCGGAAGGACGCGATCTGGCCCTCTCGACTGGACGGGAGGTCTTCAATGCCGCGGCCGACAAGCTGCACGAAGATGAGGAGCTAAATGATAAAGGAGCGGCCGATTCCACCAGCGCATCTGCTGCCGCCTATTCATCGTCTCGATATTGGGTGATCGGGATATTGGCGGGCGCGCTGGCGCTCGGTTCTTTCATCGCGATCACATTAGCGCGCGAGATCGCCGGCGCTGCCACTGCAATGCTGGCGTTGATTCGGGAAATTGCGGATAAGAATCTTACCGTCGAGGACATGGCCATCGTCTCCGAAGATGAGGTGGGTCAGGCCGGCGTTGCACTCAACCAGATGAAGAACAATCTGCACGACATGGTTCAGTCCATACGAACCACGGCGGAGCAGGTGGCGGCATCGAGCGAAGAACTATCCGCCACCGGCCAGCAGATCACAGCGAACTCCGAAGAGACGACGGCGCAGGCGAAGGTCGTCTCCGAAGCCGGGGGCCAGGTGAACACCAATCTTCAGACCTTAGCTTCGGGCGCCGAGGAGATGAATTCGACCATCGGCGAAATCGCCAAGAATGCGACCGAGGCGGCCCGCGTCTCCGGCGAGGCGGTCGAGGCGGCAGATTCGACGAACCAGACGGTATTGAAGCTGGGCGATTCGAGCGCGGAAATCGAAAAAGTGATTGAGGTCATCACGTCGATTGCGCAGCAGACGAACCTGCTCGCTCTCAACGCGACCATCGAGGCGGCACGGGCGGGCGAGGCCGGGAAGGGCTTTGCCGTGGTGGCAAATGAAGTCAAGGAACTGGCCAAACAAACGGCCAAAGCCACGGAAGAGATCAAACAGAAGATCAGCGCGATCCGGGAGAACACAGGAGGAGCAGTGACGGCCATTGGCGGGATCAAGGGGGTGATCGACAAGGTCAGCCACATTTCGACGGTGATCGCGACGGCGGTCGAGGAGCAGAGTGCGACGACGAGCGAGATGGCGCGCAACGTGACGGACGCCGCGCGCGGAGCGGCCACCATATCGAGCAACATTCAGGGCGTGGCGGAAGCGGCGCAGAACACGTCGACGAACGTGGGCGAAGCGCAGACGGCGACGGAACATCTGGCGAAGATGGCGACCCAACTGCGGGATTTGGTCGGGCAGTTCAAGGTGGGCGAGAGCGGGTCGGAGGCGCGGGGAGTTATCTCGACCAGGACAGGAACAAAAATGAAGGCAACGGCACATGCGGCCAGCGGGAACTGACCGGGGCGGCGGAAAGGACGGCTATCACACTCGGAACACGAGGGAGAGAGGAAAAAACAAAATGCTAAGGAAGCGCACATGACCGTTACCGCAAAAATAAACAGCGTGGTGATCGGCGCCCTGTTGGCGGGGGTGCTGGGGGCGGCGTTTGTGATGCTCCGGGGGATGGAGTTGGAAGCGGAATACAACTCCCTTCTGACCCATGAAGTTGCCCAGGTGGAAGCAGCGCGGCAAGTGCAGGTGATGTTCAAGAAACAGGTCCAGGCGTGGAAAGACATCCTGCTCCGGGGAAGCGATCCGGAGAGCATGGAGAAATACAGCAAGGAATTTTTCGCGCTCGAAAAGGATGTAGATCGAGACGCATCCGCATTGCAGAGTTTAGTGAGCAGCAGCGCAACGCGGGTCCGGTTGGGTGAATTTGTCGACACGCACCGGCAACTGGGGAAAAAATACCGCGCCGGGCTGGAGAACTTTCGCGCTTCGAAAGGCAAGGAATTTGGCGCCGCCGACAAACTGGTCAAGGGGCAGGACCGGGCTCCAACCGACCTGTTGGATGGAGTCGTGAAGGAGTTGCAGGAAAGCTATGCCGACAGTCAAGCTCGCATCGCCGGTTCGGCCGTCTCCGCCCGGCGTAGCACCATCACGGGGTTAACGATCATGGCGGCTCTAGCGTTGTTCGCGGGCACCTACCTGAGCCGGAAGATTACGCGGCCGATCCAGATTGTGTTGGGGCGCGCGGAAACCATTGCCCGGGGCGATCTGACGGGAAACGAGATGGCGATCTCGAGCCACGACGAGGTCGGAGGGCTCACGCGGGCGATCAATCAAATGCAAACCAGCCTGCACACGATGATTGACTCCATACGGAATACGGCCGAGCAGGTCGCGTCCGCCAGTCAAGAACTCTCGGCCACGAGCCGCCAGATTACAGCCAACTCGGAAGAGACGACGGCGCAGGCGCAGGTGGTTTCCGAAGCCGGGACGCAGGTGAACACAAACCTGCATACCCTCTCTTCAGGCGCGCAGGAGATGAGCGCCACCATCGGTGAAATCGCCAAAAATGCGACCGAGGCGGCGCGGGTCGGGGAACAAGCGGTGGCAGCCGCGGACGCCGCCAATCGGACGGTATCGAAGCTGGGCGATTCGAGTGTCGAAATCGAAAAAGTGATTGAGGTGATTACGTCGATTGCCCAGCAGACGAACTTACTGGCTCTAAACGCGACGATTGAAGCGGCGCGGGCGGGCGAAGCGGGGAAGGGCTTTGCCGTGGTGGCCAATGAAGTCAAGGAACTGGCCAAGCAGACGGCGAAAGCGACGGAGGAGATCAAACAGAAGATCGGCGCGATCCGGGAAAATACGGGCGGGGCGGTGACGGCGATTGGCGGGATCAAGGGAGTGATCGACAAGATCAGCCAGATTTCGACCACGATCGCGACCGCGGTCGAGGAGCAGAGCGCGACCACCAACGAGATGGCGCGGAACGTGACCGAAGCGGCACACGGAGCGGGCACGATCTCGGAAAACATCAAAGGGGTCGCGGATGCGGCCCAGAACACCTCGTCGAACGTCGGGGAAGCACAGCAGGCGACCGAACAACTGGCGCAGATGGCGAACCAGTTGCGGGACTTGGTCGGGCAGTTCAAGGTCGAGGAGAATGCGAAGCCCCGGGGCCCAAACCACCTACCCAAGGTGGCGCGGCATGCGGCCGGAGCGCGCGGATGATCTGCGTACGTCAAACGTAACAAGGACGGTGGGCATGAGTCTGAAAACGAAATTCAGGTTGATGGTGGCCGTGGCTGCGGCCGGACTCCTGGCGCTAGCGGGCGCATGGATCAAGGGACAGCATTCGACTTTGCTCAGCGAGAAAAAGCAAAAGGCGCGGAACTTGATCGAGGTGCCGTATTCGGTTCTGGCGGGGCAGTACCAGTTGGAACAGGAAGGGAAGATCAGCCGCAGCGAGGCGCAAGGGCGGGCGCTCGAAATCATTCGGGGGATGCGTTACGAGGGCAATAACTATTTTTGGATCAATGACGAGCATCCCACCATGATCATGCATCCGATGAAGCCCGAACTGAACGGCAAAGATCTGACCCTGTTCAAGGATTCTTCCGGAAAAGCGATGTTTGTCGAATTCGTGAGCGCCGCCCAGGCGCCCGAGGGGGGCTATGTCTCGTATCTGTGGCCCAAGCCGGGAAAGGATAAGCCGGTCGATAAGCTTTCGTTCGTCAAGCGCTTCGCACCGTGGGGCTGGGTGATTGGGACGGGAATCTACATCGACGATGTCGAAGACGCCTGGCGGGGAAGCGCGGAGATCGCCGCCGGGCTGGCTTTGGTTTGTCTGATTCCTCTTATCGCGATGTCGATGGCGATCTGGCGTTCGATTTTCTTGCGTTTGAATGCGGTGGTGGAACGGGTCAAGGATGTGGCCGAGGGGGAGGGCGATCTCACCAAAAGAGTCGAGATTGCCACCCATGACGAAATCGGGGAGTTGGCGAAGTGGTTCAACGTTTTCATGGGCCGAATGCAGGAGATGATCCGCGCGATCGCAGAAACCGCGGATCAGGTGGCCGCGTCCAGCCAGGAGCTATCCGCTACCAGCCAGCAGATCACGGCCAACTCCGAAGAGACGACGGCGCAGGCCAGGGTGGTCTCCGAAGCCGGGGGGCAGGTGAACACCAACCTGCAGACGCTCGCTTCGGGGGCCGAGGAAATGAACTCAACCATTGGCGAGATTGCCAAGAATGCGACCGAGGCGGCGAGAGTGTCGAGCGATGCCGTAGCCGCGGCGGAGTCGGCGAACCAGACGGTGTCGAAGCTGGGAGACTCCAGCGTCGAAATCGGCAAGGTCATCGAGGTGATCACGTCGATTGCGCAACAGACGAACTTACTTGCGCTCAACGCGACCATTGAAGCGGCGCGGGCGGGCGAAGCGGGGAAAGGCTTTGCGGTGGTAGCGAACGAGGTCAAGGAACTGGCCAAACAGACAGCCAAAGCCACGGAAGAGATCAAACAGAAGATTGGCGCGATCCGCGACCATACCAGTGGGGCAGTGACCGCGATCGGCGGGATCAAAAGCGTGATCGACAAAGTGAGCCATATCTCCGCCGTGATTGCGACGGCGGTCGAGGAACAGAGCGCGACTACCAGTGAGATGTCACGCAATGTAGCGGAAGCGGCGCTGGGAGCGAGCACGATCTCGAGCAATATTCAGGGAGTCGCGGAGGCGGCCCAGAATACCTCCACCAATGTCGGCGAAGCGCAGACCGCGACCGAGCGTCTGGTGGATATGGCGAACCAGTTGCGGGACCTGGTCGGACGGTTCAGAGTCGGCGCCGGAAGTTCGACCGGAACGTATGCAGCTTCCAGGCGGGAGACGAACCTGGACAAGAAGATGAAGGCGGCAAGCGCTGCGGGCGTGCACTGAGTAGTTGCGGGGTGCGGGGAGATCGACGAGAGCTCCCGCACGGGCGGGCAGGGCAATTGCGAGAACCGGGTGACTGAAAGCGGATCCGCAAAACCTGGAGACTACAAAATGTTTAGCAAGTTGAAACTGAATGGGAAGATTCTCGGATCGATTGCCTTAACTCTTTTCCTGACTTCCGCCGTAAGTTTCTGGATCACGCAACGCCGTGTCAACCAGCAAGCGGAAGAGGCCTTCCGCGACAAAGTGCGGCAGATTACGGGCATGGCTGGGGCCACGCGGGTGTGGTTTTCGGACAATATCGACACCCTGGTGCCGGACAAAAATTTCAAGAGTTTGAATCAGGTGCCGGTAGTCGTGGCGTGGAGTGTGGCGCGGCAATACGCGGCCTCGCAAAACATGGAGTTTCATACGCCCTCGCTGACGCCGCGCAACCCGAAGAACCAGGCCGACGAATTTGAGCGGCGCGCGCTCGAAGCGTTTCAGAAAGACGCCACCCTGGCGGAGTATTCCGACCGCACCGTCGAAAACGGGCACGACATTATGCGTTATGCGCAGGCCATTCGGCTGACGCAAGACTGCCTTCTCTGTCATGGCGACCCGGCGGGTTCGAAAGATCCTTTTGGCTATACGAAAGAGGGGATGAAAGCGGGAGACCTGCGCGGGGCCTTTACCGTAAGAGCGTCCACCGAGAGCCTGGTCCAGACCGCAAATTCCAATCTGATCGCGCTCTTTTTGACCAGTTTTTTCACCCTATTGGCTGCGCTTTTCGTGTTGTTCGTTCTAGTGCGCAAACTGATCACGAAGCCGATGTTCGCAGCCGTCAATCTGGCCAACGAAATTGCCGGGAACAATCTGGCGATGGAAGATTTGCAGGTGGAGAGCGAGGACGAGATTGGGGAGGCGACGATGGCGTTGAATGCCATGAAGAACAATTTGCGCAGCTTGCTGGGCGCGATTGGGGAGACGGCGGAGCAGGTGGCGGCGTCGAGCTCGGAACTGTCGGCCACGAGCCAGCAGATTACGGCGAATTCCGAAGAGACGACGGCGCAAGCGAAGGTGGTCTCGGAAGCCGGGGGGCAGGTCAACACCAACCTGCAGACGGTCGCTTCGGGCGCGCAGGAGATGAATTCCACCATTGGCGAGATTGCCAAGAATGCGACGGAAGCGGCGCGGGTTTCCGGCGATGCCGTAGCTGCGGCGGAGTCGGCCAATCAGACGGTGTCGAAACTCGGTGACTCGAGCGTGGAGATCGGCAAGGTCATCGAAGTGATCACGTCGATTGCGCAACAGACGAAACTCCTGGCCCTGAACGCGACCATTGAAGCGGCCCGGGCCGGCGAAGCGGGGAAGGGCTTTGCCGTGGTGGCGAACGAAGTCAAGGAACTGGCCAAACAGACGGCCAAAGCCACGGAAGAGATCAAACAGAAGATCACCGTAATTCGCGAGAACACGGGCGGGGCCGTGGCGGCGATTGGCGGGATCAAGGAAGTCATCGACAAGATCAGCCACATCTCAACCGTGATTGCGACGGCGGTCGAGGAACAGAGCGCGACGACCAGCGAGATGTCGCGCAACGTGACCGAAGCGGCAAGCGGAGCGAGCACGATCTCGAGCAACATCGCGGGCGTCGCGGAAGCCGCACAGAATACTTCCACCAACGTCAGCGAAGCGCAGACGGCGACGGAACAGCTGGCGCGCACCGCGAACCAGCTGCGCGAACTGGTGGGGCGCTTCAAGCTTAGCTCCGCGACCAGCGAGCCCATTGGGAATCGTCCGGTGAAAGCGGCGCGGCATGCGGCGGGCGGAAGGTGACCTTCCGTGCCGCGACCCAAGTTCCGGCTTCGGTCGTAGAGCAGGGGTGGCGCAGCGCTTCAGAGCTGCGCTAGCGCTTTTTTTGCGCCTTTAGGCGCTGAGGCCGCAGTCTCGCCAGGAGTGGGAATACTCGTCGAGTCTCGCCAGATTTCGTTGTAAAGTATTTATTCCTCAACAATATGCACGAAAAATCCCCTCAAAATAGCCCGACGGATCACCCTAACTGATTGATTTATAAATACTTTACATCTAAGTCCTTATTACTCAAAGACCTGGCCGGAATCGCCCCTTAAGTCTTTTGTTTTCAAAGACCACACCAAGGGGGTCTCTTGCGTGAAGGGGAACTCGCGCCGGAGAAGTCCCCAGCTCTTGAACGGCTTTTTCCGCAGCCTTTGGAACTCGTGCCCTTCCCAAAACCGGGGGAAAGGAAGTTTTTCAGGTCCGGTTCTCTCACCCCATGAATAATGCAGGCGAAGCGATTCGCCGATAGGAAGACCAGTAACCGGATATGCCACCCATTCGCATACTTATCGTCGACGATTCGGCCGTAATTCGAAAGGTGCTGAGTGGCCTGCTCGCCTCGGATCCCGAGATTATCGTGGCGGGCACGGCGGGAAACGGTCATCAAGCGTTGGCCCGAATTCCGGATACCAAACCCGATTTGGTCACTCTGGACATTGAAATGCCGGGGATGAACGGACTGGAAACGCTGGTCGAGATTCGCAAACTCTATCCGAAGCTCCCGGTGATCATGTTCAGCACTTTGACCGAGCGAGGCGCCAGTGCGACTTTGGATGCCCTGGCGCGGGGCGCGAGCGACTACGTGACCAAGCCCTCGCATAGCGGAGGCTCGGAAACCGCGCGCGAACACGTGCGGGACGAACTGATCCGGAAAATCAAGTCCCTCTGTATGGTACGCGTTCCGCGACCCCGGCCCACTTCCGTGGCGGTCCCATTCCCTGACCGCCCCCAGTCGCGGATCGATGTGGTCGCCATTGGCGCCTCAACCGGTGGCCCGAACGCGCTGACCACGCTCATTCCTCAATTCCCCAAAGATTTTGCCGTGCCCGTCGTGATCGTGCAACACATGCCGCCGCTGTTTACGCGCTTGCTGGCGGAACGTCTGCAAACGGCGGCGCAACTTCAGGTGCGGGAGGGCAAGGCGGGTGAGAAGTTGCAGCGCGGCCAAATCTGGATTGCACCCGGCGGCTATCACATGACGGTGATTCGCAAGGGAACGGAGTTTCTGCTGGGCACCAACCAGGACGCGCTGGAAAATTCCTGCCGCCCGGCGGTGGATGTCTTGTTCCGCTCGGTCGCGCAAAGCTATGGTGCGAATGTGCTGGCCGTCATCCTTACGGGCATGGGAGCCGATGGTACAAGAGGGTCCTCCAACATCCGGGAGGCAGGCGGGGAAGTGATCGTGCAGGACGAAGCGTCGTCGGTGGTTTGGGGCATGCCCGGAAGCGTGGTTGCCGCCAGCCTCGCCCATCGTATTTATCCTTTGGGCGACATTGCTCCCGAAGTTGTGCGGCGGGTCGCGATGAGGAGGGCCTCCGCGGGCGCGGGCCGCTTGTGAAGGATGTCGTGCAAAGTTTTTCAACCAAAGTCCGATGAATACAGTTTATTCGATCGGGCGATCCACAAAATTATTAACGACGATTGTTTAAACCATGGCGATCGAAACTGCAAAACCGCAAGTGGCTGTGTCTCCGGACTCGAATCCGGGCAATCCCGCTTATTTAAAAATCCGCGACCTGATCTACCGGATTTCTGGGATCTATCATTCCGAGGATAAACTCTATCTTTTGAGTTCGCGTTGCGCCCGCCGGATGGCAGCGCTCGGCGTGGCCAACCCCGCGGAATACCTGGAACACCTCACCATCCGCGGGGACCGGGACGCGGAACTGCGCCTGCTGCTGAATGAGATCACGATTGGCGAAACCTACATGTTTCGCCACCCCGCCCAATTGGATGCGCTGCGCAATTTGATCCTGCCGCAGATTCTGGAGACCAAGGGCTCAGTCGGCCTCAAACGACTGCGCTTTTGGTGCGCCGGATGTTCGACCGGCGAAGAGCCGCACACGCTCGCCATGTTTCTATTGGAAGAGAAGGCCAAGCTGCTGGCCGGTTGGGCCTTCGACATTCTGGCGACCGATCTGAACGATAACTCGCTGGAGGCCGCGCGCGCCGGGATTTACGGGGAATATGCGCTGCGCAGTACCAGCGATCAGTTGCGCCGGAAATACTTCAAAGAAGTAGGCGAAAAGAAGCTCCAGGCAAACGATCTGCTCAAGTCGCAGATCCGATTTGATCGCATTAATCTGCGCGACGACAACAAGATGCTGTTCCAGAAAGGCATGGACATCGTCTTCTGTTGCAATGTTCTGATCTACTTCGACCTGGCGTCGAAGCGCCGGGTGGTGCAGCATTTTTACGCCAATCTGTTGCCCGGGGGCTATCTCTTTCTGGGACATGCCGAGTCGTTGTTTCAGGTGGATGACTCATTTCGGCTGGTCCATTTCCCCGGGACCACCGCCTATTGGAAACCGACCGCCGTGGCGGCCGGTGGAGTCAAAAAGTGAACCTCAAACTGCAGATGCAGAACGAAATCAAGAAGCTGGATTCGATCTCGACGGCGCCGGCCATCATGGCGCCACTGCTCGACATGATGCGACTGCCTTCGGAGAAGATCAGAATCGAAAAAGTGGTCGAACTGGTTTCCTGCGACGCGGCCATTGCAGCGCAGTGCCTGCGCCTGGCCAATTCCCCTCTCTTCGGAAGGCGCCAGACCGAAACCGTACGTTCCGCCATCATGGCGCTGGGGCTGGAACGGGTGCGTTCGATATTGTTCGGCTTGTGCATGAATCGGGTGATCCCGCGAGACAAATGGGTGATCCAGCCGGAGGCGTTTTGGCGCCACTCGCTCGGCTGCGCGTTAGTTACGCAAAGAATGGCGAAAATAATCGAATATCCCGACCCTGAAAAGGCCTATCTGGCGGGACTGCTGCACGATCTCGGGTTTCTCGTGAACTCGGTGCTTTACACCGAGGACTTTCGAAAATGCCTTCGCCTGGCCGCGGAGCAACGCGCACCGCTGCACGTCGTTGAAGAACAGGTTCTCGGGTTTACTCATGGAGACAGCGGCCAGCAACTGTTGGAACATTGGGGTTTGCCCAAGGAACTGGCCGACGCGGCTGGCTGTCATCACGACTTTGACCTTCTGCGCAAGGCGGGAGCGCTCGCTTGCCTGGTTCATCTCGGCGACCTTCTATGCCGGGTGCGCTATCTGGGCTATAGCTATGACGAGACTATGGGCGTGGAACTTGGCGGGGATGAGGCGTGGCAGATTCTGGTGACCAGCTACCCTCAACTCGAGAGTATGGACATGGTTCGCTTCACCCTCGACATCGATGGTGCGATGGATCAGATCGTAGCTACCGTCGACGCCGTTTTTGGAGGCAAGGCGGTGGGTACGCTGGCGGGAGTCTGAGCGCCCTACTCGATCGTTAAAGACAAAAAAACGCCCTGAGCGGTGAAGCTCAGGACGCCTTCGGCAGCCCTCCCCCAGAACTGCCAAACCACTCGCTCATCCTATGTTTGGGCCCTGCCCATGTAAATGTCACTTTCGTAATGCGAGGGCCGCAAGTGAGTACGGAGGGTAACTTGTGAAGGTAACGTTACTCTGAGTTTCTTCAGCCGACGGCTTTAGGTCCCGAACTGGGCAAAAGTCAGGACGTGCCCGGCTGGATCTGTCACCCCGATCTCGCGAGCACCGTAGAAAGCCTTGCGCTCCGGCATGACCACCCTGGCGCCTTTCGTGGCCGCGATCACCTCATCCAGGTTGTCGACCTCGATGTACAGGAACGAAGGGCCCTTAGCGTGACCCTGGGCTGAGAATGAACTATCCTTCTCGACGCTGGCATAGCTCTGATACATCAACTCGACTCCCGCCTTTTGTAGCGCAACGAACCCTATTTTGTTGCCCTCGGGAACTTCGATTGCTACTTCGAAGCCCAGTCGCTCTTTCCAGAATCTGACGCAAGGCTCGATCTCGTCGACCAGCAGTACGGGCGTGATTTTCTTAACCGTCATCCGATTTCTCCTTTGTGAAGTGGCCTCAGCGGAGTAGCGCAGCTCAATTTTCTTCTTGCCAAGACCACTAGTCTTATTTAGACTAGTTACACTACAAGAGATTTCGAAGCTAGTCAAGCATGTTCGTCAAGGAGGTTTTATGATCGGCGAAGAACGGCAGTTGAGCGACCTGGTTTCGATTGGCCCGGCGATGCTGCGCGATTTCGAACTCCTCGGTGTTCGGACCGTGGCGCAGTTGGCGCGGCGCAATCCGGAGAAGATGTACGAGAAGCTCTGCCAAGTCACCGGCCAGGCGCAGGACATCTGTTGCCTCGACGTATTTCGGGCGGCGGTAGCGCAAGCGAAGAATCCGAATCTGCCGATCGAGCAGCGCGCGTGGTGGCACTGGAGCCGCAAGCGCAAGGAAAACGATGCCTGCCACTAGAAAGCGCGAGCTGACGACTCCCGACCTTGTGCTCCTCAGCCTGCTGGCGGAGCGGCCGATGCATGGCTACCAAGCCAACGCAGAACTGGAACGGCGCGAGGTACGGGATTGGGCGGGCATTTCGCGGCCCCAGGTGTACTACTCGATCGAGAAGCTGGCGCAGCTCGGGCTGGTTCGAGCATCTGAGAATGAGTCGGCAGCGGCCGGCCCTGAGCGCAGGGTCTTCCAGACGACCGCCAAAGGCCGGGCAGCCCTGGCCGATGCGCTGGAACGTGAGGAGTGGGCGACGCACCGGGAACGCCCACCATTTCTCACCTGGATCGCTCTCTCCTGGCAGGCGAGGCCCGGAGTATTTGGTCAGCAGATCGCGCGCCGCCGAAAATTTCTGGAGAACGAATTGTCACGGGAAGAAGCGACGCTACTGTCGATCAAGAAAGAAGTGGGCCATCGGTTTCATGAAGCCGTGTGGATGGTCAGCCTCATGATCGAGCGGTTCCGTGGCGAACTGCGCTGGCTGCGGAAACTGGAGCGCGAACTCCCGCGGCGCGCTGCCGCCAAGCACACAAGGTATAAGCCTATCTAAATCGACTACTTTTTCTCCCACGTCTTCCCGCCATTCGTGCTGATCCACATTTCATTGTTGCCGGTAGAAATTGTAATTCTTGTGCTATCCGGCGCATCGCCTTGAAGATCGATGTGAGTTAGGTCGGAACTTAGCGGGCCGTTGCTGGAAGGTTGAACCTGCGCCCAGGTCATTCCGCTGTTCGTGGAATGAAAGAGCGTTCCCGCTTGCCCGCCCGCCCAAATATCCTGGCCGTGGTTGGCGTAGCAAAGCAATGGATGACTCGGGTGCAAGGAGTCTTGCCAGCTTTGCCCGTCATCCACCGATCGCTGCAAGACTCCTCCCGCAATCGTCCACTGGAGCTTGATCTGGTCCAAAGACTGATTCCCGGAGGCGACGATTTTCGCTGTGGCCATTGGTCTCGGGGATCCCGGGCTCGCGAGGCCGAAAGTGGACAAGGTGGAAGCCGATGTGGCATCGCGCGGCTTTTGCTTTTTCAGTTCGTCGACCGCGCCCACATCTTTGTAATCGTTCCTCGGCAGGTCGGAGTCGGCCGCCTGTGTCTCCGCGCCTTGGAGCGCGGGCTTGGCCTTTTCAATTGCCGGAGCCTCGTTGCGCGCCATCAGATTGCTGACGGTCGACATCTGCGATGTGATTGCTGGAGCGGGAACGACGGGGGAGGCCGCGGATCGCCGCGTCAATGCATCGAGATGTTTACCCGCCGCGATCACGCCGCCCTTATCTGAATCGGATCGTGGCAATCCCAAAGGCTGCTGGACATCGGCAGATTTCGCCGAGCTCAGCTGTGAGGTTTTAGCGCCTGGCGCATCTGGGGACTTTGGCGCGCTCGACGATGCAATTTGCGGATTGGAGGCGGAGGATATATTCGTCGCGATCTGCCGGGTCGACTTCCCCGGATACAGTGCGAGCACCGATATTACTACCACGACACCGGCCGCGAGCGCGGTCCAGCGCGGGCCAGATCCAAAGCCAACCGCGCCCAGACGAAGCCAGGCCGGCTTCATCGACGCGAACCTGCCGGCGGTCCAACTCGCTTCTGCGGAAGATTGCGGTTCGCGGGCTTCCCTATCGGAAGTAGCGGGAAGGATTGGAGCCTCCACGGCGGAAAGAGCCAGCGCGACGATTTCACGGCACTCACCGCAACTCGTCAGGTGATGGAGCACGCCGTCGCGCTCGGTCGCCGAAAGGGAGCGCTCCGCAAAGGCGCTCAATGAATCCGCATCAGGATGCGCCTGGTCGGGTCGTCCGAAAGGCAAGGTTTGCGCCGCGCGCAGCCGGTCATATACGATTTTGGGTACTTCGGTCATCTTTTATCAGCTTCTTTGCAACCCTGCCTTGCCGAGCTTCGATCTTTCAGTCGGAGCTTCCCTCGGCTGCATCCTGCGGCCGCACTTTCCTACTACCAGGGAACGTACTTGCGCCAGAATCTTGCACTAAACGAGAACGTAAATTCAACTGCAGGTCACGTACGTCGGTTTCCAGCGCTTCGGTTGCCTGGGCGTGGCTCATACCCTGGATTCTCAGGCCCGCCAGAATGCGCTTCCGCAGGCCGGTTGCGAGCCGGTCAAGCCGGCGACTCACGCTCGATTCGTGCAGCCCGAGGAGGCGCGCAATCTCGGCCAGAGTTCGCCCATCGAGAAAGTACGATGCCAGCGTAAACCGGTCTTCGGAAGAGAGCTCCGCGAGAGCCTCATCGGTTGCGGCTTCCAGCCGGGGGTCTGCCGTGGATACGGGCTCGGGCACAGGGGCCGCAAACTGCCTACCTTCTTCGGTCTGTTCCTCCAGGCTTACGGCGCGCTTCTGCTTGCGATACCGATTGATGAATTCCTGGGCCATCACGGTGCGGAGCCAGCCTTCGAGCGAACCGCGGCCGGTGTAGGACAAGAGCTTCGACTTGCGCGATCCATCGCGCGCGTTTGCGGCGGAGTTCACACCGTAGAGATCGGCGAACAAAGAGTCGGCCAGCTCTGCCGCACTGGAACTTTCGCGTGTGATGTGGAGCGCCATGTTGCGCAGCTTTTGCCGGTATCGGCTGATGAAGTCCTGCCAGGCACGTTCATCTCCAGCGGCACAGGCGCGCGCTAGTACCAGTTCTTCCAGACGCAGGCTCGCGCAGAAATCAGATTGTTGTTCGAGCGAAGCGTAAGGCGAAGTCTGTAAGTAGTGCTTCCTTAGTATTTCGTCCAATATGGCTGCGAAGCGGTCGGAGGTCACGCCATAGGCTGCTGCTCCGCTGCGCTCATAAAGAGGAGCGGCCAGAGCCGCGGTGGCGTCTTCCGCCGTTGCTTCTCGAGTTCTTGCCGGGCCGGATTGGGCGGGCTTCGTCATTTCGGGAAATGCATGTTCTGTTTGATGCTAGCAATTATTTAGACGCAAGGAATAAGAATTTGTACGTTCAGTGATCAGCGAGCCGAGAAAACATCCTCCTGGAAGGTTCGCAAATTAGTCCCCCGGCACGTTCTAACTTTAGCGTGCCGGGGAGGACTCCGGCCCTGCCGACGAACCGCGGCCTGACTCAGCGAAGCGTCCGCGGTAAAGCATTCGTGTCGAAACTGTTTGTCTGGAAGTCAACGAGGGAGGCCCAACTATGCGGCTGACGATTAGCTCTGGCTTGGCGGTTGTTGCGGTATTGATCGTGGCGGTGGTTGTAATCCCATGCCTTCTACAAGCGGGCGAAGTAACTCCTCCATCCACTTATTCGCTGCTCAGCCCGATCCGCAGCGGCAATTTGACTGTTTTTCCCGTGGTGTCAGGTAAGTCCTACGACACGGCGGAGTTCCTCACCCTCGATGAAGGATTGCGGAGCGGCGATGTGGTTGTGACCGAGGCTGGACAGGCACGCGGCCTAATCCGCCGTCGTCCCGGCGAACCTGTCGTGATCCGGCCCACGCGTGGGCCCGAGGTCAACCAGTTAGTTTTGGTGAATAACTCGAAACGGCCGCTGTTACTCCTCGCCGGAGAGATCGTCACTGGCGGGAAGCAGGATCGGGTGATTGGTAAAGATCGCATTGTGCCCGCGGAAAGCGCCCCGGTTGATTTGAGCGTCTTTTGTGTCGAGCCGGGACGCTGGGTCGCGGCTAATGGCAAGTACGACTTCAGCGAAGGCAGGGCCCACCCCGTATTCGCGTCGCCGGGCGTGCGCGGCAGTGCCATGGCTGCCAAAAATCAGCAACAGGTTTGGTACGGCGTAGAAAAATCGAAGCAAGCGATGGTCGCGGGTCTTGCAGCTCCAGCGGCAGCCGAGGTGAACTCGACGACTTCCTACGCTCGCGTGATGGATAACAAGGATGTGCAGGAGAAGGTCGATTCCGTCGCCGAACCGCTGCAGCGCAACTACGAGAGCGTGATCCGCCAACTGCGCGACAAGAATGCGGTCGGAGTTGTGATCGCTGTCAATGGGGAAATTGTCTGGGCCGATCTTTTCGCGAGCACTCAGCTGCTGCAGAAGTATTGGCCGAAGCTCGTTCGTTCTTACGCCACTGAGGCAGTCGTGACGCGCGCTAAGAGTGGGGAAGTCAGCTCGAAACAGGCGCAGAAATTTCTCGACGATCTGCAAGGGCGCCATGAAACGGCCGAGACTGAGCCTGGGCTTTATCGGCAGACGGAAATCACCGGCGACGGATTCAAGGTTTTCGAGTTAAGGTCGTTGCTGCCGAAAACAGGCTTCGCGATACATGTAGCAAAGATGGCGGATTAGTGTGGGGACGGGCGACTCGCCCGTCCGCCGAGCGAGGCTCGGCCCTTGCCAATGTACTTACGTCCGTGCGAGCCCTTTAAGCACCACGTCGCTCGCGTCGTAGGCGAGATTCAGCGCAGGTAACTGCTCACGGGTGAACCAGCCAACCTCAGCGGCATCACTGCCCGCAGCTAACTCGCCGCCGACCGGACGACACAAGAAATCAATCAATACGAAGTGGTAGCGCACGCGCCCTTCGTCACCTCGGATCACCCGTTCATACACACCCAGCATTTCTCCGCATTCAACGATCAAGCCTGTCTCTTCGCGAGCTTCACGAACCACTGCGTCTCGGAGACTTTCGCCACATTCCAGAACACCTCCGGGCAAAGACCATTCTCCCAAGAGCGGCGCCGTACCGCGGCGAATTAGAAGCACGCGGCGGCTGTTCCGAGACGGATCAGGATCGATGATTACCGCACCGACGCCGACCAGCGGAGACTCCGGATATTCACGTTTCATGAGGTTGTAGATCAAAAGCCGCAACAGTATACGGCTTGTCCGCTGGTCTCGGGCAACCGATTGTGTGGATGCGCTCTCTTAGAAGAGAATAGCTCGCATGTCGCTCGACGAATACAAACGGAAACGGCGGTTTGAGGCGACGCCTGAGCCTCCGCCCAAGCTTGAAAAACAGTCGCGGCACCGGTTTGTGGTGCAGCGCCACGATGCGACGCGGCTGCATTACGATTTTCGGTTGGAGATGGAGGGCGTGCTCAAGTCGTGGGCGGTTCCGAAGGGGCCATCGCTTGATCCTAGTGACAAGCGGCTGGCGATGCAGGTGGAGGATCATCCGGTTTCGTACTTCGATTTTGAAGGGACAATTCCCCAGGGGAATTACGGCGCAGGAACTGTGATGGTGTGGGACGTTGGGACCTGGGAACCGTTGTCGCCCGTTCCGGTCAACGGCGAGTATGTTCCGGGAACGGAAAAAGAAGCGGACGAGATGCTGGCGAAAGGGGACCTCAAGTTTCGGCTCAAAGGGAAGCGGTTGAAGGGCGACTTCGCGCTCGTGCACATCAAGACGCGGCGCTCGGGCAGCAAGGGAAATGAGTGGCTGCTGATTAAGAAAAAAGATGGGGATGTTGTCTCGGGATTCGACATCGATTCCTATGAAACCTCCATACTAACCAAACGCACGCTGGCGCAGATTGGTGGCGATCGCAAATCCGCGGAATGGAAAAGCAGTCGTCCCGCGTCGCGCGGCAAAGTCAAGGCAGCGTGGCTGGCGGATGCGATCGCTCGCGTCGACTCCAAGCGAAAGGCTTTAACCGCGGAGAACGCAGAGCGCGCGGAGGTGGGAGAGAAAAAGCCGGTTCTTTCGAAAGCGGCTAAGAGTGCAGCTTCTCCGGCGGCGAAGAGTAAAAAAAAAGTCTCAACCCAAGCGGAAAGCGTAGCGAGCGCTGAACCCGAGAACCAATCGTCTTCGGCTGCGAAGAACGGCGGCAGATCCAAAAGCAAGAAAGTCTCTGCGAACTCCGCGTCCTCCGCGGTTAAAGCTCTGGCTGGTGCGGTGGAGAAGCCGATGCCGACCATCGTTCATGCCATGTTGGCGACACCTGTAGCCAAGGCTTTCGACAATCCTGACTGGCTCTTCGAACTGAAATGGGATGGTTACCGCGCCATTGCGTTTATCGAAGATGGGCGGCTGCGGTTGGTGTCTCGCAATCAGAATGATCTCACTGCGCAGTTTCATGAGCTTGGTACGCTGCCGAAGTTTGTCAAGGCTCAGAGTGCCATTCTGGATGGAGAGATTGTCGCGCTTGATGACGAAGGACGTCCCTCGTTCAGCCTGATGCAGCAGCGGACGGGATTTCAGCCAGGGAAGCGCCGTTTGTCGCCCCGCGCAGGCGTGCCGATTACTTACTATGCTTTCGACTTGCTTTATCTCGATGGCATTGACCTGCGCCGCGTCGCGCTCGAGCAACGCAAGCGGTTACTACAAGACCGGATCACGACGAGCGACGTTATTCATTTTTCCGATCATTATGCAGAAAAGGGACTCGAATTATTCGAGGCGGCGAAGCAGCGCGGACTGGAAGGGATCGTCGCCAAGAAGCGCAATAGTGGTTACGAAGAAAAGCGCACGCGCGACTGGCTCAAGATTAAGATCACGCAGCGGCAAGAGTGTGTCATCGGAGGCTACACCGATCCCGAGGGCAGCCGCGAATATTTTGGGGCGCTCGTGCTCGGCTTGTATGACCGGCAAGGGCGGTTGGTGCACGTGGGCCAGGTTGGTACCGGGTTTGACCACGCGGCGCTCAAGGAAATGTTTGCGCGGTTGCAGCCGCTGAAGACGAAAGAGAATCCGTTTTATGGCGAGATCGGCGGATTGCGAAAAGTTCAGTTCGTGCGTCCGGAGATTGTCGCCGAGATCAAGTTCGCCGAGTGGACGCACGAAACCGCCGAAGGCGGGGTCAAGTTGCGTGCGCCGGTGTTTATGGGACTCAGGGCCGATAAGTCGGCGGCGGAATGCCGGTTGGACGAAGCCGTGGCGAACTGAGCTCAAGACGGAGTTTCTTTGCACCCCTGCACTCGTACCGGGCCGCAGTTTGTCGAGATGCTCCTGGTCTGTACCCGAGTGGGGTTTTTAACCCCCCCCCAATTTGTTCGCAAAGTATTCAAAACAAATGACATACTTGTAAAGTATTCAGGAATAAGGACTTAGCTGTTTTCGTCCATTGGAATCATATGGTTTAGAGGGGATTGCTCGTAAAGTATTAAATTTAAATTGCTTAACGATTTGTGTTACGTATCTAACTGATTTTAAATGGTTAATATACTGGCCGGGCTGCGGTTTGTCAGGTAAGCTCCTTGGTCGGTACCACCTGGTACTTTTTTATAAAGGTGATCTATAAGAATCATCGGCTTACGGGCTGAAACGCTCCAAATCTTTGGTTCTAAAGGGATAAGAAGTCATAATATTGTGAAATAAGGACTTAGAAGGCAATTTCTCACGATGCACCACATAGAAAGTCGTCCGACGTTCAAAGAGAAAAGGATGCGGGAGAAATCCGCATCCTTAGTTTTCATCTATAACTCTATTTTATCAATTCCCATGCGTTGACCGGACATTGATTGGGACTTTATTTTCTTCGTTTATTCATGGAGTTGCGGGAAAAATCGATCAAACCGGGGCTTGACAGCTTTTTGGGTTTTTCGGTCGAAAGTACCGTTTCGAAATGAATCCGGTATTGCCGTAAGATTTACAAGCGGTTGAGCGAGTGTAGCGTGTAGGGGTCCTTCGACTGCGTATGGACTTCACTTCGTGAAGTCCATACTTCGCTCAGGATGACACAGGAAAAAATTGCAGACCAGTGCGCAAGATTTAGAACGCGCTGCCGCCACCGCCGCCGAAGCCTCCTCCGGAGAAACCGCCGGAGAATCCTCCTCCACTGCCGAAGCCTGAACCGCTGGAACTGGACCTGGGAGCGGAGGTGAAGACCTGATGCATGTCCGAGGCCATGCTGTGCATGGAACTGGAGAAGAAAAGCGGACTGAATCCGATGTAGCCGTTGGGCGAGACATACCAGTTGGGCGGGTCTTTGATGATGCCGTCGAAGGCTTGCGCCCAATGGTGTTCGACGCCGAGCGCCATCGCGTAGGGGAGGAATTTTTCGAAGGTATCGGGCGGCATGGTCCTGATGCGATCGGCGTCGACCCGGTTCATGAATTCCTGGAATCCGAGGACGGCGATTCTGGTGCGCGATCCGGCGACGGTCTTGGCCGTCATCTGGCGCGCAAAAAGCCACCAGATCACCGCGGAAATCAGAACACTGCCGATCAGCAGCGGAACGGAGGAGAACAGGTTGATCCAACCCATCACCTCCACGGCGACCACGAGAATCGCGATGGCAACTCCGGCGACGATGCTGTAACCGTTGGCCGATTCTGGGTCGAGGGTGTAGATGCCTTTGCTTTTGAGCGAAGACATGATGTCCTGACGCACGATGGGAATCACAGTGTAGAAGCGATTCTTGAGGTCGGAGAGGCGTACTCCGGTTCCGGCGAGAAAAATGTTGTCGAGCATCACGCGCTCGTGCGGTGTTAGATCGGCCCCCCACTGCTCGCGCGGTTTTAATAAGTGAAACACATAATCCTTGTGGTGAAAGACGAGGAAGGTGTCGACCTTCTCTTCAATCTTGATGTAGCCGCGCACGGCCAAATCGATAATGGTGCTGGTTATGTCGCGCGGATGGATGGTGTCGTCGATCAGGGTTCCAGCTTCGGCGGGGCAAATGCCTTTGGGCGGCTCGTATTGCGGGGCGATGGAGATGCCGGGATCCGGATCGCGACCTACGGAATGCCAGAGGCCAAACATCACGGCCAGCGTCAGGAAGGGCAAGAATACGATGGGATTGCTGCCGAGGAACCAGCCGAACTTGGTGAGGGCGGAGGGAGGTTTGAGGATTCCTTGCGGGATATAGATGTCGAGGGTGAGGCCGCCGCGCATGCGAAGCGGACTGGTTGTTTCTGAAGTTACGTCGGCGCCTTTCACCTCGGCGGTCGCGTCGCTTTCCTTCGAACCGAAGGCGCCGGTGAAGGCTTGGGCGCGTAGTCCGCCAGCGGCATTTTCGGGAAGAGTCACGAAAGCGGAGGCGTGGTCGATGGGTACCGGCCAATCGTTGCCCGTCACATTCCAGTAGAACTCGTCGTAGCTGTCGAAGACGCGAATGGCGTTGAGCACGGAGTAATCGATGTTGACGATGCGGGTGGTGTCGACCGCTCCGGGAATGTAGATTTTGAGATCGCGATAGTTGCCGGACTTGCTGGAATCGTACTTCAGCTTGGTGCCATTTTCGTCGGTGACGCTCAGGACTTTCACGAAGAGGGTGTAGTTCGTTCCCTGAGGCCCGGGGTATTCGACGGGGATGGTGCGGTGAATGCCGTGCCACTCGCCGTGGAAGGCCAGCGTAATTTTTTCGCTCACTAGCGCCTTGCCATCGGCGGCGATGGAGATGGTATCCTGGAAATCCGATACACGCCAGCTGTGAGATTGGGCTGCGGCTGCGAGTGGGCCTAGTCCCAGCCAGAGCAGGAGCAACGGCAACATCAACAGCTTTACCACAGAGGACACAGAGAAAATAGAGGCACACAGAGGGAATCTGATATTGGGACACGCCGACTCCGGTCGTGATGTGTGACGCAACATTATTAGAACTTCACCGCTACCGGTTCTCGGTCGGTGGCGGCGGCTTCGAAGAATTGTTTTTGCTGGAAGCCGTACATTCCGGCCAGTATGTTGGTCGGGAAGGATTGAATCTTGGTGTTGAGGTCGCGCACTACGGCGTTGTAATAGCGGCGGGCGTTTTGGATCGCGTCTTCGATTTCGCTGAGAGAATTCTGTAGTTGCGTGAATTCCTGTGAGGCCTGGAGTTGGGGATAATTCTCGGCTACGGCAAACAGGCTTTTGAGCGCACCGGTCAGTTGATTTTCGGCGGCAGCTTTGTCGACCGGGCCGGTGGCCTGCATCGCCATGGAGCGGAATTTCGCGATGTCTTCGAATGTGCTCTTCTCGTGAGTGGCATATCCCTTTACGGTTTCGACGAGATTGGGGACGAGATCGTGGCGGCGTTTGAGCTGGACATCGATGTCTGCCCAAGCCGATTCCGAGCGCACGCGCAATTGCACCAGGCTGTTGTACATGGCAATCAGGAAGATGCCCAACAGAACGACGACTGCAATGAACGCTAGAAACATGCGACTCTCCTCCGGTTCAGCCCAACTTGTGGATTCAAGTGGACAGTAGCAGCAAAGATAAAAGGTTTCAAGTTTCAGAGTGTGGTTCAATCTTTGAAACTATGAAACCGGAGCCCTACTGTCGGGGAGCGTAGTAACCGCGGCGGGCGCGGACTTGGAGATCTTTCTTGAGGGCGGTGATCTCAATGGAGTGGTAGCGGCCGTCAGCGTCGAAATCCGATGGCTTGTACGAGACATCGTATTGGCTGCGCAGCTCGTCTTCAATCGCGGCGAAGGATTTCGTAATGTCTTTCATCTTGTAAGGAAAGAAGGCGCGGCCGCCGGTGGCGGAGGCGAGGTCTTCGAGAACTTTGTCGCCGCGGAGGATGAGGCCACTGTCATCGGTGGAGATCGCGTAGATGAGAACTTCGGCGCGTTGCGCCATCTCAATCGCCTGCGCGCGTGTGGTTTCGCTCTGGTTGTCCTCGCCGTCGCTGAGGATGACAATCGCTTTGCGAATGGGATGATCGGAATGTTCGCGCAGCAGCTTTTCTTTGCAGGCTTTGTAGATTGCGTCGTAGAGCGCGGTGCCACCTCCATTGCTCAAGTGTTGCACGCCAGCGGCGAGCAAGGGGACCTGATCGGTGAAATCCTGAGTGAGATGGCTTTGTT
>OBLW0100000399.1_pt1 | contig 37335 bp, 38 predicted proteins | sample 1520161 | NCBI WGS metagenome assembly OBLW01 (sample SAMEA3539309, study PRJEB22396) | soil metagenome | biome: tundra; feature: field; material: soil | place: USA | collected 2010-05 | depth 0.15 m
TCTACTACGCTGACGCCAGACATGGCCCCTTGCGGGTCCTTTCGACGCCTGCGAATTCCCTGATGACGGCCGATTTCCAGGCAAATCAGCATGCCAACCGCCAAGGCTGTGGCAAAGGGCAAAGCTGCAATATGGTAATCCATGTGATCTGTTTCCCTATCGTCTCGGGAACGTTCACCCCGCCAGGGGACCACGAAAATCGCCTATTCGAGTCTTTGCCACCTGGCCCAGATGGAACTGCGTGGTTTCAGCAGTAAGCTTCGCCGTCTCTGCGCCAAGGTTTTTGTTGACCCATTTGCCCAGGCACCCATTGCTCCTTCTGCTGGCCAAACAAGGGAGCGGCCAACAGGGCGATCACTGAAATTTAATTTCTCTTTCGCTGCCGCCGCAATATCGGATTCCTCGCGCACTACCGCTCGGTTGGCTGACGATATTGCTTCATGTGGCTGATGACGGCTGCTGGTGGAGAGATCTAGAAATCATCGGGTCGCCGGCTCGTTGATTTTCTAGCGGAAAAGTTGAATCCGCTGTAGGGATTCTCAAAAAAGAATACATCTTACTCCATACCATCCTCATCAGGCGGGCGAGGGGTCAGCAGGCCCGAGAACTTCAACTAAGGAGAAATTCGAAATGAGCAAGACTTATATGGAGAAAGTGATACGAGGAACAGTCTTGGCTGCGGGAGTGCTTCTGCTCGCGGGCACGGCTGTCGCACAAGACTCGGATTCCTATCCGAAGGTAGAAATGGCACCGGGGTTTTCTTACCAGCACAACAGCCCTGTTCTGGGAGGCTCACAAGGCTTTAACTGCGCTGGGGGTGGTTCAACGATTGCCTACAACCCGACAAGTATGTTCGGCTTGGCGATGGACTTGAGTGGCTGCAAAGCCTTCGGCCTGGATAACACCTACGGCATAGGCAGCAAAGTTAACGGGGGCGAGTTTACCTATGTGTTCGGGCCGCGGCTTACCTTTCGAAAAAGTAAGTTCCAACCGTTCTTTGAACTCAACTTCGGCGGGGAGCGCGTCAGTGTCAGTTGCAGAAACGGGAACGCCGGGAATGCTTGCGGCAGCATCACAGCCGGACAGCTTCCCACGCAGTTGCCCTCTGGCCCTGGTAATTTGGTGACGGTAGTTAACCCCAACGCGACTAGTTTTGCAAAGAACGCTTTCGCCATGACGGTCGGCGGCGGGTTTGACATCAAGCTGAACAAGAAATTTGCCATACGCTTGGTCCAGGCCGAATACCTCTATACGCGCTTTGGCAACTCCTGCGAATTCGCTTACTGCAGCAACAACAACAGTCAGAACAGCTTTCGGCTGAAAAGCGGAATCGTGGTCGGCTGGGGAGGGGCACAGTAATCCTGAGGGACGGGTTTGAGAAGCTGCGATGCGATCCACCGGACGCCACAATATGCGCTGGTACAAACTGCGCGCATCCACTCAACACAGCGGCATGACAGGCCTTGGCTTTCCGGGGTCAGTCAGCCGGCTGTCGGGTGCGGCGGGGATCTAAGAAACCGATGCTCGATGTGGTCAAGAAGTTGAACGCCCGGAGCGACACTAAGAATGACTCGAGTTCACAAGACGTCTTGGAGCTGGACATTTCTGGTTTGTTTCGCGTGGCTTCCTGCTCGCGCTCAAGACGTTCAATTTTATCCGGAGTTTGATGCGAACCTCAAATTGAATTCGGTAGTTCGTCTGAATTTCGAGGCCAAGGGAGATCGAGAGGCAGGTGACCCCGTGCAATCTCAGATAGGGCCGAGTATTCAGCTCTATTTGAAACCGTTGATCAAACTTAAAGAGGTTACGGCTTTTGATCTAAACGATGCGAAGTCAAGATTCCTGGTTGTTGAGGCCGGATACCGTTACCTCACCGCTCCGAACACTCCGACTGACAATCGTATGATTTTGGCCGTGACCTCGAACTTTCCCCTGAAAGCCGGGTTCCTGATCTCGGACCGGAACCGCGCGGATCTGGATTGGAAAAACGGCAATTCCACCTGGCGCTATCGGAATAAATCGACCCTCCAACGAGCTGTTCCGATCTTCTCCTATCACCTCATCCCGTACGTGGCTTCGGAACCCTACTACACGAGCCAATACAACAAATGGAGCACCACCGCTCTCTATGCGGGTTGCTTATTCCCCGTAGGCAAGCACGTCCAATTTGACTCCTACTTCGAGCACGAGAACAATACCGGCAAGAGGCCGAACAAACAGGACAGAGGCGTCGGGCTGGCTCTCCATCTCTACTTTTCCCGCGACAAGCAATGAGTCCCAAAACGGAGCAAGAGCGCTGACAATTGCAAATCCGGAGCATCGATAACAGCCGGTTCCGCATCCAAGTTCGAAGTCGTGATAGGATTCAGCTAAGGCAGTTGAGGCTCTGCCGAATGCTGAATGAAGTGCTCTCTCAAAACCCCACCGAGACGTACTTGGTGGAGGGCCAAAACGGAGATAGGGTCTCACACCAATTTCCTCCTTATTACTACCGCTCTGGCGATTGCTTGTGGGCTGTGTTTCATAGCCGCGCCGCGGGCTCGCGCGGCCGACGACAATCCGAAAGTTAACATCACGCCGGGTCCTCCGCGACGCGCGGAACACCCGATGACCCGCCCCGATTCGATTCGTGTGGATGTCAACCTGGTTCTGATTCCCGTCCTGGTTACGGGTCCGGATGAGCGGCCGGTGCGCGGGCTGCAAAAGTCCAACTTCCACGTTTTCGAAGATGGAGTGGAACGCGAGATTTCCCAATTCTTCAGCGAGGAATCGCCGATCTCAATTGGGATTGTGTTCGACACCAGCAACAGCATGCGGCACAAGATGGATCAATCCATCGCGGCAGTTAAGGAATTCCTTACGTTGAGCCTGCCTGGAGATGAGTTCTTCCTTATGAAGTTTAACGACCGGCCGGAATCGGTGTGCAGCTTCACCAAGAACCCTGACGACATCGAGGCGAGTCTGCCATACCTCCGGGCCGAAGGCTGGACTGCCTTGTTCGATGGGATTTACCTCGCCGTCAACCACATGAAGCACGCCACCAACGGACGCAAGGTCCTCCTGGTGCTGTCCGATGGGGGCGACAACAACAGCCGCTTTTCGGAGCGCGAGATCACCAACCTTATTAAGGAAGCCGACGTCCGTATTTTCTCGATCTCCATCCTTGAAAAATCTCACTCCCTGGAAGCGCTCGCTGAGGAGAGCGGCGGGCGGGCATACAGCGTTCGCACATTGGCGGAGCTTCCCGAGCTGGCTGCCAACGTGAGTTTGGAACTCCACAGTGAGTACGTGTTGGGCTTCGCGCCGGCGAAGGGCGCCGCTGCCGACGGAAAATACCGCAAGGTCAAGGTGGGGGTAACGCCGTCAGAGGCGGGAGGCCCGCCGCTGCGCGCCTCGTGGAAGCGCGGCTATTACACACCCGCGCCGTAGCTGGCGCACGTCTTCAGCGCGGTGCGTCCGCTGACACCGAACCGCCCGAAAACTTTACACCTGTTTCAGGAAAGTCATCATCCTCCCATTGAGCTCCGACGTGTGCCGTGGGAAACTACTGTAGACTTGCGATCGCAGTGCTGCGCCACCCGAGCCGCCTGTTCAGGATCGTCGTGATCTTCGCCATCTCAGTCGCTTCCGGCAGCCTGCCGCTCCATGCAAAGAGCAAGGAGGATGTCGTCGTTATGAAGAATGGCGACAAATTCACGGGAGAAATCAAGAAGCTGGAAAACGGTGTCCTCTATTTTAAAGCCGATTACATGGTGGACTCCGTCCAGCTCGACTGGGCGCGAGTGGACCGCCTCGAAAGCCAGGACCACTTCAACGTGTATCTGATCAGCGGCAAGCGCCTAACCGGCACAATCGAGGCAGAAGCGGAAGATCAAGACGCAAAAGGCGGCTTCGCCGTGCAAGCGAGTGGCGCGGATACACGGGCTCGGCGGTCGGAAGTCGTTAGCATGGTTCCCGTCGAAGACAGTTTCTGGGCGCAGCTGAAAGGGTCCATCGATTACGGATTCGCGTTCACTGGCGGCAGCGACACCACCCAGTCGAGCCTTTCCGCCCAGGTCGTGTACCAGACTGAGAAATGGGCCGCCCAACTGAGCGGCAGTTCGGTGGTGAACCGTCAATCCGGCGCCAAAAGCTCGGGCCGCAATACGCTGGACTTCCTATACGTAAAATATGTCACCCAACACTGGTTCGCCGGGACCACTGCGGGTCTCCTGAACAGCCAGCAGCAGGACTTGACGTTGAGGGCCACTGGCGGGGGCGTCTTTGGAAGAGATTTCCTGCAAAGCGGGACCGCGTCATTGTGGGTATTGGGCGGCGTGGTGTTCAGCCGGGAACAATACTCAACGAGCGGCGAGCAGCCGGGCAAAAACGAAGCCGAATCCCAGTTCCAGATGCTTTTCTCCAAGTACGTTTTCAGGAGAATGCAGTTCAACCTACAGGCGGCGGCGTATCCAAACCTGACCACGCTGGGTCGCTTACGGTTGACATTGGAATCGAACCTCAAGCTAGAACTGGTCAAGAACCTGTACTGGAAGCTAAGTCTCTATGAGAATCACGACAATCGGCCGCCGGTGACAGCTCCGAAGAACGACTTCGGTACCAGCACGTCAATAGGCTGGAAGTTTTAGATGCTGAGCGATGTAAAAAAAGTTAAATCCAGCCAACCGCGCATGACATCCGTTAGTCGAAAGCAATCTGGAATTCGGCTGTTCTGTCTTGGGTGCAGCCGAAGACGGCGGGATACGAGAACCTTTCCGGCTGCAGGCGCCTGAAAGCGTTTTTTTGGTCCTCTTCAAGCGACTTTGCAGTTTGCCGGGAACGGTCCAGTACAGCCCGATCCCGCCGTTATTTTTTCAGTAACTCGAGCCCCAGGGTTGTCGTGGAGGCGAATAAAGATTTGGGCGCGTTAACAGAGAACTTATGCGAGGACTCCCTCGTGACCCGCCTCCGGCTGCGGGACCCTGGCGCGTTGGAGGAGCTGATGCGAGTCTATTCGGCCCGGCTGCGACGCGCCGCGATGAATATCCTTCACAACGCGGATGATGCCGAGGATATCGTACACCAATCCCTGTGGAAGGCTTATCAGTCCATCTCGCAATACTGTCATAGAGCAGCTCTGTGCTCATGGCTGGTGACTATCACTAGAAACGAGAGCTTCGCGCTAATCCGCAGACGCGCCGTTGAGCAACGTGCTCGAAGGGCTTTGAAGTTCATTGACAGCGGCCGGCCCTCGCCGCAGACCCCCGAACAAATGGTAATGCGGAAGGAAGTCGCCCATCTTTGCCAGGAATGTATTGCGTGCCTTCTTCCCAACAACCGCACGATAGTGATCATGCGGCTAATAGAAGAGAGAAGCAATGCCGAGATCGCCAGTCAGCTCCGTATCTCGGTGAATGCTGTAAAGATCCGATACCATAGGGGCTCAAAGCAGCTCCGCCTGCTGGTCGGCAGGAAACTGGCGGATCCACGCCTGGTTTAGCGAGTGTTAGCTAAACCGAAGTCACACCACTTCTTCACCGCGTCAGTTCAAGGTCTGAGGAGCACTTCTCAGAGGCGTCGGTTTCGTAGCCGGCGGTGACCACGGAGAAGATCGAAACACCCTGCGGCGTGGATCGGGCTACGATCTTCATGCTGCGGTCCATAGGCTTGGTGTAACAGAACCACTCTCGAAGCTCGTCGGTTTCCCCGGAGCTGAGTCCCGAGGCCAACAAGTCCTCGGCGCCATCGGATCGAACTTTGAAAACGTCCACGGTTCTCCTCCTTATTGGGCTTCCGGGGCATCGCCTGCACTCCGCTCGCTCTCTACTGTTTGGAATGATGACTGTGCTGGAAATCTGGACTTAAATTCTATGCGGCTGCCTTCAGACGGCCCTCAAAGTATTCTGAATCTGGTGCAACGTGCGCGGCATCCGGCCATAACGGACCGGAGTCGTGGCGCGGTCGCCAGCGATCTGAAGTGCGTCAAGGCACGCCGTAAATCTCGTCGAACGGGAGCAGAGATAAGATTGGTCTCGGAAAGAGAGCGGCATGCCCAGCCCGGAGCGCAGATCTCTTCAGAGTAACGGAGAGCTGATGGAGGCAGTTTGGGACGGAGAGTTCCTCCGAGGTCTGAGGCGCCTTGTGGTGAGTCACTGCCGCATGTTGATTCGGATACGGAGGAGTGCTCGCTTGCTGTATATCGATGCTAGACGCTCGGAGAATCACCGTTCCGTGGAACTGTTCAGCAACGATATTGACGTGGAACAGGAGATGATGGAGCGCGAGGTGGTTGCAGCACTGCAGAGAGAAATCCGCGAGCTTCCGCCGACTCTACGCCATGTGCTCATTCTGCGGGATGTACAAGAGTGGTCCATGACGGCGGTAGCCGAGCGCCTCCACATCGGAGCCCGGGCCGCGAAGTCCCGCGTGCTTCGAGCGCGCCTGGAACTGCGCGAAAGGATGATAGCGCGCTGCAGTGTCAAGGCGCATGGTACGTCGGCCTCAATCAGGCTCCGCCCGGAGCGTGAAGCTATGAACCGATCTTCACGCCGATGATTTCTCCGGAAACAATGAGTTCAACGCGGCGGTTCTTCTGGCGTCCGGAAGGGGTATCGTTATTGGCGACGGGCATGGCTTTCCCAAAGCCTGTCGCCGTGATTGTATCGCTTCCCAAGCCTTGTCCGATGAGGAATTCGCGAACCGTGGAGGCCCGTTGCTCCGAGAGCCGCTGGTTTAATTCGTCGCTGCCCGTGCTGTCGGTATATCCTTCCACCGAAAGATTCAATCCCGGATGCGCCAGCACGATACCCGAAAGTTTGGCCAGCTGCTCGCGCGTGTTCTGCCGCAGATCGTACTTTCCTGTATCGAAAAGAACATCGGCCATGGTGATGACAAGTCCGCGCGGTGTGTCGCGCGTTTCCAGAATGCGATTGAACTGATCGAGTAGCTGGGCTCGCAATTGCTCAGCGGCCTGTCGTGCCCGCTCCGCGTCCGACTTGGCAGCCTCCTCTTTCGCCCGCAAGGCATCCGCCTCCGCTTTGGCTTTAGCGTCCGCGATCTCCGCGGCAGCCTTCATCTGGGCTTCATTCGCAGCGGCAGTAGCTCTCAGCTCCGCTTCCTTGGCGGCGGCCTCCGCCTTCAATTGTGCTTGCTGGGCTGCGGCCAGTTCAGCTTGGCGGCGGGCCTCCTCGTCAGCCTGTTGCTTGGCCACTGCCGCGGCTGCTGCCGCCTTTTCCTCTGCTTGCGCCCTGGCTGCGGCGGCTGCGGCGGCACGTTCCGCCGTAATGCGCTCCTGTTCCTGTCTCTCCGCGGTCAGCGCCCGCGCGTCTTCGGAGGATTGCTCCGCCTGCCGTGCCAGGGAAATGACTTCCTTCTTATTCGCTTTTCGCGCCAGGGCATTCTCCGCCATTTTCAGCCCGCCTTCGGCCTTGGTGAACACATTCGGCGCGTACTTTTCGGCTCCTCGCGATTTCGCAATGTCCACGGCATTGCGGGCCTCGTACAATGCGAGCGGAATGTTCTTGAGATCCATCGACAACGCCAGGGGATTACCCAGCTTCTGGTACTGCGTGCGCTTCATCAATTGATAGTCGTTGACGACGAAAACCCTGCCCTTGGTATTTTTGCGAATCGCATTCTCCAAGATCAGCATTTCACTCGGCTGCCGCACGGCGGAATAAGGCTCTGCGGTAACGAACAGCGAGAAGCTCTGCAACTGTGTCGTGGCTTTGAGCGTGGCTTTTCCGCTGTTGTCGAACAGGACTTCGCCCAAATTGATCGCGCGGCCTTCCGGCGACACCGCCCATAACACGTACGTGAGGAACTCAGTTCCCAAACTGGTGGGCGTCGTCAAACCTTGAACCTGCGCCTCCACCGTCGTCACCGCGGCTTTGGCTTCGACCTTCGCCTGACCACCCGCTTGGGCGATCAATCCGGTGCTCTTGAGGTCGACTGTGGTAGACCCACCGCCCACCTGGTAGCCAATCGCGGTGATGGATCTACCCGTCAGGCTGGAAGCAGGTACTTGGACGGTCTGGGCTGCAGTGGTGACCGCCGGTAGGCAAAATGCAACAACCGTCAGCAGCGGTTTGATCGCCCCTTGTATTGTCGCAGTAACCGTTCGTTTATTCATGACAGCACTCCTTCGTTGTCAGGCGCCAGATGGCATAGCGCCAAATAAAGGTCTCCGCAGGGAGGATGCGGCTGCCGTCAGCTACGGGCTAATTTATTTCGGCAACGGCTAGTCAGTTAGCCTGGGACGGCGCAGCGGCGGTGAAAAATTAGATCGAACCTCCGAAGGGAGCATCAGCCCAGCTAGCGGCAGGTGTGACTCAGAGTTTGCGCCGCTAAATCCAAAAAGAAGGCGGGCGAGATGACCAAAATAGTGATTCTGGTTGCGACAGTCTTCGCACTTACCATGCAGCCACAGGCCAGTGCGCAACAGGCGCTGCAGGAGAAATTCGCGATGGTGAAGCAGGGCGTGGCGCAGAACCAGGCAGCGCTGCGGCAATACGTCTGGACCGAGGAGACTAACATTCTCCTGAATGGCGAGGTGAAAAAGACCACGTATAACCGCTGCCAATATGGGCCGGACGGAGCAGTGCAGAAAACCCTCATAAACAGCTCTTCACCGCCTGCTGAGAAACGCGGCGTGCGCGGGCGCGTTGTCGAGAGGAAAAAAGAGGAGCTGGGAGACTATATGCAGCAGGCCAGCGCTCTCGTGAAACAGTATGTGCCGCCCAATCCCGAGCAGATGGAGTCGGCGTTTCGCGCCGGCGGCGCATCTTTAGGTCAGCCCGGACCCGGCACTCTTCAGCTCCAGTTCAAAAACTATGTCAAACCCGGAGATTCGCTCGTGTTCACATTTAACACCGCCGCGAAGGCGCTGATCCGCATCGAGGTGAATACCTACATGAGCGATCAGAAAGATGCCGTCAAGCTTCAGGTCAATTTCCAAACCCTCCCTGGAGGCCCGAACTATGTGGCCCAGACGGTATTAGACGCCCCCGCCAAGAAAATCCAGGTTCAAACAACCAGCTCGAGTTACCAGAGGCTGGGTCCGTAGTAATTGCCGCCCCAATGGGCGTGGTTACGGATTGCTAGTCGGCATGGTTGCTGGAGGATTGGGAGCGAAATAGCCAGCCCGCGTGCGAACCTCGAGTGCACCACGCCGTGGATCGCGTGGCTTAACTTTGATGCGATGATACTGACCCTCCTCCTGACCCTCAAACCCTAAGGTGTACTGCCTGCGGACCTCCCGTGCGATCTTCACGCACGTATTAGTGACCTCTTTGAAGATTCGATTGAATAAATCATGCAGCCGGACGCCTCGCCATCTTCAGCACGTCGACAAGGCGCCCCTGGCTGGAGTTATCGCCACTGTCGCTGATGATGAGCAGCACCCGGTTCTGCAGAGCCGCCAGGCGGAATTGGGAAAACGCTCGCGTCACCGCATCATAGATAGCCGTGGTCCCGGCGGCGTTGAGCTGCGCCAGCGCGGTTTCAAGTTCCTGAATGTTTGCCGTAAATACCTGGTTGGGAGGCAGGCCCAGGCGGACCTGGCCGCTCAAGTGGACCACGAACATCTGATCCTGAGGATTGCTGGCTCGCGCGAATGCTAGTGCGGCGGCCTTGACATCCAGACGAATGGTGGCGGACTAGCTGGGTGTCTTCTCTTGCTGGCGGGATGCCACCCATACCAGCAAGACAAAGCCGAACATGAGTATCCTCAACATCTTCTTCTCAACTGCCCTCCAGCAGACCAGGCAGCCAGGCTCTTCCATTCGATGGATCGGTTGGGCCTTCCGGAATACTTAGTGTATACTGTGGCCTGAAGCCGGGTGCCATGCTGGAAATCCCGGTTGGAAAGACGGGCGGCTGGCGGGGCCAGGCAGCAGTTGTTTCCTCGAAACGAGTGGGGTTCTCGACCGTGGAAACCAATTCAGAATCCACTTCACCACAAGCAAGAAAGAGCTCACCGGGCAGCCCAGCTCCGCGCGGGTCGGACACTCTATGGCGGGCGCTCTTTGAGAGCTGTCTTGATGGCATCCTGCTTGCTGATTCCGCCGGCGCAATATACGCAGCAAACCCCGCTGCTCGCCGTCTTCTGGGCCGGTCGGAGCAGGAAATCATCGTCGCAGGTTTCGCTGGGATCGCGGGCACATCGGACCCGCAGCTGTCCGAAGTGATTCGAGAGAGCACCCAAACCGGAGCCCTCCAAGGAGAGTTCGTGTTGCGACGCAAGGACGGCGTCGAGATTCCCGTTGAGATCTCGTCGGTAGTTCTCACTGACGAGAACGGCAATGCCGTCACCTCGGTTGCGTTCCGGGACACCACCGCACACCGGGACGCGGAGCAGGCGCTGCGGAGAAGCGAAGCAATGTTGGCTCGGGTGCAGGAGGTGGCCAATCTCGGAAGCTGGGAGTTGGACTTCGCCTCCGGCGAGGCGTTCTGGTCCGAGCATCGCTACCGTATGTTCGGCGTTCAGCCCGGCGAATTCCGGCCCACGTTCGAGGGCTTTCTCGCCCTGGTGCACCCGGAGGACCGCGCTCGCGTGAAGACTCAGGTGGAAAAGGCGGTGAAGGGCGAGCCGTATCGGATTGAGTACCGGGTGATACTGCCGGATTCCTCCATACGTCATATTCATGCCCAGTCCGATGTCTACTTCGATGCGGACGGGATGCCGGTCCGTCTGGTGGGCACCTCGCTTGACATCACGGAGCGGAGGCGAGTCGAGGAGGCACTGCGTGAGAGCGAGGAACAGCTTCGCAGGATTATCGAGAGCACCCGCGAAGGAGTTTGGCTCATTGATCGAGATGCCGTGACAGTCTACGTCAACCCGCAAATGGCGAAAATGCTCGGGTACTCACCCGAGGAAATGCTGGGCAGTGCGATATACAACTATATCTTCGAGGAAGACCAGCCAATCTGCCAACGGATTTTCGGCGAACTGAAGCAAACCGGTGGACAGCAAATAGAATTCCGATATCGCCGCAAAGACGGCTCGGCTATTTGGGCCCTGGTGAACACGAACGCGGTTTACGATCGGGAGGGGCAAACCGCGAGCTTCCTCGGGATGTTCGCCGATATCACCGAGCGCAAGCGCCTGGAGGAACAACTGCGCCAGCGGTCCGAAACGTTGCGGAAGCTCATGGACGTCGCTCCGGTAGCTCTCCTATTGGCCCACGACCCGGAGTGCCACGAAATCACCGGCAATCCGGCGGGGAACGCCATGTTCGAAGCTGAAGAAGGAGCGAATCTATCTTTGACTCCGAAAGGAGGTACCATTCTGGACTGGCGGTTCTTCCACGACGGCGTCGCGATTCTCCCCAGTGAACTGCCCTTACAGGTTGCGGTCGCCAGCGGAATCGAAGTTCGCGATTGGGAGGCCGAGGCGATCATGCCGAGCGGCGCCAGGAAGTTCATCTGGGGCCACGCCCGTCCGCTCCGGGACGCCGCCGGCCGGGTTCGCGGCGCGGTAGCCGCTTACCAGGACATTACCGCAAGCAAACAGCGAACCGAGGCCATGCTGCGCGAGAGTGAAGAGCGTTTTCGCAATACGGCGGACACAGCCCCCGTCATCATGTGGTACGGCGATCCGCAGAAACGCGTCATCTTCTTTAATAGGCAAGTAACCGCGTTTACCGGTTTGCCTGTCGAACAGATGATCGGCCATGGATGGACGCAGGCGATTCATCCGGATGATCTAGAAGCGGCACGCAGAGCCTATTACGAGAGCGTCGACAAGCACGCCAGCTACCAAATCGAATACCGGGCCCGCCGCGCTGACGGTGAATATCGTCACATGCTCGGCACCACAAGTCCTCGCTACATCGCAGACGTTTATGCCGGGCAGGCCGGTACGATAATCGACATTACCGAACTCAAACACAGGCAGGAAGAAGACCTGGCGAGACAAAAACTCGAGAGCCTGGGAACGCTGGCCGGCGGGATCGCCCATGATTTCAATAATCTACTCGGCAGTATTCTATCCCAGGCGGAACTCGCCTCGGCCGAGCTTGCCGAGGGTGCGTCGCCAGAGACCGAAATCGGTAACATCCGTACCGTGGCCATGCGTGGCGCCGAAATTGTCCGCCAGCTCATGGTCTATGCCGGCCAGGAAACGGACACACTCGAACTAGTTGACGTTTCGCGCCTGGTCGACGAGACCATCGAGTTGCTCAAGCTATTGGTCTCAAAGCGGGCTACGATTCGGCCCGAGCTTGGCGCGGATGTCCCGGCGGTGCGCGCCAACCCCGCCATGTTGCGCCAGATCCTGATCAACTTGATCACCAACGCGTCCGAAGCGCTGGGAGAGCAGGACGGCGTAATCCAGGTGACGACAGCCCGGGTGACGGTGGAACCGTCAGCTTCCGTCGGCGGTCTCCCGCCTGGTGATTATCTTCAGCTCCAAGTATCAGACACGGGCTGCGGCATGACGCCGGAGACGCAAGCCAAGATGCTGGATCCCTTCTTCACCACAAAATCCCCTGGTCGGGGCTTGGGTCTCCCGGTGGTGGATGGTATTGTAAGACGTCTCGGCGGTGAGATCATCGTCCGCAGTCAGCCCAACCAAGGCACCTCTTTGCAGATCCTGTTGCCTGAGGTCGGGAAATCCCCCGCCGAAAGATTGGATCCATTCGCCACTGCTGGCAAGAATCGCCGACGGGCCCGTGCAACGGTTCTCGTTGTGGAAGACGAGGAGGTAATGCGGACCGCCGTCTCCAAGATGCTTCAAAAGCATGGCTTTACCGTGTTGGAGGCCACCGACGGATCGGCCGCGCTCGAAATGCTCCGAATGCATGCGGATGACACCACTGTGATGCTCTTAGACGTCACTCTGCCCGGAGTCGCGAGCCAAGAGGTTCTTCGCGAGGCCAGGCTCATTCGTCCCGATCTGCGCGTGATCCTTACCAGCGCGTACGGCGAAAAGAAAGTCGCCGCGATGTTCGAGGGTCTCGGCACGCTGCCCTTCCTCCGGAAGCCATATCATCAGGCGGACATACTGAAACTGCTCGGTTAGCGCCCTCCCCGGGCGTTGGATTCCGAGGCCGGTCGCTCCTAAAGCGCTGCAGCTTCAACCTCGAACAGGCCGTGGAGTCGGATGTAATCAAGGTGCGGAGCGCCCGGATCGCCAACCGCATCAATCTTCACCTTGCGCTGGGCCGCAGCTTCGAGGCTGCGCCGGCCCTCCAGCCGATCAAGTGAGATAAGTTCTGGTCAGCTCGCATTCAATTCTGCTCTTGTTCCAGCTGTTTCAGTTTCTGCTCCATCATCATCTTCTCCTGGGCCTTGGTCAGCTTGGGAAAAAGGAATGCGATTTGTAACCGCATGCCCCAAGGCGAAGTCCCCGCTGGATGGACGGCGTTACCGTAAAACTGCAAAGTGAGATTCACCGGTTGGAATCCAAGCTTCATGATTCTTCCCACTCCGCCGCCAAAAGGCACCACCCATCTACCGCCATTGGTGGCTTCCCAGTTCGCTGTCAGAGTGGGTTGCCAGGTGATGTAATAGCCATGCTTTAGGTTGTAGTTGATGAAATACTGAAATACCATCTGGTTCACGTCCGGGCGGTGGGATTGCCCGGCGAATGAGAAGACATTATTGACAAGTCCGCCAATCGTCCATTTACCGGGCTGCATGAGCACGACGACCGAAGGCCCCATACCCCACTTTCCCTGCCCTAATATCCGATTCGTGGCCGTTGGTAATACGACCGTCGGCCCCACTCCCCAAATAATCTTGTGCGCCTTCGCCGGTGAAAAGAAGAACGACGGGTTCAGGTCTCCGAACCCATACGCGCCTTGGTTGATGGGCTGGCTCAGCGTCGGCTGATAAACAATCGGAGTAATGATGCGAGTTATCAGATTCCAGTCTTCGCCCAGGCGAACCGGGATGACTGGTTGGATGTTCAAGACGTCCTGAGTGCGGCCATCCGGACCAATGTTGAAGTTGTTGTTATTCTGTACCGGAACGCTGATGAGGCTCGCTATGGGATTCTGCGCTGCCTTTCTCAACGCATCGGCATTTTCCGCCGCTGCGGGCGTTTGCTCCGTCGCAACCTGAGTCCCCGGCGTGCCGATGGGCGTATCTTGTGCATACATCGGCACTGTCAACAAGAGAAAGACCGCTGGTTTTGAGAGGCCTTTCAAATCGGGCCGGGTCATTTCTCGTCTTTCGCGACCAGCAGCTCATTGAAAACACCGAAGGTCAGGGGCGCTGCCTTGGCCTGCACCTCCGCAACCGTGAAATCGAATGAATTATCGACCACACCATGCAGAGTGACTTCGCTGTTCTTCACGATGATGCGAATGGCATGATAGCCAAAGGGCGGATCGTTGGTGATTCCCCCCGCGGCGCGCGCCAGCGATTTGGATCGGTCGGGCATCCGGTTCGAGGTGTACTTGCTCAGCGTGGGGTTTCTGTAAATCCGCTCGTACACACTGGCTCGGATCCGATCGTCATTCGGCGAGAGAGGCAGAACCTCGATTTCGTTTTTCACGCCCTCGACACCCTTAACGCGCTTGGCGGCGGCCTCGGCGGCGGATTTCAGGGTGGGGCGGGAAGCATAGCCGCGCAGCACGATGGTCCGGTCCGCGATGCCGAACCACAGGTAATCGAACACACCGTATTCGGTCAGCCGCATGATCTGCTTGCGGACGTCAGTAGTGATCGCTTGCACTTGCGCGTCCGCTTCACTCGCGGTGGGCGCCTTAGGGTCGGCGGCGTTGGCCGGCGAGGAAACGCCTAGCACTAAGCCGGCCAGAGCGAGAATCATCGAAAACGTACCAGCCAACGGTGCCTTTGAATTTCGTTTCATAGTAAGTCCCTCCTTATCGGATCACAGGATCCACAGTTGTTAGTTAACCTTCCAGTCCGCCAGCAACTGGAACTGGAGGCGTGTCTCGGCGGGGATCTTCAGATGCGGCTGGCTTGCCGCAGACGCCACTGTGCCTACTGCTCCACCGGCCAGCGCGCCGATTCCAGCGCCTCTGCCACCGCCGGCAATGCCACCAATCATGGCGCCGAGGCCGGCGCCGCCCAGTATCTTCTTAGTTGTCTTCTTGCCCTCGCCTGCGGACTTGGTCTCCGAGAGGCTGGTCACCACCGGGTAAGAACGCCCGCCCACGGCGATGGAATTCACTTTAAGTTGGATCAGGTCGCTGCCTTTGAAGTTTCCGCCTTGTTCCACCTTGGCGGCTACCAGGACGACGTCGGCGCCGCGTGGAACCACCACTCCGCCGCCTGACATGATCGGATCATCCAGGCTGCCGCGGAACGTCATTCCCGCTTGGGAGGCATCGACGTTGATCATGTCGATGGTGCGCACGCGGAATGAAGTGCCGGCCGGAATCATGACTCCAGGACGGGCCTGCTGCGCTGGCTCGGATTGAATGGACGAGAAAGTCAGGGACTTGATATCCTCGATCGCAACTGTGAGGGACTGGCCGGACGCCGGCAGAAAGTCGATCTGGCTGGCGTTCCCGCCCAGAAACGTGCCATCGAACTTCTTTCCGCTGCGAAGCACCAGCGTGTCGGCGCTGAGGACGGTGCCACCCAGCGCGATGAGTAGAAACGATTGTACGAGGAAACTGGTTATGCGCATGTCATTCACCTTGCCGATCCGTTAATCACGGGCAACCCAGCCGCGATTTGAAGATCAATGAGTTTGTCCAACTGGTTCTCCACCTGGAGGAAGCGCGCGGCCGTGATCGGATCAAGCGCGGTCTTGAACTTCCCGTAGTATGTCCGCAACAGATCGTTCCTTTGTTGCTGGATATCCAGGAGCTTCGTCGCAAGCTGGTCCGCCACTTCCTCGGTCATACTGTCGTAGTTGTCCGCATAGCTCTTCACCAGTTCGACAATTTGATCACCAATCTTGGTGTTATCGGTTTCAAACTCCTTGTAGATGGGCCAGAACGTAGCGGCTTGATCGGCATCCAGCTGCATGACGGTACCCATAATCTGGGCCTTCCCTTTCTTCACGTCCGTCCGCAGCAGTTCGATGTAAGCCCGAATGTTCATATCGTGGGCGGATTCGGGTGTAGCCGCGACGGCGGGGGACGCGGTTTGGCCCGGCAACTGCGCGCCTCCCAGCACGGCAAGCAGCACAAAAGTTATACGTTTCATGTGCATTCCTTTCCTTTAGGACGATTCTGCGGTAGGCTGCCGAATACTCTTTTCGCTTCGCATGATGACGCTCCGAAGCACCTGGATTTAAAGTTTGGTGCAGTTCGCAATGGCGACAAGCGGCTGCGGAAACAGTTCTCCCGACTTGCGATCCCATACCCGATGAATTGGCCGAAGACTCGGGCTGCCTACTTAGGTTTCGGAGGAGGAAAGCTCTTCATCAACTTCGCGATTCCGTTCGACAGGTTCTTCAGGTTCTTTTGCTCATTACTGCTTGGGTTCAGGGTCTTGGTTGCAGTACCTTGCCAGATCTGCTGTTTTGCCGCTGCGTCATACATGTCCAAAACCAGTGTGCCGTTACTGATGGTCGAGCTGGTCGCAGATCCCATGCCGCCAAAGCGCGGGCCGCCCATCGAGAAGGCATTCCACTGCCTTTCCTGATCGACGGCAATCTGGTAGCACACGTACATGTCGGCAGTGCCGGTGACATTCTTGGTGAAACCTTTCTGCACCAGCTGGGCATCAATGTCCTGCGTGATTTCCTGATCGGTGATTTGGCCGGGATGCTTGCCGCCGCAATCGACCCAGCTATATGTGTGGTACTTTGCGAAATCGGTGCCGGGCATGGAATTGTACTTTACATCCTGCGCCAGTCCGAGCGCGCAGCAACAGAGGAGTGCCGCGTATAGCCCGCCTGCAATTTGAACCGGAGTTTTCTTTATATCGATGTTCATTTCTATTCCTTTCAGAATCATCTGAGGTCGTACCCCTCAGGCGGAGAATTCGAACACAGTGTTCGAGACGAGTAGAGGATTTCCCCTTTGCCACCTGGGACTCATTAAATTTCACTCGCAGTCGTTCCGTTGGCGAAAAGAATTTGCACCTCCCGCCGGCCACTGACATCGTTATGGGCGACGGTATGTCCAGACTCATCCGCGAAGTGATTCGGCCGTTCTGGCGGACGTACAGGGCGACAAGGCCGAGGGTGGCGCGAAGGATTACCTGCTGAACGAGAAGCTGACCGGATGATTTGCCATTCTGGCCTACCCTACGACATACAGAAGCTCGGGAATCATGACGTTCATGGTCAGTAATGACGGCGTAGTTCACCAGCAGGACTTGGGTGAAAACACCACCGATGCCGCCGCAGGCTTGGCGGAATACAACCCGGGTGACGGCTGCAAGCCAGCGGTTTAGTTTCCGCCGCACGCAAAGCGGAAATAAGGGAATGTAGACACCGAAATGTCGAAAGTTAAAGATAGACCAACCATTGGAACTGACGGACTTGCGCTCCCAATCCTGCCGCCGGACCGCGACGCGCGCGTTTGGGCGAAACTTGTGCGCGTGATGTTCTACACTCCCGGCTTTCTAGGGCTGCTGCTAATCAAGACAGGCGAACCGGCGAGCTTTGGGATTACAGTGGAGTTGCTGATGCTGGCCAGCGCGGCGGCCATCGTCGGAGGACTGTACATCGGTACGCAATCATCGGGTGCGGGCGCCGATGATTCGTCCAAGACCGGTACCTGGAGCGGCTGCCTGGTGCTCGAGCTACTCGGGTTGGTGCCTTTCTTGTGTGCGGTTCCGGCGCTGTTCCACGAGTTGGCGCACAGTACGCTGCTGCACACGAAGGCGCCCGGCGCTGTCGACATCACGTTGGGCGCCTCCGAATTGTTGCCGGCGATAGCGATCCTGCCGTTCATGCTTTACCAGCTCGCCGGCTTCGGCACCTTGTACTTCCTTGTGTCAAAACCGGTGAACTGGGCTATCAACATCGCGATTCTCTGCTTGATCATGGCCAGCTATATCGCATTCCGCGAGGACGCGTATGGGCTGGAAAAGAGATTCGCCGCCATTCTGGTTGTTATCATGGCGCTTACCGTGTTCTACGGCGTGCTCAAACTGAAGCGGATGCAGACAACGTACGATGCACAGTGCCCGTCCAAGGCTCCCAAGGAGGTCTCACGGGCCGCCTGATCCGCGCTACTGTTTCGCGTCCGCTGCCTCGTGGGACAGCCGCTCCATGCTGTTCTGTTGGATGCTGATCGCTCCTGAATGGGGGCTGTCCAGGTCGGCGAGTAATGCCATCACCACGGCTACGACCAGCGGCGTCATAACGAGGGCGAACCAGAACCTTCGCTTCAAGCTGAATCCGATCGCAAAGCTTTGGAAGACCGCGACAATGAAGATGATCAGCCACACTGTCATTGGAACGCGGTTTTCAAACGCAGCCAGTCGTTTCTCCGCAACCTCGATCATGCCGCTCAATGGCCTTAGATACATTTGGACAACCGCCGTCTCGTTTTCCTGCTTGACTGCAATATTCTGTTGCCAGAGTTGCCGCTGAAGAGCCTTCGTACGTTCGGTTTCGCGATCCAGCGAAGGGCGATCCAAAAGCGTTTGCCTGGCAAAATCGCGGCGCACGGCCACATACTCGCGAAGCACTTCCAGGGCCTTGCCACGTTGTGGTTCCGGCAACAGTTCCGCGCCCAACATGGTGGTCCCGATTGCGTTCGCTTCATCGACAACCAGCTGGCTTCTAAGGTCGAACCGAGGCAGTACCATGGCTACGGTAAATCCCAGCAGCAGCCCTAACAGAATGAACAGCCCTTCGCGCAGACCGGTGATGTGCTCGTGATGGTGGCTGTCCTCATTGATGCGCGTGGACAAGGCTATCCGGTAGCCGAGCTCCGCTGATCCGAACAGTGCGATGGAAACGCTGATGAACACAAGCCACGGCGCGTCGAGGAGAAATCTCAACTCCATATCAGCCTACTCAATCCGACCATGTTGTTCGAGTTCAAATGACACGATTTCCCTTCTGGCGGCCGGGACTCACTTAATTTCGCTTAGGCAAATAAATTAAGCCTCGCCATGCGGGCACGAATCAGCACGGGTGAGTGTCAGTGCGCCTGAAACAGTTCTCATGAACTGGAGGTGTAGTGAGTTGAAGGTGTGCCTGACCTCAAAGGAGTGCCCGATGAAACGTATCCACTGGCTCACCATTTTGTTCCCGTTGCTGCTTGGCGTCGGCGTTGCACAAGATCCCGGATGGCCGCGTCAAATTACGAAGCAAGGTAGCACCCTAACCTATTACCAGCCTCAGATTAATGATTGGAAGGGCTTCACGGACCTCACCTGGCGAATGGCCATTTCACTCGTCCCCGCCGGCGGAAAAGAGGTTGTTGGCGTGGTGGAAGCACAAGGCCACACTGACGTCGACAATGACAACAAAGTGGTGTTGATCAGTAATCTAAACATTACCGGCACACATTTTCCATCCTTGGACCCAACCAGTGCCGCACGGATGGATCAACTGGTAAGAACATTCATGCCTCCGACCGTCACAGTTTCACTGTTTCGGCTCGTGGCTGCCGCCCAGAAGCCGGAGACCGTGCCAAGCGTCACCGTCAATAACGATCCGCCTGTCATCGTCGTCAGCTACAATCCGGCGATTCTCCTGGGTGTGGATGGCGACCCGGTTTTGGCTGAGATCCCGAAGACCAAGTTGGAATTCGTTGTCAATACCACTTGGCCGCTCTTCTTCGAGAAGTCGAATGCGTCTTATTACCTTCTGATCGGTCAGTTATGGATGACGACGAACAGCCTGGATGGTCCGTGGTCGCCCTCGGCGAAGCTCCCGAAAGATATGTCCAAGGTGGCTGAGGATCCACAGTGGACCGCGTTGAAGAAAGTGATTCCGCCGCCAGCGGTCTCCGGCGGCATAATTCCCCAGATCTTTTATAGCAACCGGCCGGCAGAAATTATTCTATTCGACGGCCGTCCGGTCTACGCAAAGATTCCCGGAACCCAATTGGTGTATTCGACAAACACATCGAGTTATCTCTTCCTCTATACGGTGACGAACCAATACTACTACCTGACAGGAGGACGCTGGTTCCGCGCCAACTCCCTGCAGGGCCCATGGAGCTTTGCCACCATGGATCTGCCTGCTGATTTCGCACACATCCCTTCGAGTAGTCCGGCCTCTGTGATATTGGCCTCCGTTCCGGGCACGGAAGAGGCAAAAGACGCAGTGCTGCTGGCACAGATTCCGACCACAATGACCGTCAGCCCGGCGGCAGCAGCGAACGTAAAAGTGAGCTACGGCGGTAATCCGCAATTCGAACCTATCCCCGGCACATCGCTCGCGTACGCTACTAACACGCAGGACAAGGTGATCCAGGTAGGCGACGTCTATTATCTTTGCCTTCAGGGAGTGTGGTTCATGTCTATCGCTCCACAAGGGCCGTGGACTGTGGCGGGTTCGATCCCGCAGGGGATCTATACGATTCCGCCGAGTTCGCCGGTTTACAACGTCACCTACGTAACGCAAACCACGGTCGTCAGCGGCACCGTGCAGTCCAGCTACACTGCGGGGTATATGGGGGCATTCGTTATTGGGGCTGCCGTGGGGGCCATTGTTGCCAGTGGTAGCGGATACTACTACCCGCCATACATCTACCATCCAGTGTATGGGTATCCTGCGTACTACCCGTGCGCGGCTACTTACGGGGCCTATGGAGCATATGGAACGTCGGCCCACTATAATTCCGCGACCGGCGCGTACGGAGTATCCCAGACTGTTTCCGGTCCTTACGGATCGGCGACCAGGGGCGCCTCCTATAATCCTTACACCGGGACATCCACCCGCTATGCCTCCGCCTCCACGCCTTACGGCAGCCGAAGCGCCGCGCAGGCTTACAACCCATACACAGGGAACTATGCGGCTACTAAACAGGGTTCGAGCCCGACTGCGCAGTGGGGAAGTTCCGTGGCTACGAACGGCAACAAGACGGCTTATTCACAGCACTACTCCACCGCACAAGGGACGGTGGGGTCGGTACAGTCCTCGACGGGGGCGAAGGCGGCCGGATCGAGTACGGCCTACGGGAACACGGCTGTGGGCAAAACGGCAAACGGCGACATGTACGCAGGGCATGACGGAAACGTTTATAAAAATACGGGATCAGGTTGGCAGACAAATAAAAATGGGAGCTGGAGTTCCGTAGATAAACCGACCTCATCCTCCGCTCAGCAAAGTGCGCAGAATTTCAAGCAGCCGCAGTCAGCATCGGGAAGCAGTTTTAACAAATCCGGCGAAGGTTCTTCGTCGCAAATGAAAGGCCTGCAACAAGAGTCGCAGAATAGACAGCGAGGCGCACAACAGAGTGAGCGTTTCCAGCAGGCCAGCAGGTCCGGCGGATGGGGTTCTCGCTCCGGAGGTTTTGGCGCGCGAAGGTAGGCTTCGAATCTAGTTCCACTGCGGCGAAAAGAATAATAAGGCCGCGGCCAATTGAAAGTCATCCTCACTGGCAGGGAACTGGATCGGAGCCGGGAATGAAGCCGCTGATCGCACTGATTGCTGTCCTTGAATGTGGCGCAGCCAATGCTCAATCGCTCATGTCGAGTGTTGAGCCCGGCGGCCCGCTGCGGTTGCGCCCCTCGGATGCCGCGGTGCTGGACGTTCAGGAACCGCGCAACGATCTTTCGTGTTCGGTCACCCCTTCCAAGCCAGGACTGAAACTCGATTTCCTGTTCCAGGCGGGCTACCAGGTCAGCATCCCGTTAAAGCAGCTCGCGGGGGCGGAGAACATACTGACCATAGTGTTGCGTGTCCGCTCGGAGAGGCACAAGGACAAGCCGGTCTACTTCGTTCAGAAGTTCCGTGTACCCGCCATTGGAAATCCGAGTGGAGACGCCTTTCTAAACGGGGCATTTCGGCTGGGAGAAGGAGTTTATCATGTGGACTGGATGATGCGAGACGCGGATGAACTGGTCTGCGCCCGTTTTTGGGATGTGGAAGCAAAGGTGAGCGGCAAGGACGTCGCCTTGGCCCAAGGACTCGCTCAGGACTTGATCCAACCGGTGGAATTGACGCCGTTCAACGAAGAAGCCCCGATCGAGCGCCAGCCCATTGGCCGCCCGCTCCATGTAAAGGTCATCATTAATTTCGCTCCTCAGAAGTTTGACGCTGCTACCCTCGAGCATGAAGATCTTCAAGGCTTGGCGGCGATACTGCGCAAAATTGGACGGGACCCGCGCATTGGAACGCTTTCGATAGTGGCTTGTTCCGTGCGGGCGCAACAGATCGTTTACCGGCAGCGAAGCGCAACTCGTATCGACTTGCCTGCGCTTGGACAAGCACTCAAGCCTTTGAACACGGCGAGCGTAGACGCAAAGCAATTGGCGCGAAAGAACGGTGAGGCCGAGTTTCTGGCGGGGCTGATCACGGAAGAGACCGAAGAAGATCATCCGGACGGCCTGATATTGGTGAGCCCCAAGTATCCTCTCAGCGTTCCCCATGAGACCATCGAGCGCTTGAGAGGCTTCGAGTATCCCGTCTTCTATTTGAATTACAGCCTCGACCCCTATACCGATGTGTGGGGCGACGCCGTGAGCCGCGTTGTCAAGCAGTTGCACGGGTTTGAATACACCATCAGCCGGCCGCGGGATCTGTTCAATGCCTGGTCCGACATCATGTCTCGACTTCTCAAGGCAAAACAGCCAGTAGGGAGCATGGCCGCGGCGCATTAGGCGCTGCTCGCGCAGGCATAACTCAGGAAAGAGCATGATCGGCCACCCCCGCAAGGACGATATCATCGACAAGATTGAGCGCGTGACGGTAGCGGTGTTGCAAGTGCTGGTCATCCTGTCGGTCGTGGTTGCCACGCTGGCGCTGTTCGTCCTGTTCTTCAATGGACTCCGTACGCAGCTAATTCGGATTGAAGCCATAGGAGACCTAATTCCGATGATGCAGAAATCCTTCGCCGGTATTCTGATCGTGGTGCTCGGGCTTGAGTTGCTGGAAACACTCAAGACCTATTTCACAGAACACCGGATACGGCTCGAAGTAATCCTCATCGTGGCAATCATTGCGGTGAGCCGCCATTTAATCCAGGTCGACTTCGATCATACTCCCGGCTCCGTTCTACTCGGGCTCTCCGCCGTGATCGTGTCACTCACGTTGGGTTATTTCCTTATCAAGAAAGCCCACGATCGGCCGGAGCTGGACAGCCGCTTAGAAGACTAGAGTAACCACCACGCGACGGCAGCTTGAAACGTTTCCAACGCATCAGTTGACGCCGGGCGTTCCTTTCCAGTCGAGAATATCCACCAACTTCCAGGCATTCTGAGTAAGCTCAATCTGCAGCTGCCCCTCTTTGTCAATCGCGAGCTTAGCTGCGGGGTACAGAACGCCGGTGTTCTTGCTCTTGTCCGTGTCATTCAGATCGAATTCCCCGCCCGTCAGATCGAATTCCTGCGATTGGGTATCCCAGAAGGCCTCGCCGAATGTGAGGAGACGGTTGGTGACGAAGCGGATCTTCCGCCCAGTCGGGGTCGGGATCAGTCGGATATAACTGCAGTCGTAGCCGAGCGTGCCCGTGATCTCAATGTGTCCGACCGCTTTCATTTTGCCGAGACTCCTGACCAATCCCTCGTTCTTGCCCTTTTCGAACGCTTGAACCAGCAACTGCGTGTCGGCCGGAGTGGAGTAGTCGTAGATGTTCAGCGTAATTCCGATCATCTGTCCGAGTTGGGTCCCCGTTCCCATGGCAGTGGCTTCGATCGTCTCCGGCTTCACTCGATCGGCGGACCAGCCCGGAATGCCAACTACGAACAGCACACACCGGTCGTAAGCAGGCTTTTCGCGAAAGCCGTATTGATATTGCGAGCCATTCACTTATCCCTTCAATGACCATTCAACCGCGTTGGACACACATTCGAGCAAGCTTTAAGCTGCCTGGCGGTAAACTGATGCTGTTCGTGATTGTCAGGATCTCAAAAATTCCACGCCTTCCATAACGCCGCGTTTCGAAGAAGCTCCGCTGCAAGAAAAAGCACCAAAGGAGAGATGGTGCGCATACATCATTCGGAACCTAAGGTGGATGCCAAACGTGTCTGGATATGCAGAAAGAAGCTCCCGCACGGCGATGCATACGTGCCAGAGCAAAAAATATCTTATCGGCGTCCTGGGAATCTGGCTCGCTTGCGCTTTGCAGGTGACGACGCGAGCGCAGGAAAGACCGCCGTCGAACTGGACCAGCCCCGATGCACCGTGCGCCAAATCTGAAGATTTGAGAAACACAGTTCTCGATAATATCGGTGTCAAGATCGACGCGACAGAGGCTTGGGCGGATGCATTTCGACGGGCCCTTAGTTTCTGGAACACTGTGCTTGCATCGAACCTCCATGAAGAAACAAGCCTGAGCGCTTGCGCCGTGAGGATTGTCAACGGCGGCCCCGATGTTCTGAATAACGTGATCGTAGCTCGATCGCAACTCACCGAGCGGGATAATTTCCGCGGAAAGATAGCGGTGAGCTTCGGAGCGGCCAAAGTGCTGAGCAGGGCCGAAATGTACGGCGTCGCCGTACACGAATTCGGCCACATGCTTGGTCTCAAACACAGCGCGAGCCGGCATTCAGTGATGTACTTTCTCGATCTTGAGGGCACCGAAGGCCTCGATAGTAAAGATATTTTGGACCTGAGCGCGTGTCATAAACTGCGTCCTGCCAGCGTCTCATCGGGTTTTCTCCCGATACAAGGCGTTTTGATTGCGATGCCAACACCGGAGCCGCAACGCCTCCGCCAAAGGTTGGGTGCCGAATAACGCCGAAGATCAGAAAAAATGAGCCTTCGGCCCCAGCGCTACATCAGTCGTTTCGAATGCATGTTCCGATGACCTTGTCAGATGTCCCTAGCGGGTGGCTTATGATGTCGCATCCCCGAATGCTAAGCGTCTCTACCGGCACCGAGCCCAACGCTACGGTTACTGGGAGGCGCGGCTTCCTCTACCTCTTGGCGGGAATCGGGTTGCAAGTAGCATTCACACCCCTTCGTACCTGGGCCCAAAAGCCGACCTACGAAGCCATGCTGCTCTCCTGTATCGACCCTCGCATCATCGATCCCGTACACAAATACATGGACCATCGTGGCCTGGATGGTAAATACAGCCAGTTCACGATTGCGGGTGCCGCAATCGCCGCGGAGGCGAAGGCCTTCACGGACTGGCATCAGACGTTTTGGGACAACCTGGCAACATCAATCGACCTCCACAAAATCAAGCGCGTAATCGCCATCGACCATCGTGACTGTGGCGCGGCGAGGATTGCTTACGGTGTAGAGAGCGTCGCCAATCCATCGGTTGAAACCGATACACACAAACGCGTATTGGCGGCTTTTAGACAAGATGTGCACGGCCGGCATCCGCAGCTCGATGTCGAAACAGGTCTCATGGCTCTGGATGGCACTATCGAGATGTTTACCTAATAGCGAGCCCGACGCAGTCAAGCTATGACCATCCACGGAATCCCGAACCAAGCCCCTGTGGCGGCCCTTCTGCTGATGGAGACGGCGCCGGGTATTTTCGCGGTGAAGCTCATATCGGAAGCACCCGGAACTCGATGCTAAAGGAATACGACCCAAATACTAGGCGTTGAGGAGGTGGCGGGATGGTGTTTGATGTCTACATGGTCCCCACTGACAAGCTGTTAGTTGCCAGGCCGAAGGGCGTCCTGGATGCTCTAACCGCTGAAAGAATCATTGAGTTTATCGAAATCAAAGAGGCAGAATCCGAAACAGGCTTCAACCGCTTCTGTGACCTGAGCCATCTGGAGGGAATTAATCTCTCGCCGCCCGAGGTTTTGGAATTAACCGATCGCCGCCGGGCGTTTAACCCCAACGATATCCACGTCAAGTCTGCGTTCTTCGCGACCGACGCGCTCGGGCTCGGGATCGCAAGTATGTACGAACGATTATTGAATTCTCCCCGCATCGAAGTACGGGTGTGGTCCAACATTCAAGCTGCCGCGGACTGGCTCGGAGCTAACAGCGAGCGAATGGTGTGTTGATCCGCTTTGACACGGACAGTCGGCTGTTCACATCTTGTTTTCCTCCACTCCCTTGCTACCTAACAACCAGGCTTTCTGAATCACGGCGAACAGAAATGCGGTGGTCAGCCCGAACAGCAGCCATCCGTTCAGGGCTTCCAGCGATCCCAGGAGCTGCCAATGGTCTTCTAGGGATAGGTTTGTGTGACCGTAGCTTGTGATCGCATTCAGCGAATAGAGCATCGAGGATCTGAAGTCAGGGAAGGCGCCGAGAATCCAGTAAGCGGCAGCCCAGATGCCTCCTTCTATCCCATGCAGGCATGTGGCGAACAAGGTCGTGGCGCCTGTGACTGCCACGAACACGGCCACAGGGCGACGGCGTGCCATCATCGTTAGGGCGACGGCTCTTCGGCTTACGAGCCCGAGGCCTACCACGTGGACGACCACATTCAGCACGATCAACGGCAAGCCCCACGCCCAGTCAGCGCGCCACGCGAACGGATTGGCAACAAGGACGTTGAATGCGGCTTGGGTAATTTTCATCGAGAACCTCGCCGATTGGAGTTACCGCGGCGCACGGTGTCAAAAGCCGAACAAGCTTTCCGAAATTGCGTCTTCGTAGTCGTTCTTTGCTTGTTTCGCTTTGGCTCGAGCCCCTTCTTCTTTAAAGTGAGCTTTCTCCCAATCGTCCACCTTAACCACTATGGGATCAACGGAGGCGAGACGTTCTTCCTCGCGGATGGCTGTGATCCATTCCTCCGCTGCCTCCTGGTAGGCCCGCTGCATCGTCCAGGGTTCCGCGTATTCCGTACCTTCCCCATAAATACCCCGCCACTCACGAAGTTCCTCCGGAGGGATGATGAGATCGCTCAACTTGTTGGTTCTAAATATTCGAGTCTCCGGCGCGGCACCATGTAATAAATTGAGCCCCGCCGCGGCTGCCTTGCATCTTTTTATCTGATTAGGCGTTAGCTTGGGGTGTTCCGTCGGCGTTGAACAAATTCGAATGATATGAAAATAGGTCTAGCAGGAACGGTTGCTTTGGTTCTCATGCTGTTCGCAGCGGTGACCGGGGACCAAATCGATAAGCCCAAGCCCTGCGATATGACCCAGGATGAGTTGCGACAACTAGACTTGATCGGGACTACGAAGTGGCAGCGTCACCAGGAATCCATAACCGAGGTACCATCCACAATTCGCGACCCCGGAACGGACGAGCTCGAGGTTTGGTTTAAGAACCAATCGCACGTGCCGGCTTTACGCCGGATTTCGTTTCGACAATTGTGTTTTTCATTTGCTCGCGACGGCGCGGGGGCTCAAGATGCGGCGGCCCGCGGTTTCCTGAAGGTATCCGGCGAGCCTATAGACTCTGACGCAGGTTTGGCGAATCTGGCCGACCATCTCGTGCTCCAGTCCTACTTCGGCGACCGGACGCCGGAGCAGATAGCGGAAGTTTTTGGCCCAATGTTCGCCCGGCCGCTGTTCCGGCTCAAACCAGGAAGTTGGCAAGGGCCCATTGAGTCTGAGTTAGGTTGGCATCTGGTCTGGATCGATTCGATCACCTCCGCCCGCGTGACCACTTTCGCCGAGGCGCAGAGCAGATCCGAAAGGATCGCCGGGCACCGCGCCGAATCGCGCCGCAGGGCGTTTGAGGCGATCAGGGCGCGCTACGAAATCGTACTGCCGCTAGCTCTGGCCGGGGAAACAAGGTGATATCCATGGTAATCGAATCAATCCGTTCAGTTTTGAGAAACAAGGGGCAAGAGATCTGCTCGGTTGCTCCCGACGCAACCGTGTATGATGCCATCGCGCTAATGGCCGCGAAAAGTTTAGCGGCAGTCCTGGTCATTTCGGAGGGTACCTTGCTCGGCATCGTCTCCGCACGCGACTACGGAAGGAAGGTCATTCTGAAGGGGAAATCCTCCAAAGACGTGCTTGTTCGGGAAATCATGACAACTTCTTTGGTTACTGTGTCTCCCGAAACGACGGTCCTGGATGCTATGGCGCTCATGACCCATCATCATATTCGGCACCTTCCGGTTTTAGAGGAAGGCAAGTTGGATGGAGTTGTCTCCATGGCCGATCTGGTAAGCGAGGTAATCTCCGGGCAAGCGTTTACGATTGATCAATTGCAGGCGTACATCGGCCACATTCCGGTCTAAACGCCAAAGAGCCGTTCGATCTTAACTCTTCCCTAACCGAACCGTTCGAACCAAGTCCGGCGCTGTCGAGGTCGCCGACAATTGCCTGCTGTCCAGGTGCAAGCGTGCTTTTCTGCTGGCCACCTCCCCGGACCAGCGGGCGCGATTAATGCTTCCCAGGGGCCGGCTGTCAGGTGTCGAATTCCCCGTGACATCGAAGTAGGAAGCTTCGCCGGCCTCCAGGGGGAGCAGGGAATTTGACAGCAGAGTAAGACGCGCAACCGTGTGGAAAGGTGCTTCTTCTTCGTTCCATTCGACACTCGCATTTTCGATCCAGAAGTTCGCGGGCCGCCGCTTTCCCCAATAGGTCATTTTGCCGGAATCCAGAAACTGGAGTCCCAAGTCGAAGCTGCTCATTTTGCTATCTTCCTCGATGTGCCGGATCAGCTCGTCCTGCAGGCCTTTCGGATTACTCTGTTGCAGGGGATGCGCCGGATTGTTCGCGGACGGCTTAGCTGAATGTTTGACAACATCGATCGGTCCGTGACGGAACGGTACGGTGCTCCAATAACGCAGTTGCTGATAAGGTTTGATGGTCTGGTGTGTCTGCATTGCCACCAAAACCAGGGTTCTCAGCGCTCTCAATTTATCCCTGAATGGAAGGGACCACAGGCCCGCGGGTGGGCTGGAAGCCGTCAGTACTTTCATGATCGCCAGAAATGCGCGCGCGTCGTTTATGGGCAAGATTTTCGCGTTTTGCATTGAGAAATCCTGCCGGCCCGCCTCCGCCCCAGGGAGAACCGTGCGATCCCGATTGAGGTCGGCCGAGAAGGACAATGACCGGACGTCGGGTTTGAAATCGGAACAAACACGCGAGTCTGAATTGGCAAACCGGACGGTCGCGGGGTAGATGCCGGGCGTTCTGAAAATGCCCTGAGCGAGCCGAGCCGCGAGCTTAGCGTCGCGTACAGCGTTGACGTCAAACACTTCGAATTGGGCTCTGACGGTCACACCCTTGGCGTGAGTTCCACGGCCAAGGGGGCGGTGGTCCTGGGCGGCGGACTTCGCCTGCAGCATCAGAACTTTCTCGACAATCTCCTCGATGCAGGCCTGCTCTCCACCCAGGTCCCGCTCACTGTCGCTGCCTGTTACCCCGAAACACCTCGTAAGAAATAGCACGGAAAACTCCTGACTGGCGCCGGATCACGCGCCTGAACTCAAGTTCGCGATGAACTTGATGGCTGTGACGCTTGGCAGAAAGCAATAGGCGGACGCCTTCGTCGTAATGAAAGTTGGAAACCCCGTGATTTTGATGGGCGGTGCGCCATTCTCCTGCGGAATCACGAAAATGCTTTCGGCAGGGTCCTGAGTGCCAATCATGGGATCCTTCGATTTAGGGTTCAGCCTGACCGCCCCGGCGAATTCACTGTCATTGACCCAATGCCCCAGCACGAACTCATATTGATTCTCGATGCTGGAGTTGATGAAATAGCCAAGAAGCCCGCGCTCGATGCCATCGTGCGGTTGCGTCGGATCGTAGGCTGGCCCGTATGGCAAGCCACGACGGATCACTCGATGAGTATTGTTGCTGCCACCGGGTAGGCCCTGGCCGGTGACTGGCTGACCTCGCGGATTTACGCGGCGCATGTGCGCGCCAACCGGGCAGCGCAGTCCCTTTGGATCGCCTGACCCATCAGCGTTTACGTATTCGAAGTCGTTCAACTGATCGAATGGAATTCCGCCCGGAGGGTTATCGGTTTCAGGCGACAACGCAAGAGGAACCCCGTTGCGCCACCGTCCACAAATTTTTGCGGCAAGCAGTTCGGGATCTATCTTGTCCTTGTTCGATTGCAGATAATTCTCGAATCCAACGACGTCCGTCTTGATCATCTTGAAAACGGCAAAGCTGCCGTTCAGGCCGAGTTCTGGAGGCTCCGGCACGAAGTAGTTCTCAGCCTCCTGCTGCAAAACGAAGAGCCAGGGTTCGCATGCCTGCTGGTGATCCGGTGTATATCGTTCCGGGCCGCCACGAATCGTGGTCATGCTGATGCCGTCGGTGTAGCCGAACGGAACCTTGGAACTGAAACCTGGTTTACCATCTACCTTCTCCATCCACGCCATCCCGTCGCCACGCCAGATCTCCCGAAAAGCATCCCCTTCGGCAAACAAAGTAAACAGGCGGTCGCTATAACTGTTCATCGCCTCAGGGCTGATGGCATGCAGGGTCGCCAGGACGTGATCGGTCCCCGTCCCAAAGGTGCCGACCCAATGTTCCGGTGCACTGGCTCCGGTATCGCCCACCAATTTCGCTCGTTCGGCGGCTCCTGCTGTGAAAGCGCCGAACGATTTGAACGAGAGAGTCGGGACGCGGTCTCCAACTTCGAGCGCCACCAGTCCCGGCCAGGTAATGCCCACATTCAGGCAATAGTCGGGTTTGCGGCGCGGTGCCTCCGCCGGGTCGTCTCCGGGTCCCGGCTGGAGACCCACATGCCAATCTTCGGCAGTAGTGATCTGCGGCGCGTCAGACTCGTCGCCGCTGACTAACCGTCCCAGCAACTTCCGTGCCTCCTTTGGGACTTTCACCGTCAATAAGAAATGCCGCACCAACGGCATCCTGTATCCGCGGAGGATGAATCCCTGAATATCGGCGAGGTCGAGAGTGGTCTTCTTACTTGGGAGTGGTTTGGTGTCAGCGCCTGCCGGCTCGTGACCGGACTGCCGAAACAGACGGTCGAAGAATCCCAACCTTCCTTGGTCGGGTGGCGCTTTTGTCATTTTGCCCTATGCTGCCGACGCTGCCGAACCCGCTTGTGACCTGCTGTCGGCGATCAAGGCGTGGATGTCCTGAACCGCAAGGCCCGGATAGGCCTGGTAGAACCCGATAGGAGCGCGGTTCGCACCCGCGGCGAAGTCAATGAACTCCTGGAGGTGCTTTCTGCAAGGTGAGGGCGGCGCTCCTTTGGTAAATTTAAACAGAAGATCGAACACCTGTCCGATATTCTTCGTGAAATCGGCGATGTACTTGTCGAAGTCGCCATCGTAGACGGTAAAGAAACCGATCTGGTTGTCCTCAAGCGGCACAAACTGGGCGAAGTGCGGCGTACCGACGGTGTCCAGATCTGTCGTTATTCCGTGCCCCCTCGCGCGAAGCAGCAGTTGCGTCTCGAAGAAGGCAATGCGTGATTTGGTAGGCAGGATCACCAGGAATGGATTCAGTTCGCCGGCGCCGGTGACGCCGGCGGCGGCCGCCAAAGCCTTAATTTGCTTGGCCGTCACGCTTGGGTAGGCGGTGTAAAGATTCACCGGTTGGATGAGATGCTCCACGGCCCATTCGACAAAAGCGCCTGCGTGATAGGCGGCAGGAGTTGCCGGCGGATGATCCACATGCTGGAAGATGACATCGAACACCGGCCCAGCGAGTTTAGCAAGATCGGCCATGAGCGGGCTGAATTCGCCGTCGAAGTCGCCGAGAAATAGCAGCGTCCTGTCACTCAGAACAGTGAACCGCGAGTAGTGAATGGTGCCGATCGTATCCTCCACACGGAAGAGTTCAGGCATCCGCGGTGGAAGTTCCTGCGCAATCGCCTTCGCATCCTTGGGCGATTTCAAAGGGAAGCTGAGGGTAAAGTGATTCTGGCTCATTCGTAGCTCCCAAATTCAGGAAACAGAGTTATGGAACAGGTACCACGCGGTAGTAAACCCCATTCGCGCCGTACGCCGGGCTCAACCACGTATTGCCGCATATGTAATAGGATTGCCCTTGTACGGCGACGTTGGAGCAGCCCGCTGGCACTACTGCGACAATCTGGCCCATGGAATATGTGGCGGCTGCCGCACCGGCAGCGACGCCGGCGGAGTAGGCGTTCGCGGTGGCGGCGCTGTTATTAGCGGAAGCAATTGCCGCTCCCGTTGCCACCCCCACCGCGGCCCCCGCGACAGCGGCAGCCCCGGCCGACCAGCCGCCGCAGTTATAGCAGCCGGCTGCATAGGTGTTCACGGCAACGGGCGGATGGTAAGCATAGGAGCCCGTGGGATAGGCGCCGGCAGGCGGATGGTAACCAGCCGGATAGGCGGTGGGCGGATGGTAGGTAGATGCCCCGCCAGGCGCTGTAGTGACGGCACCGTAACCGGCCTTGCCCGTAGTGGTGTCGCCGTATTCATTGGTATGGGTGGAATAACCGCCGTCCGCGCCTTGATAGTGTGTTGAACTGGTTCCGGCGGCGCTGGAGTGCGTAGTTCCCTCGCCTTCCACGTGGGTGGTGTTCCCGCCGGCAGCGTTGGTGTGGCTGCTGCCGTACCCTTCGGCGTGCGCCGAGCTCCCGCCATAATTGTTGTGTGACGCACCGGCACTATACCCACCCGCGTGCGTCCAGGCGGAAGCCGGCGCGCTCAGGAACAGCGCAATTGAAAGACTCATTAAACTAGCGATAATCTTTTTCATGGTCTCCTTGCCTTCTTGTTATTCGTTCTTGGGCGGCGCGCCAATCTTAGCGGCCGTCGACGGTGCAGCACTGGGGTGAGCAAAGTTGATGTGCTTGGCGCTGGCGGCGGCCGGTGTTCCGAAAACATCCGGCGCAACGTCAGGGTCGAGTTTCCAGTTCGTGAGCACCAGTATGTGGCGCTGTTGCAGTTTGTCGTCCAGGTAAATCGCCCGCAGGATGCGGGGCAACTTGTCGTCGGCGCCGATCCAGGCCTGCACGAAAACGCCGTTCGTTATATAAGCGACGACGTCAGTTGTGATTCCACCAACCACGTGAGATTCGCCGACATAATACGCAAGCGTTAGTCCGTCCGCGAGATCCTTGTAGGGGTCTGTCACGATCACGTCCGTGAACGGATAATAGATGCCCGCCGTGTTGAAGGCTGCTTCAAGGGTTTCATCGACGGTGGGCGGAGCATCGGCCACGGCCACCAGGTTCTCAGCCGGGCTGTAGGCCATCATGGTCTTGCCGTCGTAATAGAACTCGGATGCAGGACCATCGCCCGGCGTAATCACGCGCAACTTATTTGGGCGCACCATCGTGACGTTGGATTGCGTTACGTAGACCAGCGGCGGACCTTGGCGCGTCGGGCTCTCATAGCTGATGTCCGCCGTAAAAGTCATCGAATGGGCGGCGGCCAGGCGGCTGCTCGCAGCTTTCAAGATTTCAATCGCCTTCGGCTCCAGCGCCAGCCCGGCGTCTGCGGTAGTCGGGGTGGTAGCTTCCGCTGCCCGCTCTCTGGCCTCGCCCACCGCGCTCTGCGCGTGCATGCGCGCCCCAAACATCAGCACGGCCAACCCATATCGAAGAGTCAACCGTACAAATTTAGCCCGGTTCATCATGGCTCCCTTCGCGGCCAATGGATCAGTTGCCCTTAAGCAATGATCATGGAATCATGCCGCAATCGAACATCTTGTTGGCGATAGGAGGCGCGACTTTGCTGATAAAAGCCGCGCGCATCTGCGGATCGCCGCGCAGCATCTGAATAGCCTTCTGCTCCCCCGCGCCTGGTTGCGTCTTTTGGGCTTTCTCCTGATACAGTTGCTCGCAGGTTGAGGTCTGATACTTCTGGATGATCTTGTCGGCGATCTTGTCCATGATTGGATATTGAGCGCTGGCCCCGCTCAAATAAAGCAGCGCCAGACCCGATGGGAACAGATAAGAACGTTTGCGCATCGTGCTCTCCTCGCGCACTATTGATGTAGCCCTCGAACATTAGATTCTTTTTTTGAGTCGATTCTTTTCACCATCGCCAGGTTACACGTAGGCCGTAACACGGCACTGTCGCGCTCATCAACACGGGAATAAAAAGAAACACCAGCCTCGGATGCGTCATCACGCCTCTTGAGGTCCAGAATCATGAATAAACAGGGCTAGGTCAACCATCCCGTGACCGACTCCTCTTCCATACTCGGCCGCACCTTCACCCACTACCGCATTCTGGAGAAAATCGGTGGCGGCGGCATGGGCGTGGTCTACAAGGCGGAGGACACCGATCTGCACCGCTTTGTTGCGCTGAAGTTTCTGCCGGAACATCTCGCTGACGACCATGAGATGCTGGAACGATTTCGGCGGGAAGCGTATGCGGCCTCCGCGCTGAACCATCCGAATATCTGCACCATTCATGCGATCGGTGAAGAGGACGGGCAAACCTACATCGTGATGGAACTGCTCGAAGGCGACACGTTGAAGCATCGGATCGCGGAGGGTCCGGTCGAACTGGACACTCTGCTGGAGCTGGGCGCCGAAATCGCCGACGCTCTCGATGCCGCGCACGCGGAAGGCATCGTTCACCGCGACATCAAGTCCGCGAACCTTTTTGTGACCAAGCGAGGACACGCCAAAATTTTGGATTTCGGGCTGGCGAAAGTGACATCAGTGGCCAGTCGGCTCACGGCTGGAGACAGGGCTCACAAAGGCGATGAGACGTCGTTCGTGAGCGCGGAGCACCTGACTAGTCCGGGTACCGCGATGGGAACGGTGTCTTACATGTCGCCGGAGCAGGTACGGGCCAAGGAGTTGGACGCGCGCACCGATCTCTTTTCTTTCGGCGTGGTGCTCTACGAGATGGCAACGGGAAAACTGCCCTTCCGGGGAGAGAGTACGGGAACCATCACGGAAGGCATTCTCAATCGCAGTCCGGTGGCCCCTGTTCGCCTAAACCCCGATGTGCCCGCCAAGTTGGAAGACATCATCAAGAAATGCCTGGAAAAAGATCGGGACCTGCGTTACCAGCACGCCTCGGAAATCTGCTCCGACCTGAAGCGCCTGAAGCGAGATACGGCGCCAGGCAACCTCGTGGATTCACAGGAAGACCAAGAACCAGTAGTTACGGAAGTTCTTGCGGAAACCAAGTCCGCCGCGTGGAGCGCAGCACCGCAAATTCGTGCACGGCCGCGCCGGATGACGTTGGTGCATGGAACAGCAGTCCTCGTTATCGTCGCGGCGATCATCGCTGTGGTGGGACTGTACCGCCGCTGGCACAAGCCATTGAAGCTCACGGATAAAGACGCGATCGTGCTGGCCGATTTTGTCAACCAGACCGGTGAACCCGTGTTTGATGAAGCCCTAAAGCAAGGGCTGGCCATTCAGCTTGAACAATCGCCATTTTTGACGCTTGTTTCCGAACGGCGTATCGGGCAGACCCTGCGATTGATGGGCCACTCGCCTGACGCGCGAGTTACACCTGAGATAGCTCGGGAACTTTGTCAAAGGGCCGATGGCGCCGCGGATGTGGAAGGCTCCATCGAAATGTTGGGAAGCCAGTATGTTCTAGCCCTCAAAGCCGTAAACTGCCGAACCGGGGACATTTTGGCGCGGGAACAAATCACTTCCGAGGATAAGGGCCACGTGCTGGCTGCGTTGGGAAAGGCTGTAACCTCACTCCGCGGCAAGCTCGGCGAATCCCTCAGCACGGTTCAGAAGTACGACACGCCGCTGGAACAGGCCACGACCCGATCGCTGGAGGCGCTGCAGGCTTACAGCTTGGGGCGGAAAATGATGGTGGTGCAAGGGGATTATCTGGCTGCGGTTTCCCTCTACCAAAAGGCCATCGGAGCAGACCAGAATTTCGCGATGGCATACGCCTCGCTTGGAACCGCTTACAACAACCTCGGAGAAAGCACCTTGGCCGCCGAAAACACCAAGAAAGGCTTCGAACTTCGGGAGCACGTGAGCGAACGGGAGAAATACTATATCGAATCTCATTACTATCATTTCGTCACGGGAAACCTTGAAGAAGCGAGGAAAGTGTATGAACTCTGGGGACAGACTTATCCTCGGGACTTCACACCGGCGAACAACCTTGGGATCATTTACCGCTATCTCGGGGACTATGGAAAAAGCCTCTCGGAGGCCCAGGAAAGGCTCCGTCTTGACCCAGCCAGCTCACCCGCATATTCCAATGTCGTTGCCGCCTATGTCAATTTGGACCGCCTGGATGAGGCCCAAGCCATGTACAGGCAGGCAGAGGCGAAAAAGTTGGAATCCCCATTTCTTAAAATCTGCAGGTACCAGATAGCCTTTTTGCAGAACGATTCCGCGGGGATGGCGGAGCAAGCTGCCTGGTTTCGAGACAAACCGGATTGGGAGGACGCGCTACTCGCGAACCAGGCTGAAACCGCCGCGTATTCCGGGCAACTCGAGAAGGCCCGGGACCTTTCGCAACGGGCGGTAACGTTGGCCATGAATGCGAAGAAGCAGGAAACGTCGGCGAACTACGAGGCGGCAGCCGCGCTGCGAGAGGCTCTTTTCGGCAATGCCGAGGAAGCGCGGCGGCGGGCTGCGGCCGCCCTCGCGCTGTCCAGCGGGAGAGATGGGCAGTTTGGAGCCGGGCTGGCGCTGGCCCTCAGTCAACCGGCAACGCGAGCGCTGCCATTGGACGACGATATGGAGAAACGCTTTCCGGAGAATACAGTCGTGCAATACAACTATCTGCCCACGCTGCGCGCGCAACTCGCGCTAAGCGGCAAAAATGCCAAGGGCGCTATCGAGTCTTTACAGAAGGCGGCCCCTTATGAGTTGGGAATGCCGGGGGACGGGAGTTTCACACCTGCCTTGTATCCAATCTACGTTCGCGGGCAGGCCTACCTAGCCGATATGCAGGGCAGTGAGGCTGCCATTCAGTTCCTCAGAATAATTGCCTGGCGTGGCGTTGTGGTGAACCAGGCCATCGGTGCATTGGCGCATCTCGGCTTGGCGCGTGCCTTTGAAGTGCAAGGCGACACTGCCAGAGCCCGGGCGGCGTATCGGGAATTCCTGACGCTATGGAAAGACGCCGACCTTGATATCCCCATTCTTCGCGCCGCCAAATCCGAATACGCAAAGCTGCAATAGCTTAAGGCAATCGGGAGCGTCAATTAAAATAAGTCCGGAAGGTCTCAATCGGAATCATCACCGTGGCGGGAAGGGAATGTCTCGTCTTCCGACGTCGCCAAGCGGCCATACACATGGTGACGCTAATGATTGCAGCTTTTCAAAATCCAAAATCCGAGGTTACGATTTATGACTAAGAAGATTGTCCCAGTGATGTTGTGCTTTGCAATAGCGCTACCACTGTTTGCCGACAAGGCCTCCCAACGTGTAGCCCAGTCGACTTCCGTTCTCAAAACGATAATCGATAAACAGGAAATACCGAAGGATGTCATGGACAAGGCAGTGTGCGTGCTGGTATATCCCAGCGTCAAGAAGGTCGGTATCGGCCTCGGTGTGACTTACGGACGAGGTCTGATCAAGATCGGAAGAGCACACGTCTGAACTCCAGTCACTTAGGCATCTCG
>OBLW0100000400.1_pt1 | contig 37293 bp, 39 predicted proteins | sample 1520161 | NCBI WGS metagenome assembly OBLW01 (sample SAMEA3539309, study PRJEB22396) | soil metagenome | biome: tundra; feature: field; material: soil | place: USA | collected 2010-05 | depth 0.15 m
AAAAGGCCGCATAGGAGCGCAAAAAATCCGAAGTAGCGCATTTCCAGCAGGGCCAGGCGGAATGAGTAGAAAATCCTCGGAACGACAAAGCAAACTGCGCAGAAGACGACAAGCGCCAGCAGCATAAGGAGTCGAGATCGTTGCGGAGGCGATGACACGATCGTTGTACGCAATGGATACCGTCGCGGCTAGCTGACTACATAGCCGCGACGCTGTGTTCGCTTTCGCTGTGCAGGAACGACCCCGATCCTCGGATCGCCATGCCTGACAAGCTCCACGAGCCGCCCAGCCGTCGGCTCGAACGAGTCGCATGAGTCGGCGAGGAAAAGCCATTTCGAAAGAACGGAGTGTGGTTTCAAAACCGGCATGTCGGAAACCAGGCTGGCGTGGTGGACTCGGTTTGTCGCGACAAGAATGCCGTGCCAGGGCCCCGGCTTGTCACAGAAACACAGAACGATCTTTCCGTGGAGGTAGACGGCCTTGGTGCCAAACATTGAGCGCAGTTCGAACGAGGCGTGCGACTCCAACGGCTCCAAAATCCACGCGTAAGCGTGAATCGGTTTTGGTCTGCCGAGGTCGTCGCGATGCATAAAGCCCATTGCCTGCCGATCCATTCTTTTGCGGCTCGGCATGCGCAGTTCAAACCCCGACTGAAGCAAGGCGGCCAGACCCAACTTTGAACTTCGGCATGGGCTGTTGCCGTGCCCAGTGCAGCGCCAGAGAATGCGGTCGAAAACGCGCGGCACCGCAGACGGCGGCCGATTTGCTTTTCACCAAGCGGCCTGTATTCTTCAGCCCCACGAGCCACGGACGGTGGTTCCATCAACCCAAAAGGAGAAAAGAATGCCATCTGCGAAAAAAAAGAAGACCCCATACACGATCGTCCATCACTTTCCCGGAGGCACGAAGGCGCAGTACGAGGCGTCCATTGCCGCGGTGCATCCCGGCAGAAGAAAGCTTCCGAAAGGCCAGATCTTCCATGCGGCCGGTCCGTCGGCCGGCGGCTGGACCATCGTGGCTGTCCACGATTCCAAGGCGAGTTGGGAGCGGTTCCGCGACGACATCCTGACGCCCAGAATGCAGCAAGGCGTCAAAGGGGGGTTCAAGACGCCGCCACAGGAGACGGCCATCGCCGTTTACAACCTGCAGCCGTAACAGTCTTTTGAGGAGGAGAAGGGGACAAGGTTCAAAAAGTTGCGGCCGAAGACCGCCTGCCAGCGGCTGGATCTGAATCTCTGCCCGGCATTCCCACACCACAATTTTTTCAGCCTGACCCCGGTGCGTTGCCCGGTGCGTTGCGGCTCAGGTAGGCAGCGGCCCGGTTCACGATGCTGGCGCGGGCACGACCATCTTCCACCCGTCCGGTTCCTGATGAAGGTGCACGTCGCTTTGGTGCACCGTCGAGTCGTCCGTGTGCTGCCATAGCGTTTGCAGCGTCACGTCGTCGGGACCCTGTGAGTTCTCCCCTAGCACCTGAAAGCCGCCCACCGGATGAGGGCTGCCCGCGAGCATGAACGCCATCAGCTTTGCCGGCGAGGAAGCATGAACCTGCAGCCGCGGCGTTGCGCGGCGGAACCTAGGGGATCTTCTTCTCGGGAGGAAAGCCCTCATTCAGAAAATCGACGGCTTCCTTCCGTGTGCGAAAGATTTCCGGGGAATGGAATCCGTTCAGCTCGCAAAATGCCTGATACATTCGGGATATGCCGAAATCCGTCAGGTTCCCAACCAGGAAAGCGCGTCGTGAATCTGGGGCGGGCTTCAGGACCGCGACGACCTCCCTCAGGCCCGATGACGACACATTGTTCTGGGTGAGCCCCGTGAAGTCGACGAGGACGCGCATGCCGCGGTGATATTTCACGTCGGAGACGAGTTCCCGAACAAGAACCAAGGCTTCCGAATCCCCATGCACTCCCTCAACTCGGACAAGAACCGCATCCCGATCCGAATCGATGGTGTAGGCGTAGGGCATGGCGGGCGATGCTGGCCCGATAATCAATGGCCAAAAACCAATGTCCAACAAACAAACGGCCCATGGGGTATCTTCCCAATCTCCTGGGGCCGGGAACGCCCCAGAACCGGATTGGCATGATGACCGGCGCCGCGGCCGGCTTTTTCGCCTCGCCGACGGGCGATTCTCCCTTTCTGCTGCCGTTGTGATCTGGGATCTGCTCTCCAACGAGAAACTGTATCGCCACCTGCATCCGCGCTTCGCGCTGAGTTTCGACTGGCTGGCGCGCTTTGATCCAGCGGTCCCGGACGGCCGCATCGAGCTGGATGGCGAGCGGGTGTTCGCGCTCGTCCAAACCTACACAACCGCGCCGGCCGAGAAGAACACCTTCGAGACACACAGGGAACGGATCGACATTCAATACATCGTCCGGGGCACCGAACTCATGCTTTGCGCTCCGGCCGGCTCCCTCCGGGAGACGACTCCGTACAACCCGTCGCGGGATGCCACCTTCTACGCCGATCCCGATGCAAGCACGAGGATCGTGTGCGGTCCGGGAAGTTTTGTCATATTCTTCCCCCATGACGGCCACAAGGGAGGATGCACGTGGCAGACGCCGGGCGCCATCAGGAAGGTGGTCATCAAGGTCCGGGTTTCATGAGACGCGGCGGGCCAATCTTCCGCCTGGGCGTTGCGGAACGGTGACTTGGCTCTTGGATTTCGCGGGCCGCGAGACCATTTGTGACTTGCCCCTGACCCCCCCTGAATGGCGTTAGTATGCCATCCGGCCGCATGTCCCCTTCGCAATCAAATCCGCCCGGCCGTCCCGGTTTCCTCCGAATTGGATTCGCGGCGGAGTTCGGCCTTTTTCGGATGCCCAAGGTGATGCTTTCGGCCCTGGCGATCATCTTCGTGCCCTCCCTGTATGTGCTGATTTACGTGAGCAGCGTCTGGGATCCCTACGGTGAGATGCGGCAGCTGCCGGCAGCGCTCGTCAATCAGGATGTTCCGGTCACGCTCGCGGGGCGCGAAATCGACCTGGGCGGCCAGGTCGTCGCAACTTTGGAAAAGGAGCGTCCCTTTGCCTTCGTTCGCTACGACACGCCCGAGGCCGCCCGGTCTGCCGTGCGGGTGGGAAAGGTCTTCTTTGCGCTCGTCATTCCGGCCGATTTCAGCCGGGCGGCCGTCGAGGGCGGCCCGCCAGCGCAATTGGGCCTCTATGTTTCCGAAGGCGGAAATTACACGGCATCCGTTTTCAGCAGACGGTTCGTCTCCGAACTCGCCCACACCGTAAACGAGAAGCTGGGCGGCGAGCGTTGGTCTGCGCTCGTCGGAGAAACCGGCCCCACAGATCAGCAGACCCTGCGTGGAGGACTCCTTGAACTTCGCGCAGGGGGAAGACAGCTGGCGGAAGGCGCGGACAGGGTTCACGCAGGCAGCATCCAGCTGCGCGACGGCGTCGGGCGCGCGCAGGAGGGTGCGAAAGCACTGGCAGAGGGCTCGGTGCAGCTCGCCGGCGGTTCTTCGCGCCTGACCGACGGAATGAAACAGGTGGAGTCCGCAGTGGGGTCCATCCGGTCGAAACTGCCGGGGGATCAGAGCCTCGGCGAACTCGTCCAGGGCAGCCGCGCCCTTGTCCAGGGCTCAACCGAACTCAAACAGGGATTCAGCCAGCTCGAAGCCGGCATCCCTCAACTCGATGCGGGAACCGATGAACTCCGGAAGGGTGTGGCCTGGGTGCCGTTCGTGGGCGGGAAAGTGGCGGATGGGGCGGGACAGCTTCGGGCGGGGATCGACACTCTCGGCAAAGGGATAACCCAGGCATCAAAGGGCGCCATCCAGTTGAGCGACGGAATGAACCGGCTGAATCCGGCAGTTCAGCCCCTGGCGGCTGGGCTCATCCAGCTGAACGCCGGCCTGGCTGCCCTTGCCGAAAAGCTGCCTCCGCCGGATCAGCTCGATCTTCTCGACCGCTCGATGGGCCAGCTCCGCGACGGGAGCGGCTCGCTGTCCGCCGGCTTGCAGGAGCTGAAGACAGGCGCCGTACAGCTCGAGGAAGGGGTGTCGGAGTTGAAGGGCGGCGCGAGCAGGCTCGCCGACGGCCTTGACAAGGTCTCCATTCGTTTCGAATCCGGAGTCGGCGGCGCATCCGCTGCAAAGCTGGCTGCGCCCGTGGACGTGGGCGTGGAGACGACCGCCGCCGTTCCGTATAACGGCCCGGCTTTTTCGCCCTACTTTTCCGCCCTGTCGCTCTGGGTGGGGGCGCTGATGATGAGCTTCGTATTCCACCTGCGACACTTGCCTGACTCCATGCAGCCGGCTCCGCGTCCCGTCAAATGCCTGGCAAAGGCATCGACACTCCTGGCGATGGGGGTGCTGCAGGCGACGGTTGTGGTCGTCCTGCCGGGTGTGATGCTCGGCATTCATTATGCGAACCCTTTCCAGGTCTGGCTGGTCGCGGTCATCGGTTCGGCCGTGTTCGTGAGCGTGATCCTGCTGCTGATGTCCGCAATCGGCGACGCCGGCAGGCTCCTGGCCGTCGTCCTTCTGATCTTTCAATTGGCCGCCTCGGGGGGAATCTATCCCGTGGAGTTATCCCCGGCCTTTTATCAGAATGTGCATGGATACCTGCCCTTCACTTTCCTGGTCAGGGCGTTTCGGGCGACGATGTTCTCGGCATTCGGGAGCCAATGGGGCCCGCCTGCCTGCGTGCTCGCGGCTTTCGGCGCCTCCGCGATGATATTGACCGCCCTGCTCGCACGCTGGAAATACGTGCCGAAGGAATCCTACGGCCCGGCAGTCGAATTCTGAGCCGATGCGGCTCAGGCCGATTTATTCCGCGGGAAGACCTCCTCCAGCCTCGCCATGAACGCAGGCGGAGGCCTCACCGGCCGCCGTTCGCGATTGACGAACGCGTGGACACTGTAGCCTGTCGCGAGAAGCGAGGCCTCCCGCCTGACCTCGTAGTCCAGGCGGATGCGGAAGGTAGGGCGGCTGCGCACCACGGTGACGATGTCCAGCGTGTCACCGTAATAGGCGGGCCGATGGAAGGTGAGCCCGATCTCGAGCACCGGCACCCAGTAGCCGAGCAGCTCAAACTGGCGGTAGTCCAATCCCTGTTCCCTCAGCAGCGCGGCGCGCCCCAGGTCCAGCCAGCGCGGAAAGCTGGCCTCGGCTATAAACCCCATCTGATTGGTCTCGGAAATGCGGGGAGTCACCGAGAGGCGCGAGGTTATCATGGAGGGGCCCCCTCTCGAGTATCCGGGATTTCGGCAGTGCAACCGATCGGAAGGCCGCTAGACCTTTCCGAGCGGGCCCGTCCGAGGTTTGCCCGAGACCGTATCCTTGAGACGGGGCTCCCCCTGGACGGCTTCAAGGACGGCGTTCATGATGAATTCGTCGATCTTGTCCGCGCGGCCCATCGGGACCGGATAGCGCACGATGATCTCCAATCCCTTGTCGCCCAGTCGGAGCCGTGCCGCGGGATGCGGCGCCTCGAGCTTCATGCCGACAAGACTCTCGGCCTTCCCATGCTGCGTCTCGATCAGCGGCTGGTATTCGGCGCAGACCTGGTTGACCGCCGCCAGGATCTTGTCGCGGGCATACGCCATATCGCCCTCGACATTCAGGGTGACCGCAATCTCGTGCCAGCCGAAATCCGTCCCCGGCATCTGCTTGAAGATCGGGTTGGCCTGAAAAATCACCGAGTTGGGCACCACGATCACGCGACCTGTGGGATGAAGGTCGACGCCCGAGCCGGCGAGTTCCATGAGATACAGGCGCACGAGCCCCGTATCGATGATCTCCCCGGTCACCCCCGACACCGTGACCCGGTCGCCGACCCGGATCCCGTGCCGGCCGATGAGGAAGAAATACGCCGCCAGCGAAAGGATGATGCTCTGCAACGCCAGCGCCACACCGGCCGTCATGAATCCGGCAAACGTGGCAAGCGAACCCAGGTCGCTGATGATTGCGACGAGGATCACGATCATCATGAGACCGCCGATGACAAAGCGCCGGATGAGCAGGAACTGGTGGCGCCGCCGTGCGTCAACGGTGTAGCGGAAGGTCATGCGGCGCCAGATATCGGAGATGACAAGGACGAGAGCCAGCGTTGCGATGACCACCGCCAGGCGCACGATCAGGCCGCGCAACTGGGCATCGTACTGGCGGCTCACCGAGTCATGCCACGGACCCAGATTCTGGAGACTCTGGTCGAGGTAGGCGGACTCGCCGCGAAGCGGCACGGAGGCGGCCGACAGAACGTTAAAGTCCGCCGCCATTGTCTCGAGCTGCTGCCGCGCCGTTTGCAACTGGCTCAAATCGTTTCCCAGGGCACGGTCGCCGACCTGCTCGCTTTGTGCCACGATTGCGGACAGGCTCGCGCGCAGCGGCTCGCGCAAACGAGAAACAATCGCCTGCATCTTTCCCGTCTCGGTGAGGAGCTGGTCAATCCCCCGCAGCGCCCCCCCCAGCCGGAAAAGATCCAAGGTCCGCCCGATCAAACCACTGGGCTCCCCGCCGGCGGCTGGCCGCGGCGGCGCGGCGGCCAGGGCGGGAGTGCCCCCGAAGATATCCGACACCGACAGTTGGAGGGCGTTGATCTGGCCTGAGATCGTGGATGCGCCGCCTTCGTCGGCCGCGTTGTTCACGTATTCCTCGACCTTCTGCATCGCCGCACGCAATGCGAGGGAGAGATTGTAGGCGGCCTGAAGCGTGTTGCGCTGCGCGGCAAGGTTCGCGCGGTCCTGATCGCTTTGCGCCGATTGGATCTGCGCATCGACCGACTTGATCTCGGCGTCGAGCACGCGAAGCCGTTCGGCCAATCCCGCCTTGAGATTATTCGATCTCCGCTGCTCGGACGCGTTGGTTTTGGACGGACCGGCCGCAGGCCGTGCCGTGACGGTCGTCAACGGCACTTGGGCCGCCGCAGTATCGAACGCGAGCTTGACCTCCTTGCCCGCAAGGCCGATTTGCGTCTCGTAAAAGAACTCGTCGCTCGGCTGCGTGATCCATTGCTTCGCGGTCCCGACCTGGCGGTACCAGTGGATCGACGCGTTCAGGTGCCCCAGAACCGCATCCTCCTTGTAGATTGAGGTCTTTGGACCCGAGTCGCCGCGAAGCGCGATCGGCGCGGCAACGGCCGCGGCAATCAGGGTGGCCCCGGCCAGAAGCGGGGACCTCACCGTGCCGATCAATCGTTCGCGCCCTCGAAACATGACGTCAATTCCTCACCCCGTACCCGCGCAGAGTCAAAATCTAACCTGCTTGTGCGGTTGCGGCAACCGGCGCCGGATGAGCCCGCCACGCTCCCGCCACGACTGCAAACACCAGGATTCCCAGGAGGCCAAAGCCCGATTCCGCAAACAGCATGTCCCTGGGGCCGCGGTGCTGCGCGACGGCGGCAAGAATCAGCCCCATGTACCAGATTGGCGTGTTGGAAAGCGACGCCAGGGCATTGTATTTCGTGGCCGCGCTGCCAGCGCCTATGGCTTCCAGAACGAAGCATGAAAACGCCGCGTAGCAGAGGCCCGTCGCAAACGCGTACGCCAGGCTGCACGAGATGTAGGTGGCGGGCGTGGCGGGAAGGAGGGCCATGGCGGCGGTGATCGCCGCCATGAGGCCCCCAAAAACCGCATAACCCACGCGGCCCCCGAGCCGGATGCATCCGTAGCCGCCGACAATGGAACCGACCATGGAGACAATCCCGTTGAGAAATCCCTGGACAAGCTCCACATGGCCTGGACCGGCGCCCCAGTTTGCCGCCACCTCGGCCTGCGCAAGGACCCCGCTCGCGGCGCCCGTGCCCACCGGCACAATGCAGAGGATGGCGCTGAGCACTCCGACTCGCGACCGGATCATCCGCCAAAAATCGACAGCAGTGTTGCGTATCGCCTTCCCGGCCGACATGCCCCTCGACTCGGCGGGCACGTCCGGTATCCATGGCAACACGGCCGCGCAGCCAAGCGTAAGGGCCCCGAGGATCATCCCGGATTCCCATCCATGGTGCAGATTGGACGCCAGCCACAGGCCGATGCCGCCGCCGATTCCCGTGCCGGCCATGTTCCCGGCCTGGTACCATCCGCTGACCCGCCCCCGATCGGAAGGCGGCGTGAGATGCGCGATCAGGCCCTCCAGGGCGAAGCCCAGGAAGGTCGCAGCGACGGAACTCGCGAGAACGAGCGCCTCCACGAGCCGGAATGTCGGAGGCGCAAGGGGAACCGCCGCCGTGCCGAACATCCCGGCGGCGCACATCACGCAGGAGAGCAGGTACCAGCGGCGCCGGCTGAGGGTCAGATCGGCAACGGGCGACCAGAAGAACTTCCACATCTGGGGAAACAGGCTCGCCGCGACCAGCACGGCTCCCTGCTCCACGGAAAGGCCCGACTTGGTGGCCAGATAGGCAAGAGTGACGGAGGCGTACCCGCTGCTCGCGCCAAAAGGCAGCACCAGGATCGTGTATACGAAGGGATGGGGAGACCGTCTCTGTTCAGTCACGCGTGGCGGATCTTCCCGCTGGTTTTCTCGGCCGTTCGGAGCGCAAGCCACCGGTTGTGACCGAACTTTTGATTCAGGAAAGAAAAAACGCCCCTTTTCCCTGCCGGGGCTAGCCCGCGTAAACCTCGATCTTGCCGGCCTCCGCAAGGCCGAGCGGCTGGCGCGACCCGTCGCGAAGACCGATCTGGACGATGCCCGAGACAAGGTCCCGCTCCAAAACCCGCACCTTCGCGCCCGGCTTCAGGCCCAGCCTCTCAACGAGCCCAAGAAACACGGCCGATTGGTCCCGCACGCGAAGCACCCGGGCCGAAAGGTGGAGCGGAAACGTCACCAGCGTCTGCCCGACCGCACCGGGAACGGATCCCTGCGCGGAGGGAATCGGATCGCCGTGCGGATCGGTCCTCGGATGGCCGAGAACGGCATCGATCCGGTCCATGAGCCGCCCCGAGATCGCATGCTCCATCTCCTCCGCCTCCTCATGGACGTCCGCCCAGTCCATCTTCAGCGTTCGAACCAGAAAGGTCTCCACCAGCCTGTGGCGCCGGACGACATTCAGGGCCGTGCGCCGTCCGCTGTCCGTCAGGCGCACCCCGCCGCGCGGCCGGTGCTCGATCAGGCCTTCCGCGGCAAGGGCCTTGGCCATGGCGGTCACCGTGCCCGGAGTCACCTTCATCGCACGGGCCAGCATGCCCATGGAAACAAGCTCCCGGCCCTCCCCGAGCAGGAGGATGCGCTTCAGGTAGTTCTCGACGGTGACACTGGGCACGGGGGCCAGTGTGTCCGGCGCGCCTTGTATGGGCAATAAAAAGATTTATTTTGATCGACCAAAATAGATCTTGATCTTGATTGCTCAAAACCAAATCCTTCAGCCTTGAAACTGATGAAGCAACCCGGGCTCCCTCCACCGGGAACCCCCGGGAGTCCCTGCGCCTCATGAGCGAAACCGGCGGGACGCCCGAGAACCTTCATGAACCGGCAAAGGACGGAGCCTCCGGGGCGTCCAACGCCGGCGGGCCGGAACCGGTCCGCGTTTCCCTGGAGGGACTGCATGGCACCGTAAGCCTGCCGTCCCAGCAGGCGGGATTCTGGCGGCAATGGAGGGCCTTTGTCGGACCGGCGATCCTGATCAGCGTCGGCTACATGGACCCGGGCAACTGGGGCACCGATCTGGCGGGCGGGGCCCAGTTCAAATACGGCCTGCTCTGGGTCGTTGCCCTGGCCAGCCTCATGGCCGTCATCCTCCAGGTGATATCCGCCCGCTTGGGTGTGGCAACGGGAAAGGATTTGGCGCAGTGCTGCCGCGACTACTACCCCGCGTGGACGCGGTGGCCCAACTGGATCACCATGGAAATCGCCATCGGAATGACCGATCTGGCAGAATCGCTCGGAAGCGCCGTGGCCCTGAACATGCTGTTTCACATCCCCCTGCAGTGGGCGATCATCATCACGGCCTTCGATGTGCTGCTCCTGCTGGCGCTGCAGGGTTTTGGCGCCAGGCTGATCGAGGCGGTGGTCACGGTCTTCGTGCTGACCATAAGCGTCTGTTACGGCATCGAAGTATTCGGTCTGGCCCAGACCAGGCCCGATTTCCTCGAAATGGGCCGCGCCATGGTGCGGCCGGATTTCGCCCAGGCCGGCATGCTCTTCGTCGCCATCGGCATCATCGGGGCGACCGTCATGCCGCACAACCTGTACCTCCACACGGCCCTGGTGCAGACCCGCAAACTGCAGCAGGACGAACCGTCCGTGCGCCGTGCCATCCGCTTCAATACGATCGACACCACCGTGGCGCTGACCATCGCCTTCTTCATCAATGCGGCGATCCTGGTGCTCGCGGCACTCGTCTTTTACGGCAAGGACAGCATGACGCTGCCCGGCGGGCAGGTGGTCCGGTTCGCGGCCGACAGCGACTGGATTCGCGTGGCCTACCTGACGATCGCTCCGCTGCTGGGGACGACCCTGGCCAGCACCCTCTTTGCCGTGGCGCTCCTTGCCAGCGGCCAAAGCAGCACGATCACCGGCACGCTCGCCGGGCAGGTCGTGATGGAGGGCTTTATGCGGTGGCGGATAAAGCCGTGGTTGCGGCGGATGATCACCCGCCTGCTGGCCGTGGTGCCTGCGATTTTGATCATCAGCGTCCGCGGCAACACCAGCGTGACCGATCTTGTCAATCTCAGCCAGGTTGTGCTGTGCCTCGTGCTGCCCTTCGCCATGTTCCCGTTGCTGCACTTTTCAAGTTCGCGCAAGAGGATGGGAAAGTGGCGAAGCGGCTGGTTCCTGATGATTACGGGTTGGGGCACTGCGCTTCTGATCACGGCAATGGACATCTACAGCTTGCCGGACGCGCTGAAGCAGGCTTGGGTCGTCATCGCCGGCCACTGAAACGGATCTTCATGCAACCTCAGATGAAAGGCAGCCATGTATGACAAAATCCTTCTGACGCTGGACGCGACTCCAACCGACCGGGTGATCATAGAGCACATCAAGGCCCTGGCCAAGGAGATGCACAGCCGCGTCGTGCTGCTGCATGTCGCCGATGGCTGGGCCGCGCGCACCCACGGGGCCGATGCGGTCAGTCCCGAGATTGCCGAAGACACCGCATATCTGCGAAGCGTGCAGGCCGAGTTTCAATCCGCAGGCATCCAGGCCGAGGCTGAATTGGCGTTCGGCGATCCGGGCAAGCAAATTGTCAAATGGGTTCGGGACAAAAGCTGCGATCTGGTGGCCATGAGCACCCATGGACATCGTTTCGTCGCCGACCTGGTGCTGGGATCCACCTCCAGGCAGGTCCGGCACAGCGTCACCGTGCCCGTGCTCCTTCTCAAAGCCAGGCCGTGACCGCCTCCCGCCGGACCCGGCCCTCTGATGACTGGTGATCCGATTATTTCCGGCTCCAGGGGAATCCTCGTCCTCGGGCTCGCCATTTCATCGCTTCTTGGCGTCGGAGCCAGGGCTGACGGGTCTCAAGCGGCCGGCCCGCCGGATCCTGCGGCAGCGCCGGCGCCCGCCTTGAATGCGCCGGGGGCGGATTCCGCGGGATTCCCCGATCCTTCGCAATGGAGCGTGCACGCACAGGCGACGGTGATCGAGCAGTGGCACTACGGCTTTCCCGCGGAGTATTCCGGACGGAACAGCCTTGAGTCCCGCACAACCGAGGACAAGCACACGGTCACGGCCACCCTGTTCATCGGCCGGCGGCTTTGGCCGGGCGGCGAAATCTATTTCGATCCTGAAGTTCCCGAGGGCGAAGGACTCAGTGGCACGGTCGGAATGGCGGGCTTCCCGAATGGGGAGGGAACCCGGGCCTCCGGCGACAGCCCGCACTACAGCACGTCCCGTCTTTTCCTGCAGCAGACGTTCGAACTCGGGGGCGGGAAGGAACAGGTCGAGGACGATGCAAACCAGCTCGCCGGAGAAAAAGAGGCCAATCGTCTCACCCTGACCGCGGGCAAGTTCGCCGCCGTGGACTATTTCGACGACAATGCCTGCAGCCACGATCCCCGCACCCAGTTCATGAATTGGGCCCTGATGGACAGCGGCGCCTGGGACTATCCGGCAGACACGCGCGGATACACGGCCGGCTTCGTGGCCGAGCTGAGACAGAAGGGATGGGCGACAAGGTACGGAATCATGATGGAGCCGCAGGAGGCGAACCAACTCGTGCTGGACAAGCATGTGACCAAGGCGTTTGCACAGGTTCTCGAACTGGACCGGTCCTATTCGTGGGACGGGCATCCGGCAACCGTGCGCCCCTTTTTGTTTCTGAACCGGGCCGACATGGGAAGCTACAGCGAGGCCATTGCGGATCCGGCGGCCCGCCTGGACGTGACCCGGACCCGGGAATACCGCTCGAAGTACGGGGCGGGGCTGAGCTGGGACCAGGAACTGACGGCGAACACGGGAGCCTTTTTGCGCCTCAGCTGGAACGACGGAAAAACGGAGTCGTGGGCATTCACCGAAATCGACCGCTCCATCGCAGGGGGCATCAGCCTCAAGGGAGCTGCGTGGGGTCGCGCCGGCGACGTCGCGGGCCTGGCGGGAATCGCCAACGGCCTGTCATCGGAACATCGGCAGTACCTTGCGGCGGGCGGGTATGGCTTTATCATAGGCGACGGCCGCCTGAACTATGGTTCGGAAGAGGTTGTCGAGGCATATTACGATGCGAAGGTCGCCAGGAGGCTGTGGATCACGCCCGATCTGCAATATGCGGAGCATCCCGGATACAATCGGGATCGCGGCGGCCTGCCGATCTTCGCCATCCGGGCCCATTGGGAATACTGATTCGCCGCCGGACTCCCTTCCTGCGGCGGAAGGGCTATTGGGGAAGATGGCCGGCCAATTCCTCCCGCAGATGCGTGATGCGCAGCTTGGCCTCGCTGTTTCGAACGGCCATTGCATAGGCCGCGGGCTCACCCACTATGAATACCTTCTTCCTGCCGCGGGTGACCGCCGTGTAGAGCAGGTTTCGCTGGAGCATCACGAAATGCGCCTTCAGGAGCGGGATGATCACGAGCGGATACTCGCTGCCCTGGCTCTTGTGAATGCTGATCGCGTAGGCGAGGGCCATGTCGCCCAACTCTCCCCGCGTGAATTCGTGGGTCTCCCCGTCAAAAACCGCCGTGAGGGTTCCGGCTCCCGGGTCCACCCCCTTCACCACGCCAATGTCCCCGTTGAACAGGTTCTTGTCGTAGTTGTTTCGCAGCTGGATCACCTTGTCGCCCGGGCGGAACTCGCCGGCGGCGGTTCGCAGCCCACGGAGGCCGGCCGCACGGGAGGCTGTTCCCGGTGCCGCTGGGTTCAGGGCCGCTTGCAGCTCGACGTTCAGGTTGGTAACCCCGGCCACCCCCTTGTGCATCGGAGCCAGGACCTGCACATCATTGACCGGGTCCAGCCATGGAAACTGGCGCGGCACAAACTCCGCGCACAGCTCGATCACCTTGCGAAGGCAGTCTTCCGCCGAACCCGCCGCGATGAAGGCAAGGTCGCTCCATTTTGGCGCCGAGGCGACGTCGGGAAGCACGGGCGGAAGCGAAAAGTCGCCGCAGTTGATCGCATGCGCCGTCGTCACGATCCCGCTCTGGCCCTGCTGGCGGTAAATGACGGCGAGGCGCGTGACCGGCGCGCCCGCCGCGGCGATCAAGTCCTTGAGAACGTCGCCCGCCCCCACGCTCGGCAATTGATCCACGTCGCCGACGAGCAGCAAATGCGCCCGGAGCGGAACAGCCTGGAAAAGGGCGGCGGCCAGCCTCGCGTCCAGCATCGATGCCTCGTCCACGATCAGGAAATCGGTCGCCAGCGGATGGTCCTCGTTTGCCGTGAATCCGCCGCTGGTGGCATCATACTTCAGGAGCCGGTGGATCGTTGAAGCGAAACCGCCGGTCGTTTCGGCCAGGCGCTGGGCGGCCCGTCCCGTCGGCGCGGCCAGATGCACGCGGACCTTCTTGGCCTTGAGGATGTCCACCAGCGCGCGCAGGCACGTTGTTTTTCCGGTTCCCGGTCCGCCTGTCAGTATCGTCACCTTGTCCGCGAGCGCGCGGCGCACCGCGTCCCGCTGGAGGGCGTCAAAGACGAAGCCCGCGCGCTTCTCGGCCCACTGAAGGGCCGCTTCGACCCTGATCGGAGGCAATCCGCCGTGCGCCCGGCGCAGCCGCGCGACGACCTCCGCTATCTTCCGCTCCGCGCGGTCGTTGTGCGGAAGCTGCACGAGCGCCGTCCCGCCGGCGCCGTAGCGCACAATCTGCTTCGAACCGACCAGCGCCTCGACCCGCGCGGCGACGCGGTCCACGGCCGTCCCGAGCAGATTTGCCGCATGGGCGACCAGATCCCCTTCCCGGAAGGCGGTGTGCCCCTCCTCCTCCAGGGTTTCCAGGGCGAAGATGAGCCCCGCATCGATCCGCGGCGGCGCATCGTTGGCAAAGCCCAGGTTGATCGCGATCCTGTCCGCGGTCCTGAAGCCGATTCCGTCGATTTCCCGCGCCACGCGATACGGCTCTTCCAGAAGAACGCGCCTGGCCCCGGCGCCGTATTTCGTCACGAGCTTGACGCATTGGCCCGGCGTCACGCCGTACGTCTGGAGGAAGATGTAGAGCTCCCGCTCCGCCCGCTTCTCCTCCCAGGCCTTCCGTATCGCGGCCGCCCGCTTGCGCCCGATCCCAGGGACCTCGCGAAGCCGGCCCGAGTCCTCGCTCAGGACGCGGAACGTGTCGGCGCCAAAGGCGTCGACGATCTGATTGGCGTACACCCTTCCTATGCCCGGCACGAGCCCGCTCCCGAGGTACTTGCGAATCCCATACACGCTCGACGGAAGCTCGCTGCGGAACGCCGTTATCCGGAACTGGGCGCCGTGCTGGGCGTGGCGCGTCCATTCGCCGGTCAGGTGCAGGGTCTCGCCGCATTCCACCCCCGGGAGGACGCCGACGATGGTCACAAGCGCCGCAGTCCTTTCCTTCTCCCCCTTTGCTTCGGGCCGGAGCTCCGCAATGGTGTAATGGTTCTCCTCGTTGAGGAAAATGATGCGCTCGACGACCCCGGCGAGGTTCGCCGGTGCGGGCGGGGAGGATGGACCGGCCGCGGGATTCACGGCGGGTGCGGCGGCCTCGGGTCAACTCGTGCGTGTGTCGGCATTCGGCGGTCCTTGGGCAGGGCGGGATACCATACCGGCCGGATCGTGTTTGCAAACACGCCCTAGGGGAGATTCCGTCCGAGTTCCACCAAGCCGGGATAGACCGCGTCGGCGCCCGCGGCCAGGAGTTGCTCGGCGCTGTGCGTTCCAGTCGTCACGCACCAGGCTTTCAATCCGCCGTTGTGCGCCGCCTGGACGTCGAACGGGGAATCGCCGACCAGCAGGCTTGAGCCGGCCTCGCCGCCGACAAGCTGCAGCATGTGCGCCGTGAGCCTGGGGTCGGGCTTCAGCCATGGCGTGTCCTTCGCCCCGACAACCGCGCTCAGAAGCGGGCTGAGGCCGAGAGCCTCGCAGACCGGGCGGGAGGAGGATCCAAGCTTGTTCGAGCAGACGGCGAGAACCGCCCCGCGGGCGTGAAGCGATTGAAGAAGCTCGAAAGCGCCCGGCATGAGCACGACATCCTCGAGCATGATCTTCTCCCAATAATCGTTGAAGATCCGGAGTCCGTCGGTCTGGTGTTCCGCCGGCAGAAGCCGGGAAAACGCATTTTCAAGGCCTCCGCCGACCGCCGCGCGGACCCTGGCATACGTCGGCTTGGGTAATCCAAGTTCCTCCATCGTATGGCAATAACAGCGGTAAATCGCCGCGAAGTGATCGATCAGCGTGCCATCGAGATCAAAAAGGAAGGTGTGAAAATGCATGAAGAGTGAACTTGCCATGTTCCGGCGCAAACGACGAGCGAAAGAAGCGGCGGGGGGCGGCGCCGGATTGCCGCCCGGCTTGCGGCGGGCGTTCACCTGGCCAACCTCAATGCCGTGAACATCGGCTTTCTTGGCGGACGATTCGATCCCGTTCATTTTGGCCATCTCGGCGCCGCCCAAGAGGCTCTCGTCCAATGCCGCCTGGACCGCCTCGTCTTCGTGCCTACCGCGCAGGTGCCGCACAAGTCCCATCGCATCCACGCCTCTGCCGCGGACCGCCTGGCCATGCTGCGCCTCGCAACCGAATCCCAGCCGCATTTTGAGATCTCCAAATTCGAGCTGGGGCGGCACGGCGCCAGTTATACGATCGACTCCGTGCGCCACTTCCGGCGCCTCCATCCGCAGGACCGAATTTTTTGGATCGTTGGCGCCGACCAATTGGGGAGGCTGCGCGACTGGAAGGGAATCAGCGAACTCGTTCTCCTGGCCGAATTCATAGGGTTGATGCGGCCCGGCCATTCCCCGCAACCGGCCCCTGACATCCCAGGCCTGCGGCTGCACGACTGCGCAAGCCGCATGATCGGGATCAGTTCGACGGAATTGCGCAAACGCGTGAAGGATGGCCTGCCTCTCGCCGGCCTCGTGCCGGATTCCGTTGCCGGCTATATCGCCCGCAGCGGGCTGTACAGGCGGTGATCGCTAGCTGCCGACCTGGCCCTTGAAGCCGCGTTCCATTTCGCCCGACTGCGCCACGTCGGCGACCTTGGCGACCAGCGCCTGGCGTTCCGCCTCCTCCATAGCGATGAAGCTCTGGGCGGAGGCGACGTTCGCCTTGAGATGTTCGACGGTTTGCATTCCGGAAACGAGCGTGGAGATGGGCAGCGACCAGACATAGCGCAGGGCGTCATGCACGGAGAGGCGGTCGGGAATGACGCGCGGTCCCGAGCCGCCCCGGCCGCCCATGAGACCGTCGGCGGCCAGCGTCTTCATGGCCAGGACGCCCATGTTGCGCTGCACCAGGATCGGCAGGACGTTCAGCGTAAAGCTCTCGTAGGATGGATCCGCGATGTTGATCGGCATCTGGCAGGTTTCAAAGGCATCGGTCAGCTCCAGAACGCGGGCATGCGTCTTCCAGCTCGCGTGCCCCGTGAAGCCGATGTGGCGCACCTTGCCCTCTTCCTTGGCCTTGAGCATGACGTCGAGCACCTTCGCCACGCGGGTGTTCGCCTTGTCGATTTCCCTCACATCGTGCAGCTCCCAAAGATCGACATAGTCGGTCTTCATGTGCTTCAACGAGTTCTCGAGGTGGCTGCGCGCGGTGTCGGCGTCCTCCGCCATTGTCTTTGTGAAAATGAGCACGTGCTCGCGGTATTTCGGGGTGAGGAACTTCCCGTAGCGTATCTCGCTTCCGCCGTTCTGGTAGAGTTGTGCCGTGTCAAACGTGCGGATCCCGCTTTCGATCGCCGCCTCGATGACGGCCTGGGCGTCGCTGTCGGCCTTCGGCCGCCCGATATGGGAGCCGCCGACAGTGATCATCGTGACCCTCAGTCCGGTCTTCCCGAGCGTGCGCCGCGGAAGGATGGGGCCGAGCTTGTCGGAGGGCGCCTCCTCCGCGGCGCCCATGGCGCGCCACGGCAGCAAGGCCGCTCCGGTTGCCAGCGCGAGTCTCTGCAGAAGTTCACGCCGGGAGATGGGGTCGCGTGCAGGAATCATGGCGCATTAGATACTGCCGTTTTCCCTCTTTCGCAAATTGAAAGCCGGGCTCGGTCGGCCTGTAATTCCATTTCTCTCGGCTGGAGTCCCAAGTTGGCAAAGACACGTCCTCCTTCATTTTTCGGTCGTGCTTTTGACAGGAATTGTCATTCGTTGGCCGTAGCTTCCCAATCCCTCCGTCCCGTGATCAAAGGCATCTTCACCCCAAACCTGACTCCCTTCCTCGACGACGGCCGAATCAATGAGGACGAATTGCGCCGGATGGTGAATTGGCTTGTCGAAAAAGGCGTGAGCGGACTGTACCCGAACGGCAGCACGGGCGAGTTCATCCGGTTGAGCTTTGAGGAGCGCAAGCGCGTCATCCAGATCGTGGTCGAGGAGAATCGCGGGCGCCTGCCCATCCTTGCCGGAGCGGCCGAGACGAACCTCACGATGATCCTGGACGCCTGCCGGACCTATGCGGATCTCGGTTGCGTCGCGGTGTCGATCACGGGCCCCTATTACTACAAGGTCAGCCAGGAAAGCATTGAGCATTTCTTCCGCGAGTTGGCGAAGCGCTCGCCGATCGACATCGTGCTTTACAACATTCCCCAGTATTCCAACGAGATCAGCGTGCCCGTGCTCACGCGGCTGGCGCTGGATTGCCCGCGCATCGTCGGGGTGAAGGACAGCAGCCGCGACTTCCCGCGGTTTCTATCGACGCTGAACGCCATCAAGCCCCAGCGTCCGGACTTCGCCTGCCTGATCGGATGCGAGGAGATCCTGTTTCCCTCGCTGCTCATGGGCGCGGACGGCGGGACCATCGCCTCGAGCGGAGTCGTGCCCGAGGTGATCGTGAAACTGTACAACGAATTCCTCGCCGGCCATTGGGAGGAGGCGAAGCGCATCCAGTTCAGGCTGCTGGATCTGATCGACGCCATGCTTTCCGGCGTGAACTTCCCGGACGGCTTCCGCGCGGGCATGACGCTGCGGGGCTTCTCGCTCGGCTCGAGCCGGCAATTGCTCTCGCCAAAGGAGCAGCTGGGCCTCGAGGACATCCGCTCCAGGATTGCGTGCATCCTGGCCGACTGCGGATACGAGGAGGCGGCGCACGCCTGCCGGCCGCAGGCCGCCGCGCCGGCGGATTCGCGGGCCGTCAAGGGAATTGATGTGGACGGGATCGTGCAGGAGGTCATGAAGCAGCTCCGCGCGCCGGTGACGCCGGGCAGTCCGTGAACACGCTGCACCTGGCCCTGGGCTTTGCCGAGATGCCCTTCCTGAGCATCACGGCGGTGATCGCGGACCAGGTCGTCAAGGAGTCGGGAGTCCGCCTGCTCGGAATCGAGACGAGCGGCAACGAGAACCTCATGATGCGCCTGCAGGGCGACGTGGCGGCGGTGGAGGCTGCGCTCGCGTTTGTGGAAAGGCGGGCGAAGGAATTGGGCGTGACCGCAATCGTGGATTGCATCGGCCGCCCCGAGGCCGGGCTCGACCCTCTCATCCATTTCCCGAATTCGACCAATCCGCTCTATGGGGGGCGCGACCAGATCGTGCCGACGGAATTTAACCAATCAAAGGACGAAACTATGGACACAAACCAACCGGCTCTGGGCATCATTGAAACGCAGGGCCTCACGGCGATTCTCGAAGCGTGCGACACCATGCTCAAGGCCGCCAACGTCACTCTCGTCGGCAAGGAAAAGATCGGTGCCGCCTATGTCACGGTGATCGTGAAGGGCGAAGTGGCGGCCGTGCAGTCCGCGGTAGACGCCGGCGCCAAGGCGGTCGGAAGCCTGGGAAAGCTCGTGGCCGCGCATGTCATCGCGCGGCCGCACAACGACTTGATCGCGCTCCTGCCCAAGTGACGCGGCGGTCGCCGCCGCCCGTCAGGCCGTTGACGCTGCCGGCTCGGCTTTCTCGATCGGATTCACCGGATCGATGAAGATCCAGCAAAGCCCGCCCAAGATGTAGATCGCCGCCGAGATCGCGAAAATGAGCGTCCAGTTGTGATTCATGTACTGGAGGATGCAGCCCACGACATAGGGACCAACAGCGCCGCCGATTTGACCTGCCGTGTTCACGGCGGCGGAGACGGTGCCTGCGTACTGTCCGCCGACATCCATGGCGGTGCGCCAGCAGAGGGGCAAGGTCAGGTCGAGGAAGAAACTGGCCAGACCCATGGCCAGCATCGCCCAGACCGGGTCGGCAATGCGGAGCATGATCAGGAGCATGACCGCAGCCCCCCCGTAGCCCACATAGGCCAGGCTCCGGCGGACGTGGACCAGCGCAAAGCCGCGGCGGACGAGCCAGCCGGCCAGCCAGCCTGACAGCAGGCACGCGAATCCGCCAAAGAAAAGGGGAATGCCGGAAAGGAGGGCGCCCTTGTGCAGTTCGAGCCCGCGCGCCTCCCGGGCATAGGTCGGCAGCCAGGTGATGTAGAAATACCAACCGTAGCCGAAGCAGAAATACTGCACGATGAGCAGCCATACCGTGCGCGAGTGTACGATTTTCGACCACGGCACCTTGGGGCGGCTCGCGGGCTTTGCCGGCGCTTCCTGTATCAGCGCGAGTTCGGCGGCGTTCACGCCCTTGTGGTCGCTGGGACTGTCGCGGAACCACCCGTGGAAAAGGACCGCCCAGAGAATGCCGGGGACGGCGAACGCGGCGAAAGTCCACCGCCAGCCCACGAGCGAGATCACCCACACGACGAGCAGCGGCGTGATCGCTCCGCCCCAGCGCGTGCAAAGCCACATGACGCTGACCGCCCGGTTGCGCTCGACGACGGGCAGCCATTTTGTGTAGGCCTTGGCCAGGTTTGGAAAAGCGCCGGATTCGGCCCCGCCAAATAGAAACTGCGCCACCAGCAGGGAGCCCAGGTTCCAGGCCCGGCCGGTGGCGGCGGTGAAGAGCGACCACCAGACGACCATCTGGGTAAGCACCTTGCGCGGCCCGAACAGGTCGCCGAGCGACCCGGCCAGAACGCCGAAAAAACCGTACGCCAGGGTGCTGAAGCTAAAAACCAAGCCCATTTGGTAGTCGGAAAGGCCCAAATCGGCAGCGACCGACCCTTTGGCCTGGGCCATGCAGACGCGGTCGACGTAGGTGATCAGGGCCAGCGTCGCCGCAAAGGCGAGGACCCAGTGGCGGGTGCGGGTTGGCCTGCTGGCGTCGGCGGGCGGAGTTGGGGCGGGGGGCATGAGCGCGACGCGGGCGAATCTTAATCTCGGGCCGTGCGTCAGGAGCAGTCAGCTAGGCTGATTTGCCGATCGAACCCAAGTCCTAAGACTGAGAAGGCAATAATATCCTCACGCGCTTGACCTCCGAAGCACCCCGGAATAGATGACCTCACCCAAATTTCATCCGATGCGCCCCGTTGAGGATGAGGAGGTTTTCCCCCTGTCAGTTCGCCGCCTGCCGGCGTAGCCGCAACCCCGGATTTCACCGAGTCGATGCAAGACCCAACAATCAGGAGTAACTTATGCTAAATCGAAACATCTCGCGCCGGGATTTTCTCGGGGCCTCCGCAATCGGGGCGATCGCGGGCGCGTCCGTCCTGTCGAATCCGGTCCGCGCCGCCGCGGACTCGGTTGGGATCAAGCCAACCGACCTGCCCGACCTCACCATCAAGGAGGTGAAGGTCTACGTGGCAAACCTCGGGGCGCTTCACAAGATCAACAGCCCGGAAAGCGGTGAGATCTGCTCCATCGTCACGAACTGCGGAATAGAGGGCAATTATACCATCGGCAACCGGGTGCCCGGCACGGGCTGGCTGGCCTACGCGAAGGACGCGTGTCTCGGCAAGAATGTCATCGACCTGCTGCCCGGATTGACCGCTGCCACCACTCCGCGCAGCCGCATGTTTCCCACCATGTTCGTGGGTGGGTTCGGCTACCCCAACGGCATGCACCTGGGGAGCATCGGGGAGACGAATTACCATGCCGCGCTCATCGATGTCATGCTCTGGGATATCCTGGGAAAGGCGGTCAACCGGCCGATCTACAAGCTTCTCGGCGGAACGAAGGATCGGATGCTCGCCTATGGCAGTTCGCTGCACCTGCCGGCGATCGAGGACTTTGCGCCTCAGGCTCTGGAGGCGAAGGCAAACAATTTCCGTGCCTACAAGATTCATCCGGGCGGAGGGCAGCACCGGGAAGCCACGGCCGAACCGATTTCTGCCTACGTCGGCCACATCGAGGAGATCCGATCGGTCCGCCAAGCCGTTGGCGAGGAATTCACGCTGCTTTTCGATCCGGTGCAGCGCTACAACGTGCACGAGGCCCTGGCGGTCGGACACGCGCTGGAGGAGTATGGCTACGTCAGCTTCGAGGACCCGATCCCGTCGACCGATATCGAGGGACTGATCGAACTTCGCCAGAAACTGACCGTGCCGGTCGAGGTGGGCGAATTCCTCTACGCGATTCAAGGCTTCGCCGAGTACATTCGCAGGGGGGCGATCGATATCGTCCGGTTGATCGCCGACAACGTCGGCGGCATCACCGGCTCGTTCCGCGTGGGCCAGCTGGCCGACGCATTCGGAATGCCGTGCACGCCCCATAACTGGGGCAACGGATTCGACCTGGCCGTGCACATGCATTTGGAGCTGGCGCTGCCGAACTGCTATTGGTTCGAGATGCCGTATCCGCCGACCCTCACCGACCGCGCCTACCTGAAGCATAAGTTCCGCCTGGACAAAGATGGCTATGTCAATGCCCCTTCCGGGCCGGGCTTGGGCATGGAACTCGATCGCGACGCGCTGGACAAAATGATGCTTCGGGTCGATCGTTGATTGCAGGCGGCGGCGAACCGACATCGCCGCCGCCATTTCTTTCGCTGCGCTCCGAACGGAGATCCGCGGCGCCCCCACCCCAACGTTGGAAAAAGCACCGTCGAACTTATGAAAACCACAGTTCTTGGACCCCTGCCAGCCAACCGATCCGGCGCGCTTCCCCGCCGGGAATTCCTGCAATATCTGGGCGCCGGCGCATTGGGCATTGCACTGGCGATGCGCAAGGCCGCCGCCGCCGAAGCCCCCGCGCCTTCGGCCGCCGGTCCGCGCTCGGGCCCGAAGGAGCTGCGCGGCCTCTTTCCCATCGCCCAGACTCCGTTCACCGAAGACGACAAGATCGATCTCCAAGCGCTGGCGGCGGAAGTTGCGTTCTGCATCCGCGGCGGCGTTCATGGCTTCGTTTGGCCGCAGATTGCGAGCGGATGGACCACCCTCAGCGAGGAGGAGCGCATGGCCGGAACCGAGGCAATCCTCGCGGCGGGCAAGGGCGGAAACACCGCGCTTGTCATCGGTGTGCAGGACAAGCAGGCGGACATGGCTGCGGTCGCCCGCTACGCAAAGCACGCCGCCCAGCATGGCGCCGACGCAATCGTTTCGCTCCCGCCGGCGAACGTGACCGACGAGAAGATCCTTCTCGACTATTACCAGCAGGTCGGCCGCCTCACGGACCTGCCCCTCTTCGTCCAGAGCCAGGGCAGCATGAGCATCGACCTGATCGTGGAGATCTTCAAGACCGTCCCCACGGTGCGGCATGTCAAGGACGAGGCCGGCGACCCTCTGGCGCGGATCGCCGAGCTGCGCAAGAGGACCGACGACCAGCTCAAGGTTTTCTCGGGAAATGGGGTGCGCACCATGATCAACGAGATGGAACTCGGGTTCCTGGGTCACTGCCCGACGACCGGCCTGGCTGACATCTACGCGCAAGCCTTCGACCTGTGGCACGCCGGCAAGCGCCAGGAGGCATTCGACATGTTCGGCCGCATCTGCGCCTTCGGCAGCATGGGCACCACGGGCATGAACAGCGTTTTGATCGCCCGCGGAGTCTTCCCGGCGACGGTCAAGTCCCGCCGCGCTCCCCCGACGCCGGGCGTCGACGTCCCCGCGCCGGCCGGCGGCCGCGGCGGCCGCGGTGGCGCCGGTGGCCAGCACCCGGTTCCCGTCCTCGACGACGATGCCGTTCGCGTGGCCCTCAACCACTACCTGAAACCATACCTTAGAGGATAGCAGGTTATCCAAGTCCGGAGGCCGCCTGCAACGGCCAAACAGAAGGAATATCTTATGCTGGATGGCAATTATTCGCGACGCCAGTTTCTGGGCGCATCCGCCCTTGGCGCAGTTGCGGGAATTTCGGCCCTGGCCAATCCGGCCCGGGCCGCCGCCGAAGCAGTCGGAACCAAACCCGCCGACCTGCCCGACCTTACGATCAAGGAGGTCAAGGTCTACGAACTCGACCGCCGCCGGATGCCCGGCCCCCCCGCCATCATGACCGGCAGCGCGCGGGGAAAGGGTGTCGCCGCCGCCCTCTATGGGGGCCGCATGAAAGTTGCATCGATCGTCACCAACAGCGGAATCGAGGGCACCTACCTCCTCGAAGATCATTACTTTCACCCCAATTGGAGCAATTTGGGCTGGCTGGAATATGCGAAGAATGCCTGCGTCGGCAGAAGCGTCATCGACCTGCCGGCGATCACCTCGCAATGGGTGCCGGAGAGGCGCCGCCTTGGGCAAAGCTCCTACGCCTCGGCCATCGACAACTGCCTGTGGGACATCCTGGGCCAGGCGGTCGGCCTGCCGATCTATCAGATCCTCGGAGCCTGCCGGCATCGGGTTTTGGCGTATGCGAGCACCCAGCATCACGAGACGCTCGAGCAGTTCGTCGATGAGGTGAAGGTCTGCAAGACGCAGGGTTTCAAGGCCTACAAGATTCACCCGCCCTCGCCCAATGGCGGGCACGATTACAGGCTGGACATCGCGGTGGCAAAGGCGGTCCGCGAGGCCGCGGGCCCCGACTTCACGCTCATGATCGACCCGGTCGGAGTTTACACCCGCGAAGAGGCGATCAAGGTCGGCCGGGCAATCCAGGACCTGGGCTACGTATTCTACGAAGATCCGCTGCCGACGAAGGACATCGAGGGCCTGGTCGAACTTTGCCGCGACCTCGACATACCGGTTCACATCGGCGAATTCCTCGACTCGATCTACGATTTCCCTGAATACCTCCGCCGCGGGGCGACCGACGCGGTCCGGTTTATCGTGGACAATGTCGGCGGAATCACCGGCGGGATGAAGCTGGCGCACATGGCCGAATGCTTCGAGATGGAGTGTGCGCCGCACAACTGGGGCAATGTGTACTACCATGCGGTTCACTTCCATTGCGAGCTGGCGATGCCGAACAACGTTTGGTTCGAGATGACCGTGCCCCTGGGCTCCTCCGACCTCGCCTTCATGAAGGACAAGATCCGCATCGCGCCGGATGGATATGTCTATGCGCCGACGAAGCCAGGGCTGGGCTACGAGATCGACCGCGATGCGCTCGACAAATTTACGGTGAGCATCGACCGATAGCCGGGCGCCGGGATTCCGCGCATTCCGCCGGCCGGCGGCGCGAAAAAGGGATTGGCGCGCGGCCCCAGGGGGACAGACTGTCCGCGATGCCTGTTCCCGAAGAGCCCGCACGCGCAATCGCGGCCACCCGGACCGAAGGCGGACAGCTTGAGGTGGAACTGGGCGGCGAGTGGCGGATCGGCGACCGCCGGCCATCGTGGGCCGACGTCCTCGGGTCGCAAAAGCCCGAGCGCGTGAAGATCAACGCCGACCGGCTCGGCCCTTGGGACACCTCCATTCTGCTCTTTCTTCTGGAAGCCCTCGAAGGGTGCCGAAAATCGGCGATCGCATGCGACACCTCGGCTCTTCCCGAGAAGATGCGCACTCTCCTGGTCCAATTTGAGGCCACCCTCAAGAAGGGCGGAAAGCGCGAGCGCGGGGACGGCCTTCTCACTTCGGTCGGACTTGCGACCAAACATGCGTCGACCAATCTGCGCGGGATCCTGCACTTTGTGGGTGAATGCGTCCTGAGCGCCGTGCGGTTTCCCAGGCGCGCGCACAAGTTCCGCTGGCGCGACTGCCTTGACCAGATGCAGGAGTGCGGCGCGATGTCCCTTCCGATCGTCAGCCTGATCAGTTTTCTGGTCGGCCTCACCCTCGCCTATCAGGCGGCCGTCGAATTGCGGCAGTTCGGCGCCGATATCTTCGTCGCCGACATAGTGGGCCTTTCCGTTGTTCGGGAAATGGGCCCGATGATGGCGGCGGTCATATTGGCGGGCAGGACGGGCGCGGCCTTCGCCGCCACCCTCGGCAACATGAAGGCCAACGAGGAAATTGACGCCTTGGAGGTGCTCGGCCTTTCGCCCATCGATTTCCTCGTCCTTCCCCGCCTCCTCGCCCTCGGGCTCATGATGCCGCTTCTGACCCTTTACGCGAATTGTGTCGGAATCCTTGGCGGAATGGTGGTGGCCGGCGGAATCCTCCAGATTCCTCCCTCGGCCTACTGGGTCGAAACCCAAAGCAGCATTGACCTGACCGACCTCAGCACGGGCATGCTGAAGGCCACAACCTTCGGCCTTTTGATCGGGCTGTCCGGATGCCTGCGCGGTCTGCAGGCCGAGCGCAGCGCCGCGGGCGTCGGTCGCGCCACGACCTCGGCCGTTGTAACGGCGATTCTCCTGATCATCGTGGCGGACTCCCTCTACGCCGTGCTTTTCCACGCCCTCGGAATCTGAATCATGCCAACCGCCGAACCCGAAACCGGCCCCGTTCCCGAGGGCTCCGGACCAGCCATCGAGGTCGACGGCCTTGAATGCGGCTACGAAGGCGAGGACATCCTCAAGGACATCACCTTCCAGGTGGCCCGGGGCGAGTCGTTCTTCATCATCGGGCTCTCCGGATGCGGCAAGACCACGCTGCTGCGCAATCTCGTCGGATTGAACCGCCCCCGGCAGGGGACGGTCAAGTTCCTGGGGCAGCCGTTCTCCTCCGCGGACCTCTCCGCACGGCGGGCGCAGCTCCGCAATTTCGGAATGCTCTTCCAAAGCGGAGCTCTTTGGACCTCGCTCACCCTGCGCCAGAACGTGGCGCTGCCGCTTGAGGAGCACACCACGCTGACCCGCCGTGAAATCGGGGAAATCTCCACCCTGAAGCTGGCCCAGGTGGGTCTCGGGGGATTCGAGGACTACTACCCATCGGAAATCAGCGGCGGCATGAAGAAGCGGGCCGGACTCGCCCGCGCGCTGGCGCTCGACCCGGCCATTGTTTTCTTCGACGAGCCATGGGCGGGGCTTGACCCCGTCACCTCCCGCAAGCTCGACGCCCTGATCCGGCAGATCCGGGAGACCTTTGGCACGACCCTCGTCATCGTTTCCCATGAGCTGGAATCGATCTTCAGCCTGGCCGACCGCGTCATCATGCTCGACCGGGAAACCAGGGGTATCCTCGCCCAGGGCCGCCCCCGCGAGCTGGCGGAGTCGGCCACCGACGCGCGGGTAAAGGAGTTTTTGCATCGCGGAGCCAATGGCCCATAATCTATGTAGACGGCGTCACCCATTCCTGCGCCCGACGCCGGGACGCGCCGATGGCGCGGGTCCGGCCGTTGCGCCCATGCCAAAGACGAAATCTTCAGATCCACAAAGATGAAAAAGGTCAGCCCGGCTGTCATCGGCGCTTTTGTCCTGGGCGCGTTCACGCTTGGGATACTCGCCCTCCTGTTTTTCGGCGGCGTCAATTTCTTCAGGCAACAGCAGCGCTTCGTCGTTTACTTCGACGAGTCGATCCAGGGCCTGAACCTCGGCTCGCCCGTGAAACTGCGCGGTGTGGCGATCGGCCGCGTGGTGGACCTTCATGTGCGCTACAACCCCGCGAAGAACGGCTCGGTGGTCGCGGTTGTGTGCGAGCTCGACCGAAACATGGTCACGGACGACAAGGGCGCCATGATCGACGTCAGCAACCGGGCCCAGCTGCAGTCGCTCGTGGACCACGGGCTGCGCGCGCAGCTCGATGTCGTCGGCCTCGCGACCGGGCTGGTCATTGTGGAGCTCGATTTCTACGATCCGCAACGCTATCCGCCCCAGCCCGGCGTCTTCGAAAACAAGTACCCGGTGGTTCCCCCGGTTCCCTCGACAATTTCGGAAATCCAGGCGCTCGCAATGGAGATCCTGCAAAAGGTCGACAAGGTCGACTTCGAGGGGCTCGCCGGCGATTTCAAGAGCCTGCTCGCGGATGCGCGGACGCGGATAGACAGCGTGGATCTCAAGGGCCTGGCGGCCCAGTGGCAGCACACGGGCGCCGCCGTGGAGGACCTCGCCCGCTCGTCCGAGATCAAACAGACCCTCGCCAACCTCAACCTGACCCTGCTGAACCTGCAGACAACGCTGGGCGACCTGCACCACACTCTCGCCAACGTCGATGGCCAGGTTGCGACGAGCGGCACCGAGCTTCGGACGGCTCTCCTGAGCGCGCAGGAGGCCATGCAGCAATTCAACGCCACGGCCGCCACGATTCGCCGCTTCATAGAGGCGCAGCAGAATCTCGGGGACGACACCCACCACGCGCTGACCCAGTTCGCCGACGCCGCGGAGGCCGTCCAGCGCCTGGCCGATTTCCTCGAGCGCAACCCAAGCGCCCTGATATCCGGCCGCAAACCGCCGCAATGACACCGCTGCGACCGAACCGGAACCGCATCCCCTTTCTTCGATGAAACTTCGAATTTTCGCCGGCCTTCTGCTCCTCCCCTTTCTTTTCCTTCTGCCTGGCTGCAATGTCGTCCCGCCCGCCCAGGGCGACTTTACGCGCTTTTACCTTCTTTCCGCCCCGCCCCAGCCCGCCGCCGCCGCGCCTGCCGCGCCTGCTGCGCCGCACGGGCTGCGCCTGGGCCTTCGAAGCGTCGCCGTCGCCGAGTATCTGCGCTCGCGCTCGATGGTCGTCCGGCAGGGAGCGAACGAGCTGAGCCTGGACGAATACGACCGCTGGGCCGAGCCGCTCGACACCGGGATTGCGCGGATCCTGCGCACGAGCCTGGTGGCCGCGCCCAACGTCGACCGCGTGCTCGCGCAGCCGTTCCCGCTGGACGGGGATCGCGACTTCGACATCGCCGTTACCGTGCTTCAGTGCGAAGGCGTCCGGCCGGAAAGCGGCCGCGTCACGTCGCGCTTTTCGGCGCTTGTCGAAATCGCTTCCGTGGGGCCACGCCACAAGGTGGTGGCTCATTTGAATTTTGTCGCCCCGGATTCATCGTGGAACGGGCATGATTATGCCCAGCTCGCGGGAGACTTGAGCGAAGCGGTGTCCGGTCTCGCCCGAGAGATCGTCGCGGCCCTGCCGGCGGCGCCCCGCGAGTGAGTTCAGGCGAGCGCCCTGGCAATCCGCTCCAGGGCGGTCGCAACGTTTTCGCGGCTGTTGAACGCGCTGATGCGCACATGCCCCTCGCCGCACCGGCCAAACCCCGCTCCCGGCGTGCAGACCACCTGGGCCTTCTCCAGCAGAAGATCGAAGAATTCCCATGAATCACGGCCCGTGTTGACCCATATGTAGGGCGCGTTGTCGCCACCGACGCAGGCAAGCCCCAGCTTCGCCATCGCCTCGCGGATCATCTTCGCGTTCCCGAGATAAAAGTCGGTCAGGGCGCGGCATTGCCCCCGGCCGGCGGGCGTGTAGATCGCCGCCGCGGCCTTCTGTATCGGATATGCGACGCCGTTGAACTTCGTCGTCTGCCGGCGATTCCAAAGCGGGTGGAGCGGCTGGGCGCCGCCCGCGGCATCGTAGGCGATGAGGCTCTTCGGAATGACCGTGTAGGCGCAGCGGGTGCCGGTGAATCCGGCCGTCTTGGAATAACTCCGAAACTCGATCGCCACGTCGCGGGCGCCATCGATCTCGTAAATGCTGTGGGGAATCAGGGGATCGCGGATGTACGCCTCGTAGGCCGAGTCATAAAGGATCACGGCCCGGTTCCTGCGCGCGTACTCGACCCAGGCCTTGAGCTGGGAACGTGTGGCGACGGCCCCCGTGGGATTGTTCGGAAAACACAGATAGACGAGGTCCGCGGGAAAAGCGGGCACTTCGGGCACATAGCCGTTGGCTGGCGTGCTCTCTAGATAGATCACCCCTTCATAGCGTCCGTCCCGGTTTGGACCCGTTCGTCCCGCCATCACGTTTGTGTCGAGATAGACCGGATAGACCGGGTCCGGAATGGCGAGGCGGATGTCCAACGCGAATATCTCCTGGATATTGCCGCAGTCGCACTTCGCTCCGTCCGATATGAAGATTTCGTCGGCCGCGATCGCGCATCCCCTGGCCTCGTAATCGTGCTGCGCAACCGCCTCCCGCAGAAACGAATACCCCTGTTCCGGCCCGTAACCATGAAATGTGGCGCGATGGGACATTTCGTCCGCCGCCGCGTGAAGCGCCTCGACGCATACCGGCGGCAACGGTTCGGTAACGTCGCCGATCCCCAGCCGGATCACCTGCTTTTGCGGATTTGCCGCCTCATACGCGCCCACCCGCCGCGCAATGTCCGCGAAGAGATAGGAGGCCTTCAGCTTGCCGTAGTTGTCGTTGATGCGAATCATCGGAAAAGGGACGAGGGATGAGCCAAAAGCGGGCCGAGGACAAGCTCCGCGGGGACAGCCTATCCTGGCATTCGACCCTCCGTGCGCCAAGCGGGGACAGCCTCGCCGGAACGGTCCGAAGGGAGGGCCGCGACGGGCAAGCCCGCCTTTGTCAATAACATGGTACTTGTCCCCGCATTCGTTCGGGCTACGATTGATAAGTCCCTTCCGGCGACCCCATGAAACAATTCCAATCGGTGTCGGATATGAGCGCTTTCGCCGCAGAACTGCGGTCCCAGGGCAAGACGATCGCCCTTGTTCCCACGGCGGGAGCGCTGCACGGCGGACATGAGGCGCTTGTCCGTGCTGCCGCTGCGCGGGCCGGAGCCGCAATCGTCTCGATCTTCGTCAATCCGCTCCAGTACGGCCCTCACGAGAGGATATCCGCACGCCCCCAGACGCCCGCCGAGGATCTCAAACACTGCGAGAAGTGGGGCGCCCAGGCCGTATTCACGCCTTCCGCCGATGAACTGTTTCCACGGGGGTTTTCGACCTATGTCTCCGAAGAGGTCTTAAGCAAACCCCTGTGCGGGATTTCGCGCCCCAGCCATTTTCGCGGCGTGGCGACGCTCGCGGCGAAATTGTTCAACATCATTCAACCGGATTTCGTGTATTTCGGCCAGAAAACCGCCCAACGCGCAGCCGTCGTCCGAAAGATGGCGCTGGATCTCAGATTCAACGTTCAAGTTACTATAGTTCAGACTGTTAGGGAAACAGATGGATTGGCGCTGGGCGTTCGCAATCACGAGCTAACATCAAACCAGCGCCTCGATGCGCTCGCCCTTTTCCAGGCGCTTCGCCAGGCGAAGGAGATGGCCGACGCGGGAGTCCGGAGTCCCGACCGCCTTGTCGCCGAAGCGACGCACATTCTCGCCCAGCATCGAAGGATTCGGGTGATCTACGTCGCCGTGGTGGACAACGACACCCTGGAGCCCGTCCGCGAAGTCAGGCCTGGTCGCTGCATGGCTGCGATCGCCGCCTGGGTTGATGAGGTGCGTCTCATCGACAACATTCCCCTGTAAGGCGCGACAAGTGCATTATCTTGAAGTATTCTGGAAGTTCTGGACGATTCTGCAATAATCCGCTGAAGGTTCAACAGCACCACCCAACTTTCCGCACCTCCCGCCGTTTTTCCCCATGGCTCCCCAGCCTCCTCCGCCCCATCGCGCCGAAGTCGAATACCTGGTTCGGCGTGCGCTTTACCAGCGCCTGGGAAGAAATCCGCCGCGGCGCGCTCTCGCTCCAAACCCGCTTGTGGTCAACGTGAGGGCCCGCCACTGCCACCTCACATCGGAAGCGGTGGAAACTCTCTTCGGCAAGGGAGCAGCGCTCACGCCCATGAAGGGGCTGTACCAAAAAGACCGGTTTGCGGCCCAGGAAACCGTCACGCTCGTCGGCCCGCTCGGCCGGGTCATCTCAAACCTGCGAATCCTCGGACCCTGCCGCCGCTTGAACCAGGTCGAGCTTGCTCGCACCGACGCGATCGCCCTCGGCTTCGAAATACCGGTCCGTTCCTCGGGCAACGCCGCCGGCTCGCCGGGATGCATGCTCATGGGCCCGGCCGGCTTCCTGCAGATGAATGAGGGCGTCATTCGCGCGGCCCCGCACGTGCACATGAACCCGGACGACGCAGCGTTTTACAAGGTGAAGGACGGCGATTTCATGCATCTGAGGATCGGGGGCCCCTGCGCCATCACCTTTGACCGCCTCGCCGTGCGCGTTCATGCCGATTTCAAGCTTGAAGTCCACATCGACACGGACGAAGGCAACGCCTGCGCCCTCGAGCCCGGCACCCCGGTCGAACTCCTGCCCTGAGTCCTTTTTCCCAAACCCGCCTCCTAGGCACAACCCTCACCCAAAAAAATCATGAGTGATTCCATCGGAATGGTAGAAACCCGCGGCTACGCCGGCAGCGTCGAAGCCAGCGATGCCATGGTCAAGGCAGCGAACGTCTCGCTCGTCCGCCAGGTCCAAATCGGCGGCGGATTCATCACGGTCATCGTCAAAGGCGACGTCGGCAGCGTGAAAGCGGCCGTCGACGCTGGCGCCGAAGCCGCCAAACGCGTAGGCGAGCTGGTCTGCTCGCACGTAATCGCTCGTCCGCACCCGGATTTGATGCGCACCGTAGGGATCTGATTTCAACCGCAACGCCAACCTCTCCTCTCTATGGCTCAAGAAGCAATCGGACTCATTGAAACCAAGGGCTTTTGCCCCCTGCTCGAAGCCGCCGACTCGGCCCTCAAGGCGGCGAGCGTCACCATGACCGGCTACGAAGCGATCGGCAGCGGCCTCGTGACGGTCTTCTTCCACGGCGACGTCGCGGCGGTGAAGGCCGCCGTCGATGCCGGCGCCGAAGCCGCAGCCAAAGTCGGCGAAGTCGTCGCCGTCCAGGTGATCCCGCGCCCGCACGAGGACCTCTGCGGCTTGGGCAAGTGGATTGGCAACTCCACGTCGGCCTGAGTCGGGCAACAAGAACACCCAAACCAAACATTTATGTCAAAAGCCATAGGTCTTCTCGAAACCCGGGGCCTCACCGCCCTCGTCATCGGCACTGACGCCATGCTGAAGTCGGCCAATGTCAGCCTCGCCGGACCCATGAAGCAGGTCGGGCACGCGCTCGTCACCGCGGTCATATACGGGGAAGTCGGCGCTGTTAAGGCGGCAACCGACAGCGGCGCCCAGGCCGCCCGCGCCGTCGGTGAAGTTGTCAGTGTCCAGGTGATCCCGCGTCCCGCAGACGACCTCGGCATCGTCCTTCCGAAGTTCGCCACCGCCGCAAAGCCGACCAAGTAAGCCATGTTTCTGGCGCGTGTCATCGGCTCCCTCGTCTCGACCAAGAAGGACGAGGCGATGAAGGGCCGCAAACTGCTGGTGCTTCGCCCCCTGCTCGTGGACGAGGCAAGTCCGGCCCAGTTTCGTCCCGGCGTCGGCACGGTCGTCGCCGTGGATGCCCTGGGCGCGGGCATGGACGAGGTTGTGCTCGTGTGCCAGGGCAGCTCCTCCCGGCAGGCGACCGGAATGAAATCGCTTCCCGTCGACGCCGCCGTCGTCGGCATCGTCGATACGGTCGAAGCGCTCAACCAGCGGATCTACCCGGCAAGGAAGACGTAGCCGCTGCGTGATGGCCTGCAATCCTCGCATCCGCTGAAGCCCCATGGTCAACGCCCGTGTTGATGGTGTCGTCGTCTCGACCGTGTGCCATCCGAGCATGCTTGGATGCCGGATGATCATCTGCCAGCCTCTCGACGAGAAGGGCGGCGACGAGGGCTCCCCCATCCTCGCCCTTGATCCGCATGGAGCCGGCCAGCACCAGCGCGTCATTCTCTCCACCGACGGCTCCGCCACCAGGGAATACGTCGGCGATCCCCGTTCCCCCCTGCGCAACATCATCATCGGCATCGTCGACGATCCGTCCTGAACCATGCGCCTCGGCAATGTCATCGGCAGGGTCGTCCTTTCCAAGCAGGATCCCGCCTTCAGGGGAGCCAGGTTCCTCATCGTGCATCCCCTTTCGCGGGAACAGTTCTCCGGGGCTCCCGCCGTCCCGCTCGCCAGGGGCGATTCGCTGGTCGTCTATGACGATCTCGGCGCCACGCCCGGACACACGATCGGCTTCGTTCAGGGCGGCGAAGCCGCCGTTCCGTTCGCCAATCCCACTCCCGTCGACGCCTATAACGCCGCGATCATTGACAGCATTTTCTACGCGCCACCCAAATAGCCATCACCATGCCAAAAGTCATTACGGCAAAAGAAGCGGAAGAACTCCTTCGCAAAGGCGAACAGCCGCCCGCAGGCGCCATTCTCACGCCCTCCGCCCGGGACGTCCTCTTCGGGCGGACCAGGCCCGGCGCCAAGGCGGTCGTTTCGGCCCAGAAGCCTCCCGAACCGATCGTCCCAGACCACGAATTCAAATGGGCGCCCGGTTCCGACCCCAAGACTCCCGCTGAAATCGAGCTCTTCTTCAATTCGCCGGCCATCCAGGCCCTCAAGGCAAAGATCTGCGACATCGGCCGCCGCATTTGGGAAAAGGACTACGTGGACGGCAACGGCGGCAATATCACCGTCCGTGTTGGCGACAATCTCGTCGTCTGCACGCCGACCCTCATTTCCAAGGGATTCATGGCCCCGGCCGACATCTGCCTGATCGACTTCGACGGAAAACAGCTTGCCGGAGAGCGCAAGCGAACGAGCGAGGCCATGACGCATCTCGGCATCATGAAGCGCCAGCCCAAGGCCAAGGCCTGCGTCCACGCCCATCCGCCCCATGCAACCGCATTTGCCGTCGCCGGCGTGCAGCCGCCAACCTGCATGATTCCCGAAGCGGAAGTCTTCCTCGGCAAGATCGGCTATGCCAAGTATCAAACGCCGGGCTCGCCTGAAAATGCCGACGAGGTCGGCAGGATCGGCGTCGATCACCAGTCGATCATCATGGAAAACCACGGGGTCATCGTCTGGGGCAAGGACGTGGAGGACGCCTATTGGAAAATGGAGAACACCGATTCTTACTGCAAAACAGTCTGGATCGCCTCGCAGCTGGGCGCCGGCCTGCACACCTTCAGTCCCGAAAAGCTGAAGGACCTGATCCGCGTCCGCCAAAGCCTCGGCATGCCCGACAACCGCACCGATTTGCGCGAATGCGAATTGTGCGACAACAGCGGTTTTCAGCCAGGCGTTGTCTGCCAGGCGCCGGCGGCCGGGGCAGCCGAAACCGCCGCGGCGGCGGAAGCGCCCGATCCCGCCATCGAGGCGGCCGTGCGGCAAATCGCAGACCAGGTCCTCAAGAAACTCTCCGCCAGGTAACCGTTTCCCTTTCCCGATTGGCAAGAGTCCATGAAGCCTCATATCGCTCTTTTGCTGGCCGTGGCCGGCGTCCCGATGATCACGGGCACGTCCGCCGCCCAGGGCGTTGCTGACTCGTCAACCGCGGCCGATGCGGCCGGTGCCGACACCCTTTCCGACGTCCGCATGAGGGCGGAATTAGGCGATGCCGCCGCCCAGTGCTCCCTCGGCTGCATGTACTGGAACGGCCAAGGCGTGCCCGGCGACCATGCCGAAGCTGCAAAATGGATCCGCATGTCCGCCGACCAGAATCTTGCCGAGGCGCAATACTATCTGGGCGTCATGTCCGAGGCCGGCGATGGCATGCCCAAGGACGCAGCCGAGGCCATGAAGTGGTATCGCAAGGCCGCCGACCAGGGCAACGCCTGGGCCCGATCGTCCATCCGCGCGAAGGCGGAATCGGGTGACGCCGCCGCCGAGTGCTACGTCGGCTGCATGTACTGGAACGGCGAAGGAGTGTCCGGCGATCATGCCGAAGCCGCAAAGTGGATCCGCAAATCCGCCGACCAGAATTTCGCCGAAGCGCAATACTATCTGGGCGTCATGTCCGAGGCCGGCGATGGCATGCCCAAGGACGCAGCCGAGGCCATGAAGTGGTATTGGAAGGCCGCCGGCCAGGGCAACGCCTGGGCCCTGACGTCCATCCGCGCGAAGGCGGAGGCGGGCGACACCGAGGTTCAGTATCGCCTCGGTCTCATGGTTGAGAAAGGCGACGGCGTGCCCATGGACAACGCCCAGGCCGCAACCTGGATCCGCAAGGCCGCCGAAGGGGGTCACGCATTGGCCCAGGAAAAACTCGGATTCATGTACTTTTGGAGCATCGACGGCCTGAACCACGACGGGGCCGAAGCTGCGAAGTGGTATCGCAAGGCCGCCGATCAGGGTCTCGCCGAAGCCCAGGCCGCCCTCGGCCTCCTGTACCGGAGCGGCGACGGCGTGCCCATGGACAGCGCGGAAACCGTGAAGTGGTATCGCAAGGCCGCCGACCAGGGCCTCGCCGAAGCCCAGACCGCCCTCGGCCGCATGTATGCCGAGGGCGACGGTCTGCCCAAGGACAGCGCTGAGGCCGCGAAGTGGTACCGCAAGGCCGCCGACCAGGGTGATGCCGAGGCCGAGAGCGCCCTCCGCCGCATGAATGCCGAAGGCGCCGGAGCGTCACCCTCCGTTCCGTCCAAGTGATCGTTGGAAATCCGGAGGCGCTGAGGTTGTGCCGACAAAGGCGGGATCGTGACCAAGCCTTTCCATAAGATCGCAATCGTCGGATCCGGGTCCATCGGCCTCTATTACGGCATGCGCCTCGCCCTGGGCGGCGCCGACGTCCGCTTTCTTCTGCGAAGCGACCTGGATGCCGTCCGCGCCCGGGGGACCCTCCGTCTCGTCAACGGCGCAGAGACGCGTGAACTCAACAGTCCGGCCGTTTTCGCAACCTCTGCCGAAATCGGGCCCGTCGATCTTGTCGTCATCACCCTCAAGACAACCTCAAACAGCCACCTCCCCGCCCTCGTGCCGCCGCTCCTCGGTCCGGAGACGGCGATCCTGACCCTTCAAAACGGCCTGGGCTCGGACGAACATCTGGCATCCCTGTTCGGTTCCGGCCGTGTGATCGGAGGCCTCGCCTTCATCGCCACGAACCGAACCGCTCCTGGAGAGGTTACCTGCTTTCACGCCGGTTCGCTCACCGTGGGGGAGTTTGCCGGTCCTCCCGCGGCCCGCACGCGCGGCCTGGCCGCGCAGTTCAACGAAGCCGGCGTGAAGACGCGCATCGCCGACAACCTCGATTCCGCCCGCTGGCACAAGCTTGTTTGGAACGTTCCCTTCAATGGCCTGACCATCGCGGCCGGCGGAATTTCGACCGATCTCGTCTGCTCAGACCCGGCCCTGGCCGCGGAAGCGCGCGCCCTCATGGCCGAAATCCAAACCGGCGCAGCCGCATTCGGCCACTCGATTTCGGACGACTTCCTCAAGAGGCAATTCGAGGTGACCGTGCCCATGGGCGCCTACCGTCCCTCGAGTCTGGTCGATTTCCTCGCCGGACGCGAAGTCGAGGTGGAGCCGATCTGGGGCGAACCCCTCCGCAGGGCCCAAGCCGCCGGGGCCAGCCTGCCGAGGCTGGCGCTCCTTTACGCCCTTCTCCAAGGCATGGTCGCAAACCGCCGGCGATCCGTCCAATGAGCGTCATCAGCGGGCGCGTCAGCGATTTGTAGGTCCGCGAAAAAGATTGAGATGGTTGCGCTCGAGAAATTCGAGGCGGTCCGCCACCGAGTGCGGATAGACCCGGAAGTGACTTGCCTCATCCGCCTTCGCCTCGTCGTGCGTGGCCAGGTATGCGGCCTTCCACGCCGCCCTCCCCTCCGAGTACCATCGGACGGACGTCCACTCGCGCGGAGAGAGCCGCGTTGTCGCCGGGACAAGCGCAAGAGCCATGATCAACCAGAGGAAACCCGTTCCCCGGAGCTTCAAGGTCGCAAAATGAAGATAGATCGCGAGCGCACCGGGAATCATCAGGGTCACGTATCGCGACGCGGCCGGAGCCTCGTCCAGGCCCAGGTGCA